>Ga0302270_10000815_pt1 | contig 32417 bp, 26 predicted proteins | sample III_Bog_E2_3_FD_198773 | JGI IMG/M metagenome (GOLD analysis project Ga0302270, IMG submission 198773) | Peat permafrost microbial communities from Stordalen Mire near Abisko, Sweden - III_Bog_E2_3 | ecosystem: Environmental > Terrestrial > Soil > Wetlands > Peat | place: Sweden: Abisko... | reverse complement strand
GCAGCCGGGCTGCAAATTGCTCATGCTGAATCTGCCGTGCAATCCCACCGGCGGCACCTGCGACCGCGCGCAGATTGAGGCCATCGCGAAATTTGCAGTGGAAAAAGATTTGATCGTCCTGAGCGACGAAATTTATTCCGAGCTGACCTTTGAAGGTGTGCACACCAGCATCGCAAGCATTCCCGGCATGAAGGAACGCACGATTTTTCTGCACGGATTTTCCAAGGCGTTTGCCATGACCGGCTGGCGCATCGGCTACGCCTGCGGCCCGGCGGCGCTCATCGAGGCGATGATGAAAGTGCACCAATACTCGATGCTCTGCGCGTCCATCATCAGCCAGGAAGCCGCCATCGAAGCGCTCGTGCGCGGCGAGGACGGCATGAAAAAAATGCGCGACCAATATCATCGCCGCCGCGACTTCATCGTGCGCCGGTTCAATGAAATCGGGCTGAAATGCCATCTGCCGCGCGGCTCGTTCTATGCGTTTCCCGATGTTTCCAAAACGGGTTTGAGCGAAAAAGATTTTGCCGTCGGACTTTTGCAGACGGAAAAAGTCGCGATGGTTCCCGGCACGGCGTTCGGTGAAAACGGCAATGGTTTTTGCCGCGCGTGCTTTGCGACGAGCTACGAACAGCTCATCGAAGCGAGCAACCGCATTGAACGGCATGTGCAAAATCTTGTGAAGCAACAATGATTTGTGGGAGACGACGTGAGAGTCTCACTCGTGATTGAACAGGTTTGAGCCTCCTCTCGTCGGCTCCTACGAAAATTTATTTCGCCTCCGCCGTCAGCGACAGAAAAATTTCTTCCAATTCGCCCGCCGCGCCGCTTTGTTTGCGGAGTTCCTCGCGATTGCCCACGGCGATTAACTTTCCGCCATGAATGATGCCGATGCGGTCGGCCATTTCCTCGGCGATGCTCAACTGATGCGTGGAGACGAGCACGGTCATGCCGGCAAGCGAGCGCTCCTTCAAAACATCCTTCACGATGCGCGCGTGCTGCGGGTCGAGGCCGACCATCGGTTCATCAATCACAAACACTTCCGGATCGTGCAGCAGCGCGGACACGATGGCGACGCGCTGCCGCGTGCCGTGCGACAAGCCTTCGAGCGCGCGATCCGCGTATTCGCCCAAATGAAAACGCGCGACGAGTTCCTGCGCATTTTTTTCGATGCGCGCGGCGTCGAGATGGAACAATTGGCCGGTGAAACGGAAAAATTCCCATGCGGTCAACTTATCGTAGAGGAAGGGAAAATCGGGCACATAAGCCAGTCGCTGGCGCGCTGCGAGCGGTTGCGCCTGGATGTCAAAACCGCAGATGCGCGAGCAACCGGAAGTCGGTTTGATCAAGCCGGCAAGCAGTTTGATGGTGGTGGTTTTGCCGGCGGCGTTGGGGCCCAGCATCGCAAAAAACTCGCCGCGTTGAATCGTCAGGGAAATGTCGTTGACGGCCGTGAGGTCGCCGAATTTTTTGACCAGATGGTTGAGTTCGATCATGGGCGGCTCCATTCATCAATGCGCGCGGAAACATTGCCGGGCAGTTGCACCGATAAAATTTCGCCCAGCGTGCTCACCTCAATGATGATGGGTTGGTCCAGCAGGCGGGTTTCGAGCTGATAAACCGGCACCGGCTCGGTGCCGATGCGGACGCGAGTGCGCGTGGCGGTCCAGGCTGACGCGGCGGTGCCGGCGGGCGGCAACGCGGGCAATTCCAGATTGGCCAGCAGACCGCCGGCAAAATCACCGGCAAAGACGCGGATCAATGCTTCGGGATTTTGCAGGTCGCTGAAGTTCACGTCCCGCTCCAGCACTTCGCCTTCATTGGTGATTTTGACATGCACGGTCTGGTTGGTGGCCAGCGAATGAATTTCCACCACGGCCAGGCGCGAGGAAATTTTCAACGTCAGTTCGCGCCATTGATGGGTGGACAGAAAACTGGCGCGCCCGTCGAATTTCACCCGGTTGGTGAAATCGCCGAGCGCGAAATTGCCGGCGAGATGAATTTGGTAGCCGGCGTGCGCGACGAGTCCCTCCGGCGGCGGTTTGTCGGCGTCCAAATTCGCCATCTCCTGGCCGACGCTGGTGGAAAATTCACAGTAGCCGGTGCGCTGGCCGTTTTGAAAAACGCTCAACGAGGAAGCATCCGGCGCGGTCAAAATTTTCCGCCAGACCAGCCGCAGCGGCACGGGCGTATCGCCGCCGTGCGCGCCGAATTCCGTGCGCCAAAGCAGCACGTTCATCGTCAGCCAGAAAGCCGCGATCAGGATGAAAATCAGGCGCGCGGTCACGGCAGGTTCAGCGTCTGGCCCACGCGCAATTTTTTCGGGCTGACGCCCGGATTGGCCGCTTGCAGTGCGGCGAGGCTGACGCCGCTTTTGCGCGCGATGGCCGCCATCGTTTCGCGTTGGGCCACGACATGCGTGTGCGGTTTGACTTTGAGCGGCGGTAACGGTGTGATCTTCATTCCGCCCTTGCCCGGGTTTGGTGGCGGCGTCGAAATGTCATCCGGCGTGTAATTATAATTGGGCGGCGGCACGGCCACATTGTTGGCAACCGGCGGCGGATTATTTTTGGCGGCGGCCTGCAACGTGCCGACGTAGGCGTTCAATTTATCCACCTGATCCTGCAACTGCCGGTTTTTTTCGACGAGTTTTTCCAGCTGCTGCTGCGCGGCCGGCGCGCTGGGCAGTTGCAGAACATCGGTTGCCAGCTGCTGCTTGCAACCGTCAATGCGGCGGCGGATGAGATCGGCGATCTCCGTTTTCGGGTCGAGCCGCAGAAATTCCTGATAATGATAAATCGCCGCCGCCGGATCGGAAATTTTAGTGTCGTAAAGACACGCCAGTTGATAATGCGCCTGCGCCGAGTGCGGACTGACTTCGAGCGATTCCTGAAACGCTTCCACCGCGCCGGTGTAATCCATCGCATTCACGCGGCTTTTGCCGAGGACAAAATGCGGTTCCTTTTCGTCGTCGCCCGCGCTTTGGTCGTCCGGCGAACAGCCCGCCAGCACCGCGCCAAGCAAAACGGCGGGTGCCAACGAGACCAGACGGACAAAAAATCGCATGGCGGAAAATTAAACGAACCTGCCGCGTCGTGCAATGACGGGTATTCTGCCGCCGCCGAACTTTCTTTCATAAATCGCCTGCGATTGTCACGCCGACAACAAAAGGCTAACGTGGAGCTGAAAATTTCATGAGCGAATCCAAACGTATTCCAACCGATGGCGGTCAACGGCTGACGCAGAATCCGTTCGCCGCGCTGTCCAGCGAAGGCCTGCCGCCCGCGCCGGAAATTTCTGCGCCGGTCAGCGGGCGGAAACAGCCGAACAAAAATCGCGGCCGCGTGGATGTCCTGCGCGTCACCGCCGGGCGCGGCGGCAAAACGGTGACCATCGTGAAAAATTTCGTCGGCATCGGCCTGCCCGAAAAAGAGCGGCTCGCCAAAGCCATGCAGCGCGCCTGCGGCACCGGCGGCACGGTGAAGGACGGCCAGATTGAAATCCAAGGCGATCAACGCGAAGAAGTCGCGCGCATTTTGACCGCGGCGAATTTTCGGCCGGTGTTTGCGGGCGGATAAATTTCACGCCAGCAGTTCCTGGATTTCATCCCAGTTCAGCGCCGCCGCGAATTCCTCTTCGCCGCCGATCGTCGCCTGGATCACTTCGCGTTTGCGATTTTGTAACAATAAAATTTTCTCCTCCACCGTGTCGCGCGTGATGAGTTTGTAGTTCGTCACAACGCGCGTCTGGCCGATGCGATGCGCGCGGTCGGTCGCCTGATCTTCCACCGCCGGATTCCACCACGGATCGAAATGGATCACCGTGTCCGCGCCCGTGAGGTTCAAGCCCACGCCGCCGGCTTTCAGGCTGATAAGAAAAACCGGAATCGCGCTCGTCTGAAATTTTTCCACGACCGCGCCGCGATCCGTCGTCGAACCATCGAGGTAACAATACTCAATCTTCTCCGCGTCGAGCCGCTCCTTGAGCAGCGTCAACATGCTGACGAACTGGCTGAACACCAGCACGCGATGGCCGCCATCAATCACTTCTTCGAGCAGTTCGCCGAACATCTCCAGCTTGCCGGAAGAAGCCACGAACGCAGATGTCTTCTCCCTCGCCCCGGCTGAGCGGGGAGAGGGTTGGGGTGAGGGGATTTTAGCCTGCAAGATTGAAGCCTCCTCACCCCGGCCCTCTCCTCCTTTTGGGGAGGAGAGGGAGGCGAGGTGATGGCCGCCTGACGTTTCGTCCGCTTCTACAGCAATTGCAGATTCCGGCACTGCTTCATTGGTATTTGTTAGCTTCAACAAACGCAGGTCGCAGCAAATCTGCCGCAGCCGCAGCAGCGTGGTCAGCACGAGCATCCGGCTCTTGGCGAGACCTTGTTCGCCGACGGCGGCCAGAATTTCCTTCCGACTCGCCTCGAGAATTTGTTGGTAAACGCCGCGCTGATCCGACGTCAATTCGCAGAACGAAACTTGCTCAATCTTCGCGGGCAAATCCCCCGCGACCTCGCGCTTCAAACGGCGCAGCATGAAGGGCCGCAAGCGCCGCGCGAGCCGCGATTGGGCTTCGGCATTTTTCTCCTTGGCGATGGGCAATTCGTAGCGCTCGCGAAAATCTTTCGCCGTGCCGAGATAGCCGGGCATGAGGAAATCGAAGATGGACCACAGATCCAAAACGGAATTTTCCAGCGGCGTGCCGGTCAGCACCAGCCGATGCTTCGCGCGCACGGCCTTCACCGCCTGCGCGTTTTGCGTCTGCCGGTTTTTGATGTGCTGCGCCTCGTCGAGCACGACGGTATCGAACTCGAGCCCGCGATATTTCTCCGCATCGCGGCGGATCAGCGCGTAGCTGGTCACGACGATGTCGCTGTCCGCCATCTCGCTAAACCGCGCGTGGCGATCCGGTCCGTGCAGCGCGAGGATTTTCAATTCCGGCGTGAATTTTTTCACTTCCGCCAGCCAGTTGAAGACGAGCGTCGTCGGGCAGACAATCAAATGTGGATTCGCTCCCTTCGGCAACGAACTTAAAAACGCCAATGTTTGCAGCGTTTTGCCGAGCCCCATTTCGTCCGCGAGAATGCCGCCAAAGCCGTTCACTCGCAAAAAATGCAGCCAGCCGACGCCATGCTTTTGATACGGCCGCAGCACGTTTTCCAAATCGCCGAGCGGCGGACATTCCAATTTTGCTTCGCCACTTTGCTTCGCCGCGCGATCCCGCCACGCGGTCGGTGCCTCGACTTTCCACGCCGTGTGCTGCTTCAACGTCGCTTCGAGAAAACCGGCCTGCGCGTTGTTGATGCGATAACCGGCCGCGTGTTGCTGCGGCGCGCAATCCAGCAATACTTCCTGCAATTCCTCAACCGCGCCGGAATCAATCACCGCCATTTTTCCATTTTTCAAACGCGTGTGATTCTGGCCGGATAAAATGAGCCGCTGAATATCCGCCGCTGAAAATTGTTCGCCGCTGCCCGCCGCGAACACGACGCCGAGATCGAACCATTGCACACCGGACGAAGTAATTTGAAACTGCGGCTCCACGCGCTCGATGTTTTTCAGCGTGCGATTCTCAAGCTGTTCATCGAGCGTCACGCTCCACTCACGTTGGAGTTTGGGAAATTCGCGGGCGAGAAAATTCAGCACGGAGTTTTGTCCGGTCAACTGAAGCTTGCCTTGGCCGTCGGGCGCGGAAAAACCGCTGCGTTGCAGCCGCGCGACGGCAGCGCGCTCGGCGGAAAAATCGCGCGTGGAATAGCGCGTCGGCACCTCCGGATCGGGCAGCCAGACATTTTCATCCGCCGCCGTCACGCCGACGGTCATGATGCGCGAGCCGTAAGCGCATTGCAGCAGCGCGCCGAGCTGCGTGAGCCCGCCCTTGAGTGCGAGCAGGAAGCGCGGCGCCTGTGGTTCGAGTTTAAAATCTTCGAGTTTGAAATTCGCCTCGACGCCGCCCGCCGCGGAAAGCTGCGGCCATTGCTGGCTCAAAAACTGCGGCACTTGCGCGCGCGTCACTCGCACCGGCGCGCGGAAAATTTCCTTCAGTTCCGGCGGCAATCCCAGTGGCTGCAGCGAATTGTTTCGCCAAACCCAGTCGCCAATCATCGGCAGGGCACCGACTTTTTCTTTCAGCGACAGAAGAATTTCACCGCTGCTTTCGAGCGTGGCTTGCAGCGGCAGTTGCAGCGGCGTCTTGCTGATCGTGACCGCGCTGGATTTGCCGAGCGTGATGTTTTCATGGCCAGTAAGGAGCGGCACGAGCGGGATGAAATCTTTTGCATCCAATTGCATCAGCACGGGCGTCTCGCCATTCGTCAGAATTTCAAGCTGCTCGATGACGGCATTGTCCGGCGCTGAAAAAGCGAAGGCGCGGTCTTTGGGCAAGGTATTTAACGGCCCGCGGCCGCCGCTCCATTTCGCTTCGAGCACGATCATGATTTTGCCGCGCGCGATGGCTTGGTCAAAATTTGGCGGCAAAATGATGAACAGTTCCGCCGGCTCACCGTTCGCGCTGCGAGTGAGCGCGGAAATTTTTTTGACGGGAGCTTTCGTCGCCGAAGTCGGCGCGTTTGATTTTGCGGGGGCCGAAGTTGTTTCACCTTTTTGCGCCGCGATCCAATGCAAGCCCACGGCGACGCTGTGCGCGCAAATTTTTCCCCACTCGCGCGCCTCGCGACAGTTGCAGAGGTTCTCAATATCGATCTCATTATTGATTACCAGCGAGGCGCGAAATGAACTTTCCGCGCCTTGCACGACGCCGCGCAGCAATGGCGCGGCCCAATACGAACTGACCACCTGGCCTTGCTCAAGGTAAGCGCGCGCGCGTTTCACCACGTCCCAGCCGGCGGCCTGCATGAGCAATTTTTCTGTGAGTTCAACGGACATTCTGCTCAATATGCGGCGGAAAACCATCGCGATTCAAGAACACAGCGCGCCGGCTTTGGCGCGGCTGGTTTTATCTCCGCTCATTTTCGAATGGAATTCATTCGATATTTTCCGAATCATCTGAAATGGCCGTGACTGGACATCGTCTTCCCCGCTCGGTGGCGCTCGCCGCCGCGCTGTTGTATGGGCTGACCTTGAACTGGGGACTTACCGCCAGCAACCTGCCCCTGGCCGCGACCTCAGCTGGTTGGAATTGGCAGCCCGCGCTCAATCAGCCGGTGGCATGGCTGTTGACCTTGCCGCTGCGGTTGTTGCCGGCGGCGTGGATGCCCGCGGCCCTTAATTTGCTTTTTGCGTTGTGCGGTGCCGCCACGCTCGGGCTGCTCGCCCGTTCCGTTGAATTAATTCCGTGGGATTGTCCGCCGCCGAGCAGAAAACAATGGATCAAATTTTTGCCGGTGCTGCTGGCCTGCGGCGTCTGCGGCTTGGAATTTAATTTCTGGCGGGAAGCCACCAACGCCACCGGCGCGATGCTTAACCAGTTGCTGCTGGCCGCCGCCATCTGGTGCCTGCTCGAATATCGGGCCGGGAAAGATTCGCGCTGGCTGAATGCCGCCGCCGTGATCTGGGGACTCGGCATGGCGCAAAACTGGGTGCTGCTGCTCAACCTGCCGTTGTTCGTGGCCGCCCTCATCTGGTTGCGCAAGCGGCGTTTTTTCAAAGGGTATTTTCTGCTGCGGATGACGCTGTTCGGTTTGGCGGGATTTTCTCTTTACGCATTGCTGCCGCTGGTCAACGGCCTTAATCCCCATTCGCCATTGGGTTTTAGCGCCGCCTGGCTGGCCACTTTAAAAAACACCAAAAGCACATTCTGGTTGCTTCATCGGGAATTTTTTTCGGCGCACCGGCTGATGACGCTCGTGTTGGTTTTGTATTTTCTGCTGCCGACCTTGCCGGCGCTGGTGCGGCTGCAAGATCGCGGATCGAACAACAAATCCAAGGTCGAACGGCTGCAGCTGTGGATTTATCGGTTGGTGCGCGGCGCGCTGTTGCTGGCGTGCCTCTGGCTCGCGTTCGAACCGGTCCTCGGCCCGCAACAAATCCTCATCCGCCAATTTGGCGTTTCCCAGCCGCTGTTGAGCTTCGATTATTTGAACGCGCTCGGCATCGGTTTTTTGTCGGGCAATCTTTTGTTCGCGCTGCAAGTCCGGCCCGAACGCGGCAAACTGCGCGGACTGAAGCGAAAAATAAATTCGTGGCGGCGGCGCAGCCTGCCCATCATTTTGACCGGCGCGTCCGGGCTCATCCTGGCCGCATTGGTGGTGAGAAATGCGCCGGCCATTTTATCGGACCACCGGCAGTCGTTGGCGACATTCGGCACGCTGGCCGCGAGTTCGTTGCCGGCGGGCGGCGGCATTCTCGTCGGCAATAACCCCGAGCCGCTCGCCGTCGTGCAAGCCGCGCTCGCGCAGCAATCCAAAAATGGCGGCTGGCAGATCGTGCAACTAGCGTCGCTGGCCTCGCCCCATTATCGCGCCGTGCTCGAACGCCAGCAGCCGCTCGGCTGGCTGACGGAACAGAACCGGCATGAATTAAAACCGCAGGAACAGTTCCGGCTCCTCGAACAACTGGCGCGCGCAAAAAATATTTTTTTCCTGCAACCAGGCCCGGGCCAGATGTTGTTCGAGCAATTTTACGCGGAGCCTGCGGGCTTGGTGGCGGAACTGAAAACTTATGCGCCCGCGCAGGTCAGCGCGCCGCCGCTCGCGCCGGCGGCGTTGGCGGCCGGCGAAAATTTTTGGGACGACGCGTGGCAAGTTAGTTTAGCCGCGCTGCGTCAACCGGAACGCGAACACAGTTCCGCGTGGACACGGTTCCGCGAAAAATTGTCGCGCATGTTGGCGCTGGAACCGCAGACGGATCTGCAACCCCGCTGGCTGGCCGAATGGTATTCGATCGCGCTCGATCAATGGGGCGTGGAATTGCAGCGCAGCGGCCGGCTGGCCGCCGCGCAGCAACGCTTTGAACAGGCGCTGGCGTTGGCCACCAACAACTATTCGGCCGCCATCAATCTCGAATGCAATACCAACCTGCAAGCCGGTCGCCCGTTGAATCTGACTGGCTTGGACGACTTGAGCGCGCGGTTCAAAGATCTGCCGCATCTGACGCAATTCATCAACCGCGGCGGCCCGATCGACCAGCCGGCGGTCTGTTTTTTGCTCGGCCGCTATTGTGAGGCCAGCGGCTGGTCCCGGCAGGCCGTGCAACAATTGGAACGCGCCCGCACACTCGCACCGGCCGCGCTGCCGCCGGATTTTGCGCTGGCAGAAATTTATCTTCGCCACCATGAATTCGAAAAAGTTTTTGCCAGCGTCCAACGGCTGCGGACCGCGCTCGCGACTTTGCCCGCCGACCAGTCCGGGCCGTTGGCGACCGGCGTGGATTTGTTGGAAGCGGAAACGTGGATGTCGCAAACCAATCTCGCCCAGGCGCGGCGCTGTTTTGAATCCATTTTGCAACAGCATCCGCAGGATCCTTCCGCCACGCGACTCGTTTTGAACACCTACATGAATTTCGCCGACTACACCGATGCGTTGAAGCTGTTGAATCAGCGCTTGGCCAGCGAGCCTAACAACGCGGAGTTGCTGAACGATGAGGCCGGAATTTTATTGCGCGTGAATCAAGCCTCCAATGCCATCGTCATCTTGGACCGTTTGCTGGTCATCACGAATTGGCCCACCGTCCGGCTCAATCTCGCGCTCGCCTACTTTCAAAACCAGGATCTGCCGGCCGCCGAGACGGAATATCATCAGCTCGAAGCGGACCCGCCGGATGTCTTCCTCGTTCATTTCGGCCTGGCGAATATTGCCGAACGGCGGCATGACACCAGCTTGGCCATCCGGCATTTGGAGATTTGTCTGACGAACGCGCCGGCCGGTTCGCTCCGCTGGCAGGCAGCGCATGCCCGGCTGGAGGCGCTGAAACCGTAAATTTGTTTCGCGGGAAAAAATGCTCCCGGCACGCCCGACCATTTGCCCAAGCCATCCGCCTCATGTCGCGCTGAAAACGCCGATGCGTTCGGACACCAGTTGGCTGTTCTTGGAAACTGCGGAAAGATTCCGTGCGATGTCAGATGTCGCGGTGACTTGTTCGGACACCGCGTGCGAAATCGCCCCGGCCCCTTGCGACACGCGCGCCACGGTGGAGTTGATGGACTGGATGAAATCGGTGACGCCTTTGACCGTGGCGTGCATGCGCTCGACCTGCTGGCTGATTTCATCGGTGGCCCTCGCCGTGTTGCGTGAAAGGTCTTTCACTTCCGTGGCCACGACCGCAAAACCGCGGCCGGCCTCGCCCGCGCGGGCGGCCTCGATGGTGGCGTTCAGCGCGAGCAAATTGGTTTGGCCCGCGATTTTATTGATCAACGTGACGATGCTGTCCACTTTGCGCGTGGCTTCGCTCAATTGTTGCACGGCTTTTTCCGCCTGCGCAACGACCTTGACTGCGTCCTGGCTGATGCGTTCGGACTCGCCGGCCTGTTTGGAAATTTCGCTGCTGGTGGAATTCAATTCCTCGCACGCCGCCGCCACGGTGGCGACGCTCGCCGCGGTTTCGCCAGCGAGCCGGCCGACGAAGGAAATCTGCTCGCTGCTCTCCCGCATCTTGCGTCCGGCCCGGTTGATGGTCAGGGCGCTCTGCCGATACGAGCCATGCAGGCCGCGCAATAAAATCGGCCGGTGAAAACGGTCGTGGCTGCAATTTTCCATCGCGGCGGCGGCTTCGCGCACAAATGCGTCGGACATGTCCAGCAGATGATTGATCGCGTGCGCGAGCCGGTTGAATTCGGAATCCGGGGCGAGGCCGGTGATGCGCGATTCCAGATCGCCCTGCGCCGCGCGCTCGCAGGCTTCGACCAGGCGGGCGATGACGGCGACTTGATTTTCCTCCTCCGCCGCGGAAATTCCGGCGGCCGTGTGGCGGTTGAACGTTTCAGTTTTCATACAGCGGCCTCCAGCGTGGTGTGTTGCGAAAGTTGAAAAACAAACTGGCTGTAGTCGAGCGCGCCGGATTTCAAAAGTTCCTCCAGCTTGCGTGTGCTCGCCTGCAAGCCCGCGCGCGGATCGGCGTGCCGCTGCTCCTCCTGGCGCAATTGCTGGTAGAGCGGTTTTACTTTCGCCAGCGCGTCGGCATACGGCACGCGCCGGCTGGAATGATAACCGATGTGCTGGCCCTGCGGATTGTAACTCGGCGTGACGTGTGCAAACACCCAGTAATGATCCCCGTTTTTAGCCATGTTGAGCACGTAAGCGAAAATTTCCTTCTGCGCCTGCAGATGATCCCACAGCAATTTGAAAACGCAGCGCGGCATGTCCGGGTGGCGGATGACATTATGCGGCTGGCCCAAAATTTCCGCCTCGGTGTAGCCGGCGACTTTCAAAAAAACATCGTTGGCGTAAGTGATGATGCCCCGAAGATCCGTTTTGCTGACGATGATGTCCTCGTCGGCGAACATGACTTCATGTCCAGTGGGTTGCGTATGGGTGGCCATAAAAAATTATTTGGTTGGATTGCCCGGGCTGTAAACCACGGTTTTGTCGAACGTCACGGGTTTGTATTCGGCGTCCAGGTTCATGGTCGTCTCCGCGGTGCCCAAAAAAAGATAACCGTGGGGCAGCAGACAATTCCGGATACGTTTCAAAATCATTTTCTTCGTCTCCACATCAAAATAAATCATCACGTTGCGGATGAAGACCAAGTCGAATGGCGACATGATCGGCCACGGCTGGATCAGATTCATCGCGCGGAACTGGATGTTTTTTTTCAGCTCCGGCTTGATGTGCCAGCGCTCATTTTCCTTCGTGAAATGCTTGATCAGATAAGTCGCCGGCAAGCCGCGATTGACCTCAAATTGCGAGTAGCTTCCCGCCTGCGCGGTTTTCAAAACGGTGGGCGAAAGATCGGTGGCCACTATGGAAATCCGCCAGTCGCGCAACTGCGGAAAATGTTCGTGCAGCAGCATCGCCAGCGTGTAAGGCTCCTGCCCGGTGGAACACGCCGCCGACCAGATGGTCAACTGCCGCGTCGCCGCGCGCTGCTCAATCAGCTGCGGCAAGATATGTTTACGCAATGCTTCGAACGGGTGGAAGTCGCGAAAAAAAGAAGTCTCATTCGTCGTGAGCGCATCGATGGTTTTGTGATGCAACCCGTTGACCGCTTCGGACCGCATCTTGCCGATGAATTTTTCCAGCGTGCCATAACCCTCCTGCTCGGCGAGCGGCGTCAGGCGATTCTCGACGAGATATTCCTTGCCCGGCTCCAGCACGATCGCCGCCTGGCTGCGCGCCAGGTTCGCGATGTAATCAAAATCGGTTTTGGAGATGGCCATGAAATTTTAAGGGTGAACCGCCATTGACCGTCCCGCCGGCGTCCGGCGCGCGATTTCGCCGGCGATTTGGTTCAGCGGCACAATTTTATCCGCCAAGCCCGCGTGCGCCACGCAGCCCGGCATGCCCCAAACCACGCTGCTCGCCTCATCTTGAACGACGATCTGCCCGCCGCGTTCACGAATCAATTCGCAGCCGCGAAAACCATCCTGGCCCATGCCCGTCATGATCACCGCGAGAATTTTCTCGCCATAAACCGCGACCGCGCTGCGAAACAAGACATCCACCGCCGGACGGCAGGAATTTTCCGGCGCGGCTTCGGTGAGATGCAAAACGCTGGTGAGGCCCGCCCGCTTCACTTCCATGTGCTTGCCGCCGGGCGCGATGTAGGCATGGCCCGGCTCGACGAGCTGGCCTTCCGCGCCTTCGTGAAATTTCACCGAGCCATGCGTGTTCAGCCGTTCCGCCAGCATCGCGGTGAAAATCGGCGGCATGTGCTGCACGATCAAAATCGGCAGAGGAAAATCGGCGGGGAAATTTTTAAAAACTTCCGCTAGCGCATTCGGCCCGCCCGTCGAAGTGCCGATACAAACCACCTCCGCCATCACGCTGGTGAGCGGGCGGACGGCCAATTTCGCGGTCGCGGTGGTGGTAAATTTGGCAACGACTGGCAACGTTTCCACCAAATGGCGGCAGTGGATTTTTATTTTGGCGACCAGGTCATGCTGCAACCGCTCAATGCACTCTGTGATGTTGCCCACGTTCGAGGGCTTGGCCACGTAGTCCGTCGCGCCCGCCGCCAGCGCCTCCAGCGTGAACGCCGCGCAACGCGACGTCAGCGTGCTGAACATGATCACCGGCAGTTTGGGATGCGTCTTGCGCAATTCGCGCACCGTCGTGATGCCATCCATTTCCGGCATCTCGACATCGAGCGTAAGAATGTCCGGGTTGAGCGACGCAATTTTTTGCAGGGCGATGTGGCCGTTGGCTGCCACGCCCACCACTTCGATGCCGGGGTCGCGCGACAGCGTTTCGCTGATCAGCTTGCGCATCACCACCGCATCGTCCACGACCAAAACGCGAATTTTTGACATCGGGTTGTTTAGTTCAGACCAGACCCAAGATTTGCAGTTTTTCCTCGAGCGATTCTTTCGTCACCGGCTTCATCAAAAAATCATCCGCACCCGCTTCCAGCGCCGCCGTCACGCGCTCCAGCGTGTTCTGCGTCGTCACCATCATCATTTTCAACGAGCTGAACTCTTTGTTACGGCGCACCGTTTGCACGAGTTCCAAGCCCGTCATCACCGGCATGTCCCAGTCCACCAGCGCCACGTCGAACGGCTCCCGCGGATCGTTCTTGATCAGCTTGGTCAAGCCGTCGCGGCCGTCCTCGGCTTCTTCGGTCTGAAACGAAAGTTCGCTGGCGATGTGCTGCAGAAACGTGCGCATCGCTTTGGAATCATCGACAATCAGCATTTTCATAGGCGTTGAAAAATGGAAATTTTAGCGCGCTCAAATCTTCGCCGTGTCCACGATGCGTTTGAGGTCGCTCGCGAGCTTGGCCAGCTCGGTGGCCGCGCTCAACGTGTTGTTCGCGCCCTGCGTCGTGTTCTGCGCGGCGAGGCCGACGTTGGAAATATTTTTCGAGATTTCCTGGCTGCCTTTCGCCGCCTCGCTCGCGTTGCGGGCGATTTCATTCGTCGTCGCCGATTGTTCCTCCACCGCGCTGGCGATGGTGTTGGAAATATCGTTGATGCGGCCAATCACTTTGCCAATCTGCGCAATCGCCGTGATCGCGCTCGTCGTATCGCCCTGGATGATATTTATTTTGCGGCTGATATCTTCCGTGGCCGTCGCCGTCTGCTTGGCCAGTTCCTTGACCTCGTTCGCCACCACCGCAAAACCTTTGCCCGCTTCACCTGCGCGCGCCGCTTCAATGGTCGCATTCAACGCGAGCAGATTCGTCTGTTCTGCGATGCTGGTGATGACTTTGACGACCTTGCCAATCTCGATGCTGCTGTCGCCGAGCTTCGTGATGGTGCGATTGGTTTCGCTGGCCACGGCGACGGCCTCGCTGGCCACGCGCGCCGCCTCGCCGGAATTTTTGGCGATCTCGCGGACGCTCGCGCTCAATTCTTCCGCGCTGGCCGCGACCGTCGCGACATTTTTGCTGACTTCCTCCGACGCGGCGGCCACGACGCTCGCCTGCGTGGACGTCTCTTCGGAATTCGCGCTCATCTGCTGGCTCACGGCCGTGAGTTCCTCCGAGGCCGAGGCCAGCGTCTGGGAATTTTGCCCGATGGTGGTCAAAGTGACTTTGAGACTTTCCGTGAGCCGCGCGGCATCACGTTGTTTTTCGGCGATGTTCAGCCAGTCCACATGATCCGCGCCAAAAACATTTTTCAATCCGTTGCGCGCCTGGTTGAACGCCCGCGCCATCGCGCCGACTTCGTCATTGGCGCGGGCGGAAATTTCCCGGCTGATGTCGCCCGCCGCGAGGCCGACGATCGCCGATTTGACATTGTTGATGCCGCCCACAATCGCCCGACCCACAAACCACAGCACCACGACGCCGAGGCAAAGGCCCACCAGCGCCACGACCTCGGTGACCAGCTTGAGCGTGTTGGTCACGCGAAAAATTTCCGCGGGTTCCGCCCGGACAAACGTCGTGTAACCGCTGCCCGCATAGCCGAGCACCGGCACACTTCGGGCGAAGCCGCCGGGCTGGAAAACATCTTTGCCGAGCGCCTTGCTCTTGCGCACATTTTTTCCGTAGGCGACGCCGTCCGGTTCGATGGATTTTCTGGACGCGAGCGCGATTTCCGAGCCCACCTCCAGGAAATTATGCTTGAACAAATCCGCCGAACGCAATTTGTTGTCGCCCGCCGCCGACGGGTCCACCTCCACGATCAGATTTCCCTTCTCGTCCATCACGTTCAACTCCGAAGAGCTCAAACCCTGTTTTTTTTCCTCGGCGTATTGATCCGCGACAATTTTTTCGATCATCGCGCAGTCAAAATAATTCTGCCAGTAGCCGCGCACCTCGCCGGTCTGCGCGTCATGGATCGGCGCCGTCAACGTGATCGTCCAATCCGGCGCCTTGTCACCATAGACCTCGGCGATGAACGCATTTTTTTCCGGCGCGTCCACGAAAGTGCCCGTCAAAGCATCGTTGTTTTTGTAAGTGGTGAATTGTCCGGTTGACGCATTGCGAAAACCGGCGGTGTTCGCCACGCTGCGGCCGATCAGCAAATGCGCGTTCGGCAGCGCATCGCCCTGCGGCGATTGCGTGTTCACCGCCACGATTTTCCCCGTGGTGTCCGCCACGAGGCTCAAGTCATAACAGCCGTAGCTTTTCGCGTAGTCATCCAGCAAACTGATGATGCCCATGCGCTCCGCATCGGTGAACGTCTTGAGATCACGATGAAACGTGCGGTTCAAGCCGAACGCCTGCACATCGCCGTAACGCTCAAACATGCAGCGGTCAATCTGGTCCTGCACCGAACGCGCGGCCGAAGCCAGCGACGTCATGCTGGAATTTTCGAGCACCTTGGCCTCGCGCAGCACCGCCACATATACGGCGGCCAAACTCAACAGCAGCACCGTCACCGCCGGCAAAATGATTTTCCCTTTCAAGCCGAAGGAAAATTTCTGGCCGGCGCCGGCGCTGGGGGCTTCCGCGCGGGGCGGAGCTGAAAGAATTGCGCTCGCGGCTTGATGACCATTGCCGTGGCCATTGTGATGGCCGTTGCGCAATGGGATTTCAATCGGCGCGTGGGTCCGTTCGGTATTCATATTTTTCAGGGTTGGTTAAAAATTAATTGCAATGGGTGGCTTTTTGCGTGTCGAGGACCAGCAGCAGCCGCTCCTTCATTTTGTAAACGCCGCGCACCAGTTCGCGCGCGGTGCCGCGCAAGGTTTCCGGCGGCCGCTCGAAAATGTCGTCCTGGATTTCCACCACGTCACCAATTTCATCCACGAGCAAACTGACCGCGCCATCGTCGGCACGGATCACAATGTTCATCGGCAATTTCTCGCCGGTGCGCGCCGGCAATTCCAGCCGCCGGCGCAGATCAATGGCCGTGACAATCTGCCCGCGCAGATTGATCAAACCTTCCACGATCGCCGGTGCCAGCGGCACGCGCGTCATCGGCTGATAACGCAGCACTTCCTGCACGTTCGTGACTTCCACGCCGAAATACAGCCCGTCGAGGAAGAACGTGCAAAATTGTTTGGGATTGGCCATGGGTTACCTTTCAAACTTTTTCGGCGGCGGCATAAAAATTGGGTTCCGCCGCGCGGATGATGCCGCGCACGTCCAATAAATCGGTCACCTTGTCGTGGATGACCGCGGAGCCGACGATGCCGCGCCGGGGCGTCTCGCGTTTGACCGTGATCGTTTCTTGCACGATGTCGTGGATGCGACTGACCACGAGCCCGATGCTGCGGCCGGATTCCGAATAAACCACGACTTGCATCGGGTCTTGCGGTGCCGCGGCGGTTTCCGTCTGCGTCAAATATTTTGAGACTTGGATGAGCGGCAAAATCTGGCCCCGATATTGGACGACTTCCTGATCGCCGGCGCGCTCCACCGAGTGGAGCGGAAATTCCTCCAGCCGCGCCACCATGGAGAGCGGAATCGCCAGCCGCGAATTTTTCCCCGCGTGAAACAACAGCAACGTCTGCCGGTCATCGGCGCGGGCGGATTCCGCCGGCTTCTCGGTCAACGCGCGGTCGCGCGTCTCGGCGATGACTTTGGAAAGTTGCGCCAGACCCAGCACATCGAGAATCAACGCCACTTTGCCGTCGCCCATGATCGTCGCACCCGCAAAGCACGGAATGTTTTTCAACTGCTTGCCGAGCGGCTTCACGACAATTTCTTCCGTGTCGTTGATCGCATCGACGATCATCCCGAAATGCTGGCCGTCCGCCTGCAAGACCACGATGTGAACGACCTCCGGCTTGGCTTCGGACAATTCCGCCAAGCCGAGTTCGCGGTTCAAATAAATGAGCGGGAGCAGTTGGCCGCGCAGCCGATAAACCGGCGCGCCGTAAAGCATCTCAATGCCGCTGCGCGCCGACGCGCCTTCGAGCCGCACCAGCTCCAGCAGGTTGACTTGCGGGATGGCAAACCGTTCGCCGTGACTGGTGATGATGAGCGCCGGAATGATCGCGAGCGTCAGCGGAATTTTTATTTTCAACGTCGTGCCCTGGCCCGGCTCGCTGAAAATGTCCACCGAGCCGCCGATTTTTTCGATGTTGGTTTTCACCACGTCCATGCCCACGCCACGCCCGGAAACATTGGTGACTTTTTCGGCGGTGGAAAATCCCGGCAGAAAAATCATGTGAAACACGTCGCGGTCGGCGAGGCGCGCGGCGGCTTCCGCCGTCACCAACCCTTTTTCAATCGCCTTCTGTTTGACGCGCGCCACGTTGATGCCGCCGCCGTCATCCATGATTTCAATGTTCACCTGACCGCCCTCGTGAAAGGCGCGCAAAATCAAAAGTCCCTGCTCGGGCTTGCCCGCCTTGACGCGCACTTCCGGCTTCTCAATGCCGTGGTCAATCGAGTTGCGCAAAATGTGCATCAGCGGATCCTTGATCGCTTCGATGATGGTGCGGTCCAGTTCGGTCTCGTTGCCTTCCATGACGAGCTGGATTTTTTTTCCCAGTTCGCGCGTCACGTCGCGCACGATGCGTGGAAATTTCGCCCAGATATTGTCGATCGGCTGCATCCGCGTCTTCATCACGCTCTCCTGCAACTCGGTGGTGATGATGTTCAGCCGTTGCGATGCGTGATGCAGCGCCGGTTCGGTGGCCTCGCCGGTGAACTGCAAAATCTGATTGCGCGCCAGCACGAGTTCGCCGACCAGATTCATCAACTTGTCGAGCTGGCTGACTTCCACGCGGATTGCGGTTTCGGAAACCGATCCGGCGGCGCGGGCGGGAGAATTTTCAACCGGCGGCGGCGTTTCGGTGGCCGCTGGCGCGGGCGCCGTCGCCGTAGACGCAACGGCAGACTCCTCGTCAAACAGTCCCCACGATTGATTTTCAGATACTGCGGGCGTCACGGGCGCGGCGACGGGTGCCACGTCGTCTGCAAAAAGTCCCCAGCTCTCATTGGCGGACGCCGTCGGCATTGCCGCCGCCCTTAGCGGCGTTTCGCCGGCCGGAGCTTCACCGGTCTGCAACTGCTGCAATTTTTGCAGCAGGCTGGAATAATCCTTGTCGCCCTGCTGTCCGGTTTTTTCGAGGCAACCTAAAATTTCTTTCAGCGCATCCGAATATTCGAACAGCGCGGAAATCATCGGCGGCGAAATTTTTATTTTGCCGTCGCGCAGCAGGCTCAGCAAATTTTCCCCGACGTGCGCCACCGACTCGATTTTTCCCAAACCGATGCAGCCCGCGGTGCCTTTGATGGTGTGGATCGCGCGGAAAACAATGTTGAGCGAATCGCTTTTGCCGGCGCCTTTTTCGAGCCGCAAGATCTCGTTGTCAAACCGCTCCAAGCCTTCGGCGCTCTCGATGATGAGATCATTGATGAGCTGCTGCTGCAAAGCTTCGTTGTTGAGCGCCATGGTGATTTAGGCAGGCAAAACTTTGCTCACAACGGCGAGCAGTTGTTCCTGGTTGAACGGCTTGACGATCCAGCCTGTGGCGCCGGCCGCGCGGCCTTCGGCTTTTTTCGCCGGGTCCGATTCGGTGGTAAGCAAAATGATCGGCGTGCGGCTGTAGTTCGGCTGGCTGCGCAACTCGCGCGTCAGCTCGATGCCGTTCAGCTTCGGCATGTTGATGTCGGAAATGACGAGATCCACCGCGCGGGTTTTCAGCAGGGCCAACGCTTCCGCGCCGTCGCCGGCCTCGAGCACCTCGTAGCCGGCCGATTTCAAGGTAAAAGAAACCATCCGCCTCATGGTTGAGGAGTCGTCCACCGAAATGATGCTTTTGCCCATAAAAATTTATGTCACGGGTAATCTTGAAAAGATGTCTTCACGGCGTTATCGGCTCATTATTATGAATGCTTAAAACAATTCCACATTGTCGCCGAGGCCGGTTGCCGGGGAGGCTGACGGGGCGACCGCAGTTGCGGCGGCGAGGGTGCCATTGACGGAAGTTTGCGGCGGGGACGAAGTTTTTTCCGGCGCGATGGAAAGCGGTTGAGCCGGTGCCGCCGCCGCGTTAAAAATTATCGGCTCGGGATCGTCAAAAAGTTCCACCGTGGATTCCACGGCGGTCGTCGCCGGCGCCGCCACGGCTCCGTCATGACCCTGGACCACGCTGGCCAAAACGTCCCGCTCCGAGTTCATGGTGTAACCGTTCTGAAACTTTTGGACGAACGCGCCGGCATTGAATTCGGTCGCATCGGTCGTGCGGCCAACCAATGCGATGATGTTCTCCATTTCGCTTTGCAACTCCGCCAGCGGCGCCTTGGCCGATTCGACGAAATCAAGGTTCAAGGAAATGCTGTCCGATTCGTTGCGAATATTTTCGAGCAGCGTGTTGAGATTTAACAGCGTGCCCAGCGCCTCGTCCCGCAACGCGTGAAGATTGCGTTCCGCCAGCGCGCCTTCGTCGGCCAGATTCTGCTGCTGAACCAAGGCCGCCTGCTGCGAAGCTTCCAATTCTTTGACGCCTTGCGTCAGCCCCAAAACCAATTGGTCGAGGTGTTGCGCCACGCTTTCACTGAGCCGCGTGGTGGCGCGGGAAATTTCACTCGTGCGGGCGGAAAGCACTTCCAGCGCGACGCCTTGCCGCACTTGCGCCGCCTGCACCTGGGCATTGATGCCGATCAAATGGATGCGCTGGGAAAGATCACGCACGACCACCGTCAAATCCGACGCCAAGCCGCCGATGGGCCGAAGTTTTTCAAACGCCGCGCCGGTGTTGGCCGCCGTGCTGGCGATCTGTTTGCGCACCGTGTCAAAAACATCGAACAAAACCTGCACCATGCCGTCGGCGGAGGTGGTGAGCTGCTGGAATTCCGCCAGCGTCAGACATTGCGAATCGGCCATGATGAGCCGGCCCAAAATATTTTCCACGCCGCTCTTGATGGATTTTTCCGCGCCGGCCAGATCTTCGCTCACGGCTTTGATCTGCCCGGCTTCCAACCGGCACAACTGGCCCAAAAACGCCACGCCATCCGGCGCGGCCAAAATTTCCTCGACCTGCGCCAGCGCGCTTGCGGTATGCTGCAACTTCTGGCTGATGATGTCCTGGTATTGCAGGCCCACCACGATCTGCTGAATATCCTGATTGATCTCCTTGCCCACGCGACTGATGCGCGGCTCGCGTTTTTGGTTCTCCAGCAATTCTGCCTGCAATTTGTGCAGCGATTTTTCGATCTGCGCTTTTTCCGCCACAATGCCCACCCACAGCTGGTCCGTTTGTGCCTGCAGTTCGCGGATGACTTCGTTGATCGTGCGCTGGATGGCGCGCAACTCCAAAAATTTCGTGGTGAACAGCTCGCAAACCTGTTCGTGAAGTTTTTTGATTTCCTTGGTCAACGCGCCGAACCGGGCTTGGACTTCTTCCCCCAACGGCGCCGATTCGATGGTGAACAAAGTTTGAATGTATTGCAGCGGCGCGATCGTGCTCTGCAGTTCGGCCTGAATGTTGATGAACTCGTCAATCCGTTCATTCGTCTGTTTCAAACGCTGCAACAACTCGCGGGTTTCGGCATGACTGCCATTGAGAAATTCCAGCGGCCTTTCAACGACCTGCACCGCGTCGAGAAACATCGCGGAACCGCCCAGCCGGCCGGTCGCCGAATTGAGAAGTTTCTCGCTCAGGCTGACAAAGTCCGCGCCGTGCGCGGCCAGTTTTTCCACGCCCGCGCCGGTCGAAAGAAAACGTTTTTCCAGCCCCGCCGAAACCGGTTGCAGTTCCGCCGCCGCCGCTTTGAGTTTCGTCAATGAGTCCGCCAGCGAAGGCTCGCCGGACAAAGTGCGGCGGAAGGGTTGCCGGCCAAATCGCACCGGAATCGCGACAAGGGCGACGACGGTTTTCCAGAGTCGTGATGCGCCGGCTCTTTTCATGGCCAAACCGCCATGCTTTCGCGGGGCGCGGCAGCGGGCGACCGCCCCGCTTGCGTTATAATTTGACTCATCATTTTGTGTTTCTCGCTGACCGCCATCCCGACTGGCAAAGGTCGCTCCAGGCTGAACGGAGAAGTGCTTCAGCAAAATAGGGTGCTCACAACCGGAGATGGCCAATCTGATCGCACGGGTATGCTTGCCCTGTCATCGGCGTGCCGCGAAAAATCTTGAGCGGAAAAACGCCCCCGCTTCGGCGCATTCGCTTCAGTTAATGCCCGGATTGCCGATGATGGCGGGTGGCATCATGTCCGGTGGACGGGGTGCCATGCTCATGTTGCAAGTTATTGACCCAATTTCACCCGCGAAACGACGGCACGTGCTGGTCGTGGAGGATGATCAGGTCAGCCGGACGTTTTTAAGGATCAGCCTGCAAAAAAATGGCTGCACCGTTCTGCCCGTCGCCACCGTCGCCGAAGCCCAGGCGCAACTCACCGCGCAAGGGTTTGAACATTTTGACTGTGTCATCTCGGACTATTGGATGGCCGAAAACACCGGCCTGGATTTGGTGGACTGGCTCAAGACCAAAGACGCCACGCTGGCCGTGATCATCGCCACGGGTGAATGTGAAAAAGCGCTCGTCGCCGAATCGCTTCGGCGCGGCGTGACCGATTTTTTGGAAAAGCCCGTGCGGGTGCCGAAACTGCTGGCCGCCGTCACCAAGGCCGTGGCGCAAACCGAGCAACATCGCCGCTTGTCGCAATCGGCCACGGCGCTGGAGAGCCTGGGCCGCACGCAGAGGTGGATGGTGCAGTCCGGCACCAAAGCATTGGGAAAATTATCCGTCGAGGTCAGCTTTCAGCCGAAGCTCGAAGCGGGCGGGGATTTTTTCGGCCATTTCCAGATTTCTCCCGAAAAACATTGCTGCCTGTTGACCGACGTTTCCGGGCACGATTTGCAGGCGGCTTACATCTCGGCCTATTTTCACGGCATTTTTCGCGGCATGTTGAGCCGCTCGTCGTCGTTGCCGGAAATCTTCGGTTACTTTAACGACTTTCTCGTCAATGAATGGAACCAGGCCGAGCAACTCCAGACTAAAAATTCGTTCGGCACCTCGCTTGCCGCCGTGGCGGTGCTGATTGATTCGCATCAGCAGGTGGCCAACGTGTTCATCTGCGGTGCGCCCGTGCCGGTTTATGTTTCGCCGGATGGTCGCGCGCAAGATATGAGCGAGAACGACGGTCCGCCGCTCGGCTGGTTTCCTGACATCATCTCGCGCTCCGCCATTTACGCCATCAATGGCGGCGGCACCATTTTTTTGTGGACCGATGGCCTCGCCGATCTGGCCATCGCGCAACAGGTGCATCCGTTCTGTCTGGCCTACGCTTTGCAACGGGCCAAGGAACAAAGCGTGCGGCATCCGCTGTTGCAAGAAGCGAACGACGATATTTTATTCGCCGCCATCCAGCTCACGCCGAACACGCTGGCGGGAGAATTATTTCAGCCGCTCGTCGTGGATACTTATCGCGGCGATCAGGGCGGCGAGATCGACGCGCTCGAAGCTGCTTGGCGGCGCAATCTGAAACTCGCGCTTCCGGAACTCGGTGAACCGGCAGAACACGACATCGTGTTGGCGATGCGCGAAGCCGCGCTCAACGCCTTCAAACACGGTTGTCTGGCCGCGCCGGAAAAAGACGTGCGCCTGCAAATAAACTACCACCGCGCCCGCCGCGTTTTGCAAGTCCGGGTGGAAGATCCCGGCGACGGCCACGATTTTGATTGTTCCGCGCACCTGCAAAACCCCGCGCAGGATCTCTTGGCTGCGCATCGCGGACTTTTTTTCATCGTCCATCTCGCGCAGCACGTGAAATTTGAACGCAACGGCGCAACCATTATCATGGAATTCCATTTATGAAAACGCACCTCGACTCCAAAACCGGCGTCCTCTCGGTCGTCCTCGATGGCGATCTCATCAGCACCACCGCTGAGCCATTGCGTCCGGCCATCAACAAATTATTCGAAGCCACCAGCGGCAAAGACGCCGCCTGGAAATTGTTCCGGCTCGATCTTTCCCGCGCCAAAATGGTGGACTCCGTCGGCCTGAACTTCATCGTCAATGTCTTGAAATCCGTCCAGCAACACGGCGCGAAAATGCAGATCGTTTACGCCAATCAAAATGTGCATCGCACGTTCCTCTTCACCCGGCTGGACAAACATCTGGAATTGCTCAGCAGTCCGGTGGCCTGAGGCGGCGACGCGGGCAAATTTTTTCCGCGAACGGGAGCGCCCGCCGTTGAAAAATCGCCGAGCGCGAGGTGGTTTGCAAATCGTCGCGCGTGCCACCTAGTTCAAATCAAACTGGAATTCTCACACGGTTTCTCCCGCCACGTTTCGGCCTGTTGCTGCCGTATTTCCTCCACCCGTTTGCGTGCGGTGATGTCGCGGAACGTCCACATCCGGCCGAAATAATTTCCGTTTTTGCTCAACACTGGCGCGGTGTAACAATCGAAAATCCGCCCGTCCTTCATCTCGATTTCTTCGCGGCTGATTTCGTTCCGGTGCGATTTCAGATACATGATTTTTTTCAGACGTTGTTCCGGGTCTTTGACCATCTGCACCGTCCAGCTCCGCTGCTGCTCGTGGTCGGGATCTTCGGCGATGGCCGCCGGAATCTGAAACATGTCGGTCATCCGCTGGTTTTGCAGGATTTTCCGGCCCCGCTCGTCCAGCACAAAAATGCCGTCGATGGATGAGTTCACTTGCGCTTCCATGAACGCCGTCTTGCGCTGCAATTCCTCCTCGGTTTTTTGCCGTTCCGTGATGTCGTGAGAAATGCCCACCAGGCCGGTGATTTTGCTGTCTTCGCTGTAAATCGGCACTTTGGTCGAAGAAACCCATTTTACTTCCTGCGGGCCGGCGCTGCGTTCCACCATGTTTAAAACGGGCTGGCCGGTGTTCAACAAGCGCCGCTCATCCACCAATTTTTGGCGCGCTTCGTGCAGCGGAAAAAAATCCTCGTCGCATTTGCCGATGGCTTCTTCCGGCTGGCTCAGGCTGAGGTGACGGGCAAGGGCGCGATTGATGCGCGTAAAACGGCTCTCGGCATCCTTGAAATAAATGAAGTCCGGCTGGTTGTCCATCAACGCCTGCAACAGGTCGCGTTCCTGCGCGAGCACGTGCTCATTTTTTTTACGCTCGGAAACGTCCTGTTTGATGGCGACAAAATTTTGAATTCCGCCCGCCGCATTGCAGACCGGCGTGATCGTCATCTCCTCATAGTAAGCGCTGCCATCCTTGCGCACGTTGACCAGTTCGCCGTGCCAGCTTGCGCCGGTCTTAATGGTCGCCCACATGCTGGCGTAAAATTGCGGCGATTGATGCTTGGATTTTAAAATGCGCGGATTCTGGCCAACCACCTCCTCCGCGGTAAAACCGGTCAGTTTGGCAAAAGCTGAATTCACCCAGAGAATCCGGCCGGCCGCATCCGTGATCATGATGCCATTGGCCGTGGCTTCCAACGCCGTGGTTTGCAGATGGATTTTTTCCGCCGCGCTGAGCCGTTCGGTTTTGTTCTGTTGGTTCACCGCCCGATGGATGCCCTCTTGGCGTTCCAAGCGCGCCTGCACCCGCACCAACATTTCTTCCATCGCGAACGGTTTGGCGAGAAAATCATCCGCCCCCTGCAACATGCTGAACCGCGCATCGGTCTGATGCGTTTGGCCGGTCATGATGATCACGGGGATGGCCGACGTTTCCGGCCGCGCACGCAGATCTTTGAGCAGTTCGAAACCCGTCCGCCCGGCCATGTTCACGTCGGTCACAATCAAATCGGGCGGATGCGCGAGCGCCCGCGCCAAACCTTCCGCCCCATCGCCCGCGCCAATGACCTCATATCCGTGCCGACGCAACGTTGACATGACGACCGCACAAAACGGTTTGTCATCATCTATGACCAAAATAGTTTTCATCAATCTGATTTGCCGGGGCCAACCAGTGCGACCCACAGCCACCTGTCTGAATCGGCCGGCGGTGGCCGAGGCTGAAATCAAAATGTAGTTTATTAGTAACACAAATTTTTCCGGCCTTGAAATCGCGCGACAAACCCGCTTTGCTTTTCAGCCGAATGATGGAATAGTGAAACATTTGTTGGCAGGACGATTTAAGATGGCAAATTTCTTCAATCATTTATGAGCGGCGGGCCGGATCATCTCCCAACCTTTCTCGCGTCCGCGGCCAAAAAATAAAGGCGCACCATGATCACCTTGAAAGAACAACAGCAGCGTAAAATCCGCACGCAGCCAGGTTTTCTCGCGGCGCTCGATCAAAGCGGCGGCAGCACGCCGAAGGCGCTCGCAGCTTATGGCATTGAGGAAAATGCCTGGGCCGACGATGACGAAATGTTTGCGCTCGTTCACCAGATGCGCGCCCGCATCATCACCAGTCCCAGTTTCAACGGCGACCGGATTCTGGGCGCGATTTTGTTCGAAGGCACGATGGACCGCGATATCGCCGGCGAGCCGGCCGCCGATTTTCTTTGGAATAAAAAACGCGTGGTGCCGTTTCTCAAAGTGGATAAGGGCCTGGCCGACGAACGCGACGGTGTGCATTTGATGAAGCCGATGCCGGATTTGCCGGCGTTGCTGAACAAAGCGAAGGCGAAGAATATTTTTGGCACGAAGATGCGCTCGGTCATCAATCAGGCCAACGCCGCCGGGGTCAACGCCGTTGTGCGTCAGCAATTTGAAGTGGCCGCGCAAATCATCGGCGCCGGTTTGATGCCCATCGTGGAGCCCGAGGTGGATATTCATTGTCCCGAAAAAGCCGGGGCCGAGGCGCTGCTGAAATCGGCGCTCAATGAACATCTCAACGCGCTGCCGGCCGGCCAGTCGGTGATGCTAAAATTGACGCCCCCCGAGCAGGACGATTTTTATGCCGACCTCGTCCAGCATCCGAAAGTTTTGAAAGTGGTCGCGTTGTCGGGCGGTTATTCGCGCGAAGAAGCCGATCTTCGTCTCCGCAGGAATCATGGCGTGGTGGCAAGTTTTTCGCGGGCGCTGGTGGAAGGCTTGTTCGCACAACAATCGGACGCGGAGTTCGACGCGTTACTGGATGCGTCCATCCAAAGTATTTATGAGGCATCCGTCCTGAAAGATTAACAATTCGCCGGCCTTGATTGCGTCGGCAACAAAAGGAGTAAAAACATGCAACTTGGAATGATTGGTCTCGGTCGTATGGGCGCAAACATGGTGCGTCGGCTGATTCGCGGCGGACATGAGTGCGTGGTTTATGACCGCGCGCCGCAGGCCGTCGCGGGTCTGGCGAAAGAAAAGGCCGTCGGCGCCAGTTCGGCGGCGGAATTCATCCAAAAACTTTCCCAGCCGCGCGCCATCTGGCTGATGGTGCCGGCGGCGGTGGTGGATCAAACCATCGCTGAACTCGTGCCGTTGCTGGCGCCGGGAGATATTTTGATCGATGGCGGCAATTCATATTATGTGGATGACATTCGCCGCGCGAAAGAACTTGGGAACATTCACTACGTGGATGTCGGCACCAGCGGCGGCGTGTGGGGGCTGGACCGCGGCTATTGCATGATGATCGGCGGCGAAAAAGAAATCGTGGCCCGCCTCGATCCCATTTTCGCCACGCTCGCGCCGGGGCTCGGTGACATTCCGCGCACGCCCGGCCGCGACAAAATTGGCGGCACGGCGGAACATGGCTACTTGCACTGCGGCCAAAACGGCGCGGGCCATTTTGTGAAGATGATTCATAATGGCATTGAATACGGGATGATGGCGGCCTACGCCGAAGGCCTCGGCATTTTGCGCGGAGCGAACACCGGCAAAACGGCGCGCGAGTCCGACGCCGAAACCACGCCGCTGCGCGATCCGGAACTTTATCAATTTGATTTGAACCTTGCCGACGTGACCGAATTATGGCGGCGCGGGAGCGTGATCGCATCGTGGCTGTTGGATTTGACGGCGCGCGCGCTGGTGGAAGATCAAACGCTCGCCAAATTTGCCGGCCGCGTTTCCGATTCCGGCGAAGGCCGCTGGACGATCAAGGCGGCGATTGACGAAGGCGTGCCCGTGCCCGTGCTTTCGGCCGCGCTTTACGAGCGTTTTGCGTCGCGCGGCGAAGCGGATTATCAGGACAAAATTTTGTCGGCGATGCGCTTTGGTTTCGGCGGGCATGTGGAGAAAAAATAAAATGAACAACAATTCAAAATCGGACAAGCTGGTTTTTTTTGGCGCCACCGGCGATCTGGCCTACAAAAAAATCTTTCCCGCGCTGCAAGCGATGATCAAGCGCGGCAACCTGAATGTCCCCATCATCGGCGTGGCCAAGGCAGGCTGGAATTTGGATCAGCTCAAGGCGCGCGCGAAAGACAGTTTGGAAAAGCACGGCGGCCTGGATCCGGCGGCGTTTGAAAAATTGTCCGGGCTGTTGCGCTACGTGGATGGCGATTACAACGACATCGCCACGTTTCAGGCGTTGCGCCAAGAATTGGGAAATTCCCAGCGCCCGGCCTATTATCTCGCGATCCCGCCGGCGGCGTTCGCGATCGTCATCGAGCAACTTTCCAAAACTGCCGGCACGAATAAGGCCCGCATGATCATTGAAAAACCTTTTGGCCGCGATCTCGCTTCGGCGCGGGAGCTGAATGCCATTTTGCTCAAAAGTTTTGAGGAGAGCGCGATTTTTCGCATCGACCATTACCTGGGCAAAACGCCGGTTCACAACATGCTTTTTTTCCGGTTCGCCAATTCCATGTTGGAACCGTTTTGGAACCGCGAACATGTCGAAAGCATCCAGATCACCATGGCCGAGGATTTTGGCGTGGAAGGCCGCGGCGCGTTTTTCGAGCAGGTGGGCACCATCCGCGACGTGATGCAAAACCATCTGTTTCAAGTGATGGCGATCGTGGCGATGGAACCGCCCGTGCGCACCGACAGTGAATCCATCCGCGACGAAAAAGTAAAAGTGTTGAAGGCCATCCCGCCGCTCGAACCGAAAGACGTGGTGCGGGGACAATTCAAAGGCTATCGCGCCGAGCCCGGCGTGGCGGCGAATTCGCAGGTGGAAACGTTTGCGGCGTTTAAATTGGCGGTGGACTCGTGGCGCTGGCGCGGCGTGCCATTTTATTTTCGCGCGGGCAAAAATCTGCCGGCCACCTGCACCGAGATGTTGATCCGGCTGCGCCGTCCACCGACGATGTTTACGAATTTCGACGTGAAACCAAATCACTTCCGTTTTCGCATCAGCCCGGAAGTCGTCGGCGCATTCGGGTTGAATGCGATTTCGCCGGAAGATCCCGCTGTGAGCATCGTCCGCGAACTGACTGTCAGCCGTCATCCCACCGAGAAAGAAATGGGCGCTTACGAACGCGTCCTCACCGATGCGATGGCCGGCGACCAAACTTTGTTTGCGCGCGAAGATTATGTTGAGGAAGCCTGGCGCATCGTGGATCCGGTGCTAAAAAATGACGCGCCATTACATGAATACGCCCCTCATTCTTGGGGACCAAAAGAAACCGATCAAATCACGCCGGCGGGCGGCTGGCATGATCCGGTGTTGACTGACGCGAAATAAAACGACTTCACACTCCTTTGTCGATTGAGGCCAGCCCTGGTCTGTGGCGATCAGCTTGCGCAGCGGATGCTTGCGGCGCTCGCTCGCCTTGGTGTATTTATAGCGAGGAATTGTCGGCAAGTTCGACTCAATCAAGGTTGCGCGCGTGGTGGAATGGCAGACACGCCAGACTTAGGATCTGGTGCCGTAAGGCGTGGAGGTTCAAGTCCTCTCGTGCGCACCAAGATTTTTTGCAATGAGTCGTTCGGGGATTTTACGGCTGCACTTTTGGCAATTTTGGGGGTGAACCCAAACTGAATCGGACCAGCGCGAAGTCGGCTTCATGCACAGCCAGATCGCTGTTGAAAAATTGCGGTCCAGTCACGGGCAGGGCGGATGACGTGGACTGCCAGGGCAATTTTTTTTCCGACTCCCGCGGATTCATCATCTTCCACGTTTCCTGCGGATTGAGCGCATCCACCACCGCACCGGTCAACAGCGTATTTGTTCCCAAGGTCCAATGCGGCTCGATGGGCGCGGTGAAGACATTGGTCCCGTTCGTTTTGGTCAGCAATTCAAGATGGGGCAATGCGGTCGATGACGCGGTCGCGCCAGTGGAATTCGGCAAGTAGATGGGCTGGGGTGTTGCTGGCGGTGACACTTCAACCGGCGGCCGCGCCGCGGCAATCCAAACGACGTTCGTGGCGAGCATGAAAAGAACTGGCCGCCTCCACAGATTTTTAATTTTCATAAATTCAATCTTTCTCAACGGGCAAAACATTGCCGACGATTCAAGCTACAATTCGTTCTGCAGATTTGCAACGGGTGGAGATTAATTTTTACCGGCAAAAAACGGCCCCCGCTGGATTTTTTAATGATTGTTGCGAACTAAATCTGTCGGCGGTATCGCGCCGCTTGGCCGGAGAAAACTTGCCAGCCAGCAGCGCTGGTTGCTAAAAGAAACGTCGTGCCGCAGACGCCTTTGATTGCCAATCCGAAATTGTTGTTGAAACGGCGGGGCAAAAATTTATCGCGCAAGCGGCCGCGCCGGCCCAATTTGAAACGCCCGGCCGTCTTGATTTTCATGGGCGTGGCGGGTTGCGGCAAAACGACGGTGGCCGCTTTGTTCGCCAAAAAAACCGGGGCGGATTTTTTTGAGGGCGATGATTTTCATTCGCCGGAAAATGTCGCGAAAATGCGCGCGGGAATTCCGCTGACGGATGCCGACCGTGCCAACTGGTTGAAAACATTGAGGAAAATCATTGTCCGCGCGCTCGCCAAAAAAAAGTTCACGGTGCTGACGTGCTCGGCGTTGAAGGAAAAATATCGCGACGAATTGGCGGCGGGCGATCCGCGGGTGCAGTTTGTGCATCTCACTGGTCCGCCAGCGCTGATCGCCGAGCGATTAAAAAACCGGCGCGGTCATTTCATGCTGCCGGTGCTTTTGGCGAGTCAACTGGCGATCCTCGAGCCGCCGGCAAAAGCGCTGGTTTTCAGTTGCGAAAAAACGCCGGCGCAAATCGTTCGCAAATTGATTCACCTTTTAGGCTTCGTGGCCGACTGAATTGGTCGCCGCACTTTTTGGCAGCAAAAAAGCGAGCGCGGCCGCGAGCAACAGGCCGAGGCCGAGCGCCGTGAACGGAATGGCGACGCTGTGATATTCCGTCTTGAGCCACCCGACGATGTAGGGTCCGGCAAAACCGCCGGTGTTGCCAAGCGCATTGACGAGGCCGATGACCGGGCCGAAAACATTGCGCGGCAGCGTTTCTGTCGGAATCGCCCAAAACGGGGCGAGCGCGGCGAACGGTCCGGGAATCGCAAAACACAACAGCGCGTAGGACAACCAAAAATGTTCGCGCAGCAGCACGCTCAAGATCAAACTCACGCCGCTGATGATGTAAACGAGCGCGACGTGGCCGCGCCGTTCGCGCGTTTTGTCGGAGTGCCAGGAGTTGAGCACCATGATGACGGCGGTCAATGCGTAAGGGGCCGCAAACAAAAATCCGTATTGCACGGCGCTGAAATTTCGCGACTTCAAACCTTCGGTGAAAAAAGTCATGCAGCCATAGGCGGCCGAGTTGTGGAGAAAATTGATGACAATCATCACCAGGATTTCGGGGCGAGCGAGCCGTTTCCAGAACGAAATTTTTTTGGCCGGCTCGAGTTCCGCAGCTTCGCGATCCAAAGTGGTTTCCAAATGTTTTTGTTCGTCGACCGAAATCCATTTGGCTTCGCGCGGATGATCGCGGATGAAAAACCACCAGACGGGCAGCCAGACAAACGGCAGCGCGCCTTCGAGGATCAGCATGGTTTGCCAGCCATACGCGCCGAGCAGCCAGCCGGTGAACGGCGCGGAGGCGGCGACGGCGAGCGGCTGGCAGAGATTCCAAAGCGCATTGGCGCGGGCGCGTTCGGCGCTGGGAAACCAATGCGCGAGCAGGACGACGGTCGCGGGAAAAACGCTGCTTTCGGCCGCGCCTAAAAGAAAGCGCGCGAGTTCAAATTGATGAAATGTTTTCGCGAGGCCACAACCGACGGCGCACGCGCCCCAAAAAATCAGACACAGGCTGACGAGTTTGCGCGCGCTCCATTTCCCGGCGAGATAGCCGCCAAGCATTTGCAGCAGGACGTAACCGAGGAAAAAAATTCCTGCGGCCTGGCCCTTCATGCGGTCGTCCATTTGCAGGTCGCGCATGAGGGAAGAAATTTTGGGATCCAACGCGAGCGAGACGTTCGTGCGATCCACATACGAAATCGTATACATGATCAGCGCGACGGGAATGACGCGGAGCCAGCGCTGTGGGATCATGAAACGAATGCTAGCGAGTTCAGTTTTTTTGTCAGCAATGCAGCGTAAGATTTTTTTCATCCACGCGCTGAGTGGATTTTTTACCAACTGAATAAATAAGCTTTTGTAGAAAGAAAATTTGCCGAGTGAACCCATGGCGCACAAAATTCAGGCGTGAAACATGATTGGAAACATTTGGCATCATTGGCGGCTGAAGAGATTGATGCGATTTTACGAGAGCTGCCGCCGCCATTGCGGGAACAAGCGCAACTTCTGCCCGTGACATTTGAGGCGGCACCCAATGCGGGACTTCAAGCCGATGGCATTGATGCGGAAACACTTGGATTGTTCACGGGCGCGGAATTTGCGGATGCCGCCGGGACGGTGCTGCCGCCGCAAATCATTCTATTTCTTGGGAATCTGTGGGATTTTGCGGAATCGGATGAAAAAATCTTCCGCGAGGAGATTCGCACTACTTTTTTGCACGAGCTCGGACATTTTTTTGGTTTGGATGAAGATGATTTGACGGAGCGAGGGCTTGAATAGCGCGTAAACAAAAGGGATTATGCGCTTTTAACCGTTGCAAAAAATTTTCAAAAAAACTCTTGCGCGATTCGGTTTGTCTGATAATCTTTCTGTCCCTTCGCGATGGTTCGCGGTAAACGGGCGGCGAAAGCTGGTTGACATTGGTTGCGGTTTCAAAAGTGAAACGAGCGACTGTAAGCCAAAAACTGACAGGCTGAGTTTGGTAGAGTGATAATTC
>Ga0302270_10000814_pt1 | contig 32419 bp, 26 predicted proteins | sample III_Bog_E2_3_FD_198773 | JGI IMG/M metagenome (GOLD analysis project Ga0302270, IMG submission 198773) | Peat permafrost microbial communities from Stordalen Mire near Abisko, Sweden - III_Bog_E2_3 | ecosystem: Environmental > Terrestrial > Soil > Wetlands > Peat | place: Sweden: Abisko... | reverse complement strand
CACCCATTTCGCGATAAAGCCTGCGCAATGGATGGGGCACGGGGCTTCAATTTGAGGGCCGGATCAATAGGGAAGCTCTCCCGCATCGGCTAATTTGCAATCCGTCCTCGGCAACAATGTTCCGTGTCCCACCCATTCGGCAACCTCACCGCCGAATGGGTGGGACAGCAACACCCTCCGCCAGCCTATGTAAGCCGGCAATGATCTGGCTTGGGGATCGCCACCCCAAAACAACCCATATATACGTTTTCCCGATGCGCCGCTCCCCGCCGCCAGACCGGGTTAAGGTAGCTCCGTCCATCCCCATGCCGCGCACACCGTAAATGTTCGCTGCGCACCGGCCGGTGTGATTCCGGTCACGGCGGGAAAGCGCTTTCGGGCTTCTCCTGATATGCGATGAAACATCGCCATTTACCTCTCGCTCTATTCTTGGCTGCCGGCGTCTTTGCAGGCGCAATGCAGGCCCACGGCGCACAGAAGCTGAAGAACGAAGACTGCCTCGCCTGCCACTCCGACAGCTCGCTCACCAAAGATGTGAATGGCAGACAGGTAAGCCTCGCTGTCGATGGCGACAAGTTCAAGCACTCCATCCACGGAAGCATGTTCTCGTGCGTCGATTGCCACTCTGACGTGAAGAGCCTGGCCCACGACACGCCTCCCAAGAAGGTGACCTGCACGCAGTGCCACAGCGATGCGCACGACGCCTACCTGCAGAGCACCCACGCCAAGGCCAGCAAGACCGGCAAATCGCCGGCCGCCAACTGCGAAGACTGCCACGGCGGCGTGCATGAGATTCTGCCCTCGTCCGACCCCAAGTCGCCCGTCAACCACGCCAATATCCCCTACACCTGCGGACGCTGCCACGGCCAAAAGTTCCTGATGGAACAGAATGGCGTAAGTGCGCAGCCGTTCGTCAGCTACCAGGAGAGCGTGCACGGGCGCGCCGTTGAAAAGGGCTCTGACAAGGCGGCCGTCTGCACCGACTGCCACGGCTCGCACGCCATTGTCGCGGCTACCGATCCGAAGTCGCCGATCTCGAAGATGGCCGTGCCAGCCACTTGCGGCAAGTGCCATGCGGAAGCAGCCGGAGCGTTCAACCACAGCATTCACGGCCAGGCGTTGGCGCGCGGCAATCAGATGTCGCCCAACTGCACTGACTGCCACGGCATCCACTCCATCAAGTCACACAAAGACCCGAACTCGCCGGTAGCCGAACAGAACCTTTCAGAAGACACCTGCGCGCGCTGCCATGAAGGCGTGCGGCTTTCGCAGGAGTTCGGCGTGCCCGCCAACCGCGTGCAAAGCTATCAGGATACCTATCACGGGCTGGCCTCTAAAGGCGGCTCGGTCGTCGCGGCCAACTGCTCCAGTTGCCACGGCGTGCACAACATTCTGCCTTCCACCGATCCCCACTCCACCGTGAACAAGGCCAACCTCGAGGCCACCTGCGGCAAGTGCCATCAGGGCGTTACCCAGAAGTTCATCCAGGCCAAGGTGCACCAGGAGGGCGGTCTGGCAGGCGACCTGGGCACGCGCATCACCAGTTGGGTGCGGCTCATCTACATCGCGCTCATCTTCGTGGTCATCGGCGTCATGTTCCTCCACAACGCCATCATCTGGCGGTACAAGGCCGTCGCCGCCCGCCGTATGCAGAACCCCATGATGACGCGCATGACGACGCAGCAGCGCTGGCAGCATCTGGTGCTGGTGCTCAGCTTCATCGTGCTGGTCATCACCGGCTTCGCGCTCAAGTTCCCCTACACATGGTTCGCTGAGAACTTCGGCATGGGCGAGCACTGGCGCGGCATCATCCACCGCATCGCGGGCGTCGTGCTGATAGGCGCTGGCATCTACCACGTCTTCTATCTGGCCATGCTCCGCGAAGGCCGCAAGCTCATCTGGGATCTGGCGCCGAGGCCAAAGGATGTAACCGATGTCTGGGGCACCATGCTCTACTACCTGGGCCTGCGCAAGACCCGGCCGCAGTATGGCCGCTTCAACTACGCCGAAAAGGCTGAGTACTGGGCTCTGGTTTGGGGCACGGCGCTCATGGGCCTCACCGGCGTCATGCTCTGGGCCAAGGTCTGGGTGGGCAATGCCGTGGCGCGCTGGTGGGTAGATGTAGCTACCGCCGTCCACTTCTACGAGGCGATCCTGGCCACCCTGGCCATCATCGTCTGGCACTTCTACCAGGTCTTCCTCGATCCTGACGTCTACCCCATGAACTGGGCTTGGTGGGACGGCAAGATGCCCGTCGAGCAGTACAAGCACGAGCACGGCCTCGACACCGAAGCTATCGCCGAAGCCGAAGCCTCGACTGACCTTCATGAACCCTCCAGCGAGGATGCAAACAAAAAATCCGGAGCGGAACATCCCGCGAGTAACCAGGAATAAGTCGGAGTAAGTCGAAAATATTCAAAGTGCCGGCGGAGCGGCGACAAAACGTATTGGAAAGTTGCCGCTCCGCCGGTGTGCGTGGTAAGCAAAATTGATTCCTGCGCATTCAACAGACATATGCGCAGGAATCAATTTAGGCCCCGCCCTGGCATAAATTTCGCACTTATAAAACTCTGCAAATTGTCTTTAAAAAATGACATTGTTTTGGCAAACAAATCTTGACATTCACTGAGTTGCCAACCATACTTCTAAGATCAACCAGATGTCTAATTTATCTGTGCTCTAGCTGAGGAATTTTTTCAGTTACATCCCTTACATCCCATGGAAAGAAAGAAGGCCTATGAAACAGGTCCGGCGGTTTCGTGCGTTCTTGTTGATTGCCATCACAATCGTGTTCACTCTTCCGTTAGCAGCGCAGGCCGGCGATACAGCGGCTATTCAGCAAAGACTTAACTCGCAATTCAGAGTAACTACCACGACAGCCGACCGCTCGGATATTGTTACGGCCGGCGATGTGGTCGTCATTCACAGGCCCGGACTGATCCTGTATGCCGTTGCCTCGCCCATGGCGCCGTCTAACTCCTACAAGAACGGCAGAATCGGACAAGGTTGGGGCGGTTTCGGCAAGGATTTGGCGATCAGCATGGCGACGCCCGGAGGCGGAACTGCGGCCAATTATCCGCACCGTCCGTTCGCAGTGGAGGAAAAGTGCTGGGTTACCGGGATTCAGGCGCAGAAGGACGGCGTCCTGATTCAGCTTTACAGCGATCCCTATGACGACATCCGTTACTACGGCAACCTCAAGATTCCCTATCCCAACAAGAAAGAAGTGCCATCTGCCGATGTCGCCTTGCAGACAGTGGCCGAAGTATTGACGGTAGTGCCGTCAGATAATCAGGGCGGGCAGCAGGTTGTAGCGCCGCCGCCCGCCCCGTTGCCGGAGATTGCGCCACCTCCTCCGCCAGCGGATGCCCCGCCGCCGACGATTGCCCTTGGCCAGACTATGGATCAAGTGACCTCTGGTTTTGGACAGCCCCTGAAGGTGGCCAAAACAGGCGTAAAGTCCATCTTCTACTACAAGGACATGAAGATCACCTTCACCAACGGAAAAGTCAGCGATGTTGAATAACACGTTCGCGTATCCAGAATGGAATGCGAGCCTTGAACTGAAATGAGGATTCCATGACGATGCCAGTTCTTACGAGGACCATGAAGAGTTTGTTCACAGCAGCGATTCTTACTGTTTTTATTGGGCTAGCCACTACGGCGAGTGCGGAAAACAAGAAGCCTGCGCAGGCTTCGTCCCCCAAACCCGCGGCGCAGGCTTCCAGGCCAACGGCGCAAGCCGCCAGACCTGCCGGAAACTCCGGCGGCGGAGTGCAGAGGCCTTCCAGTACGAGCGGCCCCTCCGCCAATCGGCCAACCTTCAATAACCCCAGCGCCAATCGAGGCCAGCAACTGCAAAGGCCCGGCGGATTCTCTTCCCCCGGCAGTCACAGTTCGCCGTTCAGGGCCAGCGCACCCAGGGGTAGCAACGAGCGCAGCACGGCGTACGGAAGCGTGGTGCGGACACGCCCCAACGGCAGGATCAGCGACGTCCACGACTCAAGGCGCGGCATCGATGTCCATCGCGGGCTGAACGGCAATCGCGCCGTCTCCCTGATGCGCGCCGACCACAGCCGCGTCTTCGCCGAGCGGGGACGTCCGGGCTTCGTACAGCACCCCTACAGTTTTCACGGACAAGACTTTGCGCGGCGCACCTACTTCTACCATGGGCGCGCCTACAGCCACCTGTACCACGGCTTTTCCTTCCGCGGCCTGTTATTGAACGTATACGCGCCGGGCTTCTACTACCACCCCGGCTTTTACGGTTGGGCCTATAACCCGTGGGCCAGGCCGATCACCTTTGGCTGGGGCTGGAGAAACGCAGCCTGGTACGGCTACTACGGCGGCTACTTCCAACCGTATCCGTCGTATCCCTCGGCCTCGTATTGGCTCACGGACTACTTGATCTCTCAAGATTTGCAGACGGCCTATGCTGCCCATCAGGAGGCGGGCGAAGTGGACGGCGCAGCGATGGCAGCGGGCGGCCCTCCGGCACTTACGCCGGACGTGAAACAGCAGGTGGCCGACGAGGTGAGGAATCAGCTGGCGCTGGAAAACCAAGAAGCGCAGCAGAATACTCAGCAGCAGGATGTCGATCCCGGATCGAGCGGGATTGCACGTCTGGTCAGCGATGGCCGGCCGCATGTATTTGTGGTGGGTAGTGCGCTGGATGTGGTGGACAATTCCGGTGTCGAATGCTCATTGAGCGATGGCGATGTACTGGCGCTCCGGGCGTCGCCTCCTTCCGATGCATCCGCTGCGGATCTGGCTGTGCTGTCCAGCAAGGGCGGCTCGGAGTGCCAGAAATCTGCCACGGTTTCAGTCTCGCTGGACGACCTGCAGGAGATGCAGAATCATATGCGGGAGACGATCGACCAGGGGCTTGAGGAGCTACAGGCAAAGCAGGGCAAAGATGGGTTGCCCACGTTGCCGCCTTCGGCGCAGAGCGCTCCGGCTCCTGCGTTGTATGCCTCTGTGGCGCCTCCGCCCGATCCGAATGCCGCATCCGATATTCAGCAGCAGACCCAACAGGCCGATCAGACTGAGAGCGAGGCAACGGGGGGCAATGGTGCGGCCGTAAGCGCACCTCCGGCTGCTCCCGAGGCTCCGCCCGCACCCGCATCCGTTCAGTTGGGCGAGACCACCGACCAGGTACAGGGCGCTCTTGGCGCGCCGACCCGCGTGGCCAATCTCGGCGCCAAGATCATCTATTACTACAACGGAATGAAGGTCACTTTTAAAGACGGCAAGGTATCTAACGTTCAGTAGATGGGGCGGCAGGCGCGGCAGAGGATCCAAATCCCTCTGCCGCGCCTGCCCAGCACCGATCCGCAGGGTGAACTGCGGCAGGAGTGCGTGCCACAGCAAGTTTCACCATCCCGACGCCCTCTTATTTCCGGTAGTGTCCTAATTTGCCTTTTTGGGCAGATTGGGCGGAGTGATCTGCATCACACAACCGTATTACAAAAAGTTCTCGACACTGCCCGGTATCTGGTGGGAGGATTCCGGGCATGGACGAAAAATCTGGCAGAAAGACTCTGGTTTCAAAAGCAAAATCTAAAACTAGCTGGTCGTGGAGCGACAAACTCGCTATTGCTCTGGCTTGTCTGGCGGCAATTTTGGACTTAATTCTGCATTGGGTGGAGAAAACGCCGGTTTTGGCTGCCATAACAGTAGTAGCAATGGTTTCCCTGATCGTATTCCCGGTCATTATTTTCCCGCATTGGAAGTTAAGAATCCCAGTCTTGATAGTGGCATGCGCGCTGATAGGACTTTTTGGATGGCAAATTTGGCCTAGAAAGGAAGCGGCGCTGTCATTCACCTCGACAATGGAGAAGGCACAGCAATCGAGTGTTCTATCAAAGCCGGTCGAGAATCCTTATCAGCACACCGCTGCTCCTACGACCTCAAGGCAACTGCGAACACCTAGTGTAGCGAAGCAGCAAGATTGCCAGTCTGGAAGCATTTGCAATCAGGATTCTCTTGTTGATGCTCCGCAGACAGTCATTGATAGGAGTCAATCCGCCGTAAGGATAACCAATAATGGTGGCGAGATTTCGGGGATCGCTGTTAATGGAGCTGCTGTAGTCGGCCCTAATACAAGTGAGCGTGCACAATCACTTGTTCACCTCAAATCGGCTGGTTCTGCAATTAGAGATGTGCCGATCCAAGATGCCAAATTGTGCAATTTTCCTACTTGGGATGATTATCTCGACTGCATCGTCACTGACCCGTCCTGGGCAGAGGGTTGGGCTAAAATGTATCACAATGCAACCAAAAAACGACTTTATGAACTTAAATATCCAGCCGATGTGGCTAACAGATGTCTTGAAGAAATCGACGATGCCAACAAACTGCTAATCAGCCACGAAACCAATGAATTAAACACTGCGGCATATCTGCGGGCACACAGGCCATTTTGCCTCATTCCCAGAAAGCAGTAAATTTCTTGGAGATAATTGACAAGGTCCGTAATCCTACAGGAGTTGAGAGCCAATGCCGACATCGAAGCCGAAGCCTGAACCAAAGAAGATCGGACGGCCCAAACTGGCACAATCGGACGCTAAGGGACATATTGTTCCCGTTCGCTTCAAGGCTGACGATCTGGAGAAAATTGCAAAAGCGGCAAGGAAACGGAACCTCACAGTTTCAGAGTGGATTCGCAGCACGTTGGCTGCCGCAATAGGAGCGTAAGCCTGTGGATTTCAAATTAGGACACTACCTTATTTCCAGCCATTTACCAGCCCTTGCCGCCTATGTGTTAGCTTAAAAAGTTGGAGATTTGAGAAAAAATGTCAGCTATTACCAAGTTCATCAAGCACCACTACCGCCATTTCAATGCCGCTGCCCTCATCGACGCGGCCGAGGGCTACAACCAGCTGCTGGCCTCGGGCGGAAAGATGTTCGTCACCATCGGCGGAGCGATGAGCACGGCCGAGCTGGGTCTTTCGCTCGCCGAGATGATCCGCCAGGACAAGATCCACGGCATCAGCTGCACCGGCGCCAACCTTGAAGAGGACGTCTTCAACCTCGTGGCCCACAACTTCTACGAGCGCGTGCCCGGCTACCGCGACCTGACGCCCGCCGACGAAGCCGCGCTGCTGGCCCGCCATATGAACCGCGTCACCGACACCTGCATCCCCGAGATGGAGGCCATGCGCCGCATTGAGAACGAGGTGCTGGCCGAGTGGGTCAGGGCCGACAAGGCCGGCGAACGCTTCTTCCCCCACCAGTTCATGTACAAGATCCTGCTCTCCGGCGTGCTTGAGAAGAGCTACCAGATCGACCCCAAGGACTCCTGGCTGCTGGCCGCCGCCCAGAAGAACCTGCCCATCTTCGTGCCCGGCTGGGAAGACTCCACGCTCGGCAACATGTACTCCGGCCACTGCATCACCGGCGACGTGAAGAACGTGCACACCGTCCGCACCGGCATTGAGTACATGATGGAGCTGGCCGAGTGGTACACCGACCTTACCGCTGAAACTCCGCTCGGCTTCTTCCAGATTGCCGGCGGCATCTCCGGCGACTTCCCCATCTGCGTGGTCCCCATGCTGCACCAGGACCTGCAGCGCGAGCACGTGCCGCTGTGGGCGTACTTCTGCCAGATCTCCGACTCCACCACCAGCTACGGCTCTTACTCCGGCGCCGTACCCAACGAGAAGATTACCTGGGGCAAGCTGGCCGAGAAGGGGCCGAAGTTCATCATCGAGTCCGACGCTTCCATCGTCGCCCCGCTCATCTTCGCCTACGTCCTGGGCTGGTAGATTCCCTCTGCCTTCCACGAGGAAGCAAAAGCGGCAATCTCTTCGAAGAGATTGCCGCTTTTGCTTCCTCGTGGAAAATATCCAGGGTCAAGCGCGGACTATTTCTTCAATTGATCGCCGAATGCGAGTGCGGAAAGAAAGACCTTCGCATTATTCGTGTTTCGAACTGCTCCCCAATCTCTGAAAACATCCTCGGCCTGCCGAATCACATCCAGAACACGGGAGCGGTCGAAACATCCAACATATCGTAATCGGCCTTGTGCCGCTGCTCTTGCAGGCTGATGAACCCCTTGGCGACACTGATCAATTCTGGCTCCAACGGTAGACTGACAAGCCCTTTGAGATGATCCGGAAGGTTGGTGGCCCTGAACGGCTGAGCGGCAGCTTGCATCGTTGTGTGTTTAAGAGCGCGCTGAACTTGTAGCCGCAGAACCTCTATATTCGCGGAGCACGCCTGTGTCGCAGCTTCTCCAGCCAGAAGGTAAAACACAGCATAGTAGGCAGTTGAAACAGCACGACGGAGACTCGCTTGCTTAGGTTTTAGTTTTTCGCGCTGGGCGAGAAACCTGGCCTGCTCCAACAAGTCCCGCGAGAGAGTCATGCTCTTTTTCTCCGCCATTCTCCAATTTGAACGTATGGCTGGCGAGATAACCTGAGCCTCAAAAGCGCACTCTCAATGAGATTCCTGAAAGCATTCCACTCGGTCACATCCTTCGGTTTCGGCATACCTGAACCGGGCTTGACCAGAACCTTCACGTAGATTGCAGGATTTCCCGTTGAATCTTCGTCCGTCGTGACTTCAAAGTCCTTTACGGAAACGGGAATTCGCCCATCTTCTTCAAGAGCGCGCCACAATTCCTTGACTACCATCTCCCACAATTGACCTGAATCTTGTACCGTATTCGGGACGATTGCACCAAATGGCGCCCAGGCTTCCGGCCCAATCGGACCCTCTGGTCCACGAGATTGAAAAAATGCAATTCCCTGTGCCAAGTCAACGCGAACAACTTCCAAAGAGCCATATTGTCCTCGAAGCCCAAAATGCTGGCCAGGGTCAGACAAGGCTGCTCGGTTGGTTGCCATCTTTACCTCTCGTCCTCGTAGTATATGCCGGTTTCATAGCAAGGGACTGCCCTATCCTCGAGCCCCTTCTCGTTCAGACGAAAGCTCCCCCGGCAAACCCTGACTAGCAACTGCTTTTTACGGCGTCAGCTTGGTAATCGACATTCCATAGCCGGGAATCGTCACCGTCATGCGCGAAGCGGGCGTGACCCCACCCCACGCCGGTCCGCTCGCCACATTCGTATTCGTATCCACCTGCGTCTGGCTGGCGGCATAGAACAGCGAATAGTTCGACAGGTCCAGCACAATGGTGCGCGCCACTCCCGTGCCGTTGTTGTCGGTCGAAGCGGCCACGGCGCGGTCCACGACCATCACCGTCAGAATGCCGCTGCTGGTAAGCGTCGCCATGCTCTCCACCTCCGCGCTGTCGGTGTTGGTGGTCGCCAGCATCGATTGCGTCGCCGACGAACTGCTCGAGAAGGCCGTCGCCAGCGCATGATCCACCCAATAGCCCAGATACGGCGTGCCGCTCGTGTCCACCTCGCCGTACTGCTTGTCGCTCGCGTATTGCCAGTGGTAGAGCGCCTGGTTGCCGGCCTTGGCCAGCTGTGAAAACACGTACGGCCGCCACGCCGCAAAGAATGGGCTCGCGCCGCGCGTATCCAGCACAAAGGTTCTGGTGGGCGTGCAGGCGCTCATCCCGTTTGAAAGCGCGTAGTCGGCGTTGAAGTTGTTCTCCGTCACCCACACCGGCACGCTGGCCAGATCGGTGCGCGTGGTCAGTTGCGCATTCAGGTAGCTGATGTTCGAAACAAAACCCGGTACCGCGCCGAACAGCGTCTTATCGGTGTAGGTCTGGTCGCATCCACCGTAAAGGTGCGCACCAATGGCGTTCACCTGCGCCTTAACACCGCCCGAGGAAGCCGGAGACACAAAGGCCGGCAGATACAGCTCCGGATCGCCCGCCTCGCCCGTGCCTAGCCCGTAGTCGCTCAACTCCAGAGCCACCACCTTGATGGTCGGGTCCACGGCCAGCATGGCAGGCACCACCGTGTTGTAGACCTTGATGTAGTCGGAGATCGACAGCCCGTTCAGGTTGAACTCGTTGAAGATGCCCCACCAGGTAATGGTGTGGCTCGATGCTGACTGAAAATGCACCCCGCCCCACACAAAGCCGCCGGTGTTGTAGTAGCGCACCAGGTTGGCCGCATAGGTGGCAAAGTCCTGCAGGTGGTTGGTCACGTCCAGGTAGCCGTTGGAGTCGCACATCCACGTCGGCGCGACGGCAATCTGGAACTCCGGGCTGTTATCGGCTGAGGCCAGCACCGGCTGCACAAACTCGTCCAGCAGCGTAAAGTTCCACGCCGTCGAGGCCGTACTGTTGGCCACCATGGGGATCGCCTCAGAGAGCGCCTGCAGCCGGATGTGCTGCGGCCCCAGCGTGGTCAGCTGCGTCTCCTGCGCGGTAGTAGTGGCGCCGCTGCCCCAGATGTCGGGCGACCACTCGGCAATCTGGAACGAGGTTGACATGGCCTGCTTCTGCACGCCCGCCACGCCCTGCGTAGTGTCCACGCCGATGCCCGGCTTCACTACCACGGCGCTGGTCAGGGTAAAGCTGGAGGTCACGCTCTGGCTGCCCACGGCCACCGTCACCGTCGGCGTGTAAACGCCGGGCACGGCTGTGGTGCTACCTGTAAATGTGAGTGTGCCGCTCAGTGCGCCGCTTACGGCGGTAAAGGTTGCCGTCACGCCGGTGGGTAGTCCGCTGGTGGTCACAGTCTCAGTGCCTGTGGGGCCGGTCGCGTTCAGCGCCAGCGTTGACGGGTAGCCGTCCTGCGCCACCACCACGCTGGTAGAGCCCAGCGTCACCGCCAGCGGGCTGTTGGACGTGCTCACCCCCGAGGTCGAAAGGCAACCAGTCGTCAGCGGTAGCGCCGCGCTCAGCAGCACTGCCATCAGGCGCGGCCATCCATCTCGAACCCGCATTAGCGCCTTCATCCGCCAGAGCCGGTTGCTCAGCTCTCGATTATCGCAAACAGTGCCCAGCGCTTGGCGTGAGTCTTTCAAAAAAACACCTCACCGCGTTTGACTGCATGCCTCCACCGGAATGGCTACCTGCTCCACAATCTCCAGCCCAAAACCTTCCAGCGCCGGAATGTGCATCGGTGTATTTGAGAGCAGCCGGATGCGGTGAATGCCCAGGTCTGACAGAATCTGCCCGCCCAGCCCGATGGCCCGCAGAATTCTGCCACTGCGCGCCTGCTGGCCCTCGCGCGAGCGCAGCTCCTGGTGCAGCACCAGCCGCCCTGCTTGCGCCTCAGGAGTGCCCTGCACCGCGTTCCCGGCCGCGTCAAAAATTGCGGCTGGGGTTGTGGCTGGGGCCGCGGCCGGTTCGTGCTCCACTTCAAATCCGCGCGAGGTGTTGTGCAGGTAGAGCACCACGCCGCAACCCTCCTTCGCGATCATGCGCATGGACTCGTCCAGCGTCTCGCGGCAATGGCAATCCGCGCCGAACACATCGCCCGCCGTGCAGCGCGTATGCACCCGCACCAGCACCGCGCGCTGGCAAGGCGGCCGCGTCTCGCCTTCGCCCACAGTCAGCGGTCGGCAGCCCGCGCCCGACTCCTGCGCCGGTCCGCACTGAAAGGCCGGGCAATGGTCGCACAACTCGCCCCGCACCAGCGCCAGATGGCTCTCGCCGCCGTTCACTTCGCTCTCGTAGGCGATCATGCGGAACTCGCCGTGTTTGGTCTGGATGCGCGTCTCACCGGCGCGCACAATGTAGCGCTCATGCCGCAGCCGGTAGCGGATCAGCTCGGCCACCGTCAGCATCTTCAGCCCGTGCTCCTGACAAAACAGGATCAGGTCAGGAACCCGCGCCATGGTGCCGTCGTCCTTCATCACTTCGCAGATCACGCCTGAAGGGTTCAGACCCGCCATCCGCGCCAGGTCAACGCTGGCCTCGGTCTGCCCGGCCCGCACCAGCACCCCGCCCTTGCGCGCCCGCAGCGGAAACACGTGGCCAGGCCGCGCCAGATCGACCGACGTAGCTTTGGCGTCAATCGCCGTTTTGATGGTGTGCGCGCGGTCGTAGGCGGAGATGCCGGTCGTCACGCCCTCGCGCGCCTCGATCGACTCGGTAAACGCCGTGCCAAAACGCGACGAGTTCTGCTGCGTCATCGGGAACAGGCGCAGATGGTCTGCCCGCTCCTCGGTCATCGTCAGGCAAATCAGCCCCCGGCCGTGCTTGGCCATGAAGTTGATCGCCTCCGGCGTAACAAACTCCGAGGCCAGGGTCAGGTCGCCCTCGTTTTCGCGGTCCTCGTCATCGACGACAATAACCATCCGCCCGGCGCGAATCTCTTCCAGCGCTCCGGGCACATCGGTAAAGGGCGGCACAATACTGCGTTCGGTCTGGGTCATGGCAACCCCTCTATTCTCGCCCATGCCGCCCGCTCGCAGCAAAAGCCCCGCCCCGCACAAAGAAAAACGCCACCCCGAAGGGCGGCGTTTTTCTTTGCTTAGACTGGCTATCTCTACAAAAAAATATTACAAAGTCGATTCGATCTCGAAGCCCCAGGCCTCAAGGAGCGCCTCAGGTATATACTTCGAGTTCTTGTTGCGCCGAGCCCACTCGCGCAAACGAGTAGACCGGATATACTGATCCGGAGGCAGTTTGAACTCCTTCACGATTTGCTCGAAGGAGGTTACTGTGGGCGCAACGGGCCCAATGGGCTCCGGCTTGCCCCAATTCGGATTACCACGACGCTTTGCCATCGATTTTGTATCCTTAGTAGGTGGGTAGATTGTCCGCACATCCTGAAGACCGGGATGGGGGATCCTGTCAGTCCAGAGGAAATTGATACTCTTTTATTTTAGGGATATTTTCTTCAAAAATCAATAGAAAAACGCGACCTTCGGTAACATACAAGAAACAAAGTTTCTCCCTTGCAGAATCCCTGTACCGTATTGATACAAATAATCTTACTCCTGACTTTACCCTTCTTGTACTGCTGTCTTCCCCCTCTAATCGCCCCTTTCAGGACTGGATTTCCACCCCTCTCAGGTGGCACCATAGACCCATGGCCACACATTTCAGGGTTTACTGCCTGGGGCTGCTCCTCGCCTTGGCCGGCGTTCTTCCGGCCGCGGGCGTTGAACTCAAAATCAGCCGTCAAGCCATTGACCGGACGCTCCACCAGCAGCTTTTCAGCGGCACGAACGCCCGCTACTACCTCAAAGGCGACGCCAGCTCGCCCTGCTTCACCTACGCCGACGATCCCACGGTCGTCTTCAACCAGACCCGCATCCTGGTCCAGCTCCGCATCCACGCGCGGCTCGGCAAATCCTTCGGCGGCCGGTGCATCGGCATTCCCCTCGATCTGCCGGTCGTCGTCTCGCTTGCCCCGGACGCCGAAGGCGAAACCGTCGGCTTTCTCGACGCCAGGATCGACCAGATCAGCAACCAGAGAGAGCTGAACTTCCTGCTCCAGCCCTTCCTGAGCCACGTGGTGCCTTCCAGCATGAAGGTGAACGCCGCCGAGTTGCTGCGCAGGGCGCTGGCCGATTCGACCGCCGCCTCCGGCTACAAGGTCTCGCTCGACCGCCTGCGGCTCACCGCCATCCACGTCAACGGCGACGACCTCGTCCTCGAAGGCGACGGCGACATCAGCGTGCGTTGAGCGCGTCGTGCAGATTGAGCTCTGCCACAGGAAGCTCTTGCTGTGTGCGAAAGCATTGCGCGAGCCGCTTGCGCCTACTCTCCGTCTGCTTTTGCAAACCGTCCATCGGCAACCTTCGCCGAACGATGCGCCTGCTCAAACCACCCAGTGCGGCTCTCCGGCCAACTGTCGTACTGCGGGATATACGGTTTGATATCGAGCAACGGCGCGCCGTCCACGATATCGACCCCTTCCACCTCGATGCGGTCTGCGTACACCGCAAGCAGTCTGACCGCTGAAATCCCAATCGGATTGAAGCGCGAGGGCGCACGCGTTGCAAAGAGCCCTCGCGGCACCGTGTCCTTGAACGGCGTCACTACCGCCTCACCGGGACGCGAGCGATGGAACCAGTAGACAAGCCACACCGTGTCGAAACCTTCCAGGTCCTTGAGCGCCTCGCGATACGGCTCCTCGATCCAGACGGTCGCGCACGCACCCTCCGCAGTCGAGCCGCCCAGGGGCGTTCCCGCCGGTTCCGGATACGGTGTCCGAATGGTTCCAATCTGCTTCAACACCATCGCGGCAGGCGGCTCGTTCGGACTCATCGGCTCTCCTCGTTAGGCGCGGCGTCTCCGCACCCCCACCACGATCTTACGCAAGGGGGAGCAATGCTCCCACAGCTGAAAGCCACTGCCGATATCGCAAGCCTTCTATTCCCTATTCCCTGGTCCATTCATCGAACCGCCCCGCCCGCACCGCCGCCGCCATGCCCTCAATCTCCGGCGCCAGTACGCGGTCCGCATCGAGCTTAGGCACAATCTGCCGCACCACCGCGCAGGCTTGGCCAATCGCGCGACTCGGCTTGAGCGGCTCCCGGCACTCCACGCCCTGCGCGGCGCACATCAGCTCAATGCCGACAATCCGCTCCAGATTGTCCACAATCTGCCGTAGCTTCAGCGCTCCGGTCATGCCCATCGACACGTGGTCTTCCTTGCCGCCGCTGGTCGGAATCGTCCCCGTGGACGACGGATGGCTCAGCACCTGACACTCATTCACCAGCGCTGCCGACACAATCTGCGCAATCATGAAGCCCGAGCTGAGCCCCGCGTGCGGCGACAAGAACGCCGGCAACCCTTCATTGATGTCCGGATTCAGCAGCCGGTCAATGCGCCGTTCCGTGATCCCCGCCAGATCCGTCAGCACAATCGCCGCATAGTCAAAGGCGTACGACAACGGCGCGCCATGAAAGTTCCCGCCTGAAAGGACTCCGTCCCCCTGCGTCTTGGCGTCCTTCTCCGGAAACACCAGCGGATTGTCGGTCGCCGAACCGGACTCCACCTCAAGCACGCCGGTCACATGGCTCAGCGCACCGCGCACCGCGCCGTGCACCTGCGGCATGCAGCGCAGGCAGTAAGCGTCCTGCACGCGTGTATCGATTTCCCGATGCGCCTCGCGAATCTCCGAGCCCTCCATCAGCGCGCGCAGGTTGGCCGCAGCCGCCACCTGTCCCGCGTGAGGCCGCGCCGCGTGAATCCGCGCATCAAAGGCTGAAGGCGTGCCCATCAGCGCTTCCAGTGACATGGCTCCGGCCAGATCCGCCAGCCGCACCAGCCGCTCGGCCCTTACCACCGCCAGCGCGCCCACTGCCGTCATGGCCTGCGTGCCGTTCAGCAGCGCGAGACCTTCCTTGGCCTCCAACTGCAACGGCTTCAGACCCGCGCGCCGCAGCGCCTCGCCGCCCTCCAGCCGCTCGCCCTGGTAAAACGCCTCGCCCTCGCCGATCGTCACCAGCGCCAAATGCGCCAACGGAGCCAGATCGCCACTCGCGCCTACCGAGCCCTTCTCGGGGATCACCGGCGTCACACCGGCGTTCAGCAGCGCGGTCAGCAGCTCCACCAGCGCAGGCCGGCAACCGCTCCAGCCCTTGGCCAGCACGTTGGCCCGCAGCAACAGCATGGCCCGCGCCTCGGCCACGCTCAGCGGATCGCCCACGCCGCCCGCATGGCTGCGCACCAGGTTCGTCTGCAGCTGGGCCAGGCTCTCGTCTGGCACGCGCACGTCGGCCAGCCGCCCAAAGCCCGTATTCACCCCGTACACAGTCCGGCCCGTCGCCAGAATCTGCTCAATCCACGCCCGGCTCGCCGCCACGCGGAGCAACGCATCCCCATCCATTTGCACCGGCCAGCCCTTGGTCGCCACGCCTTCAATCTCAGCCAGCGTCAGCGGCTGGCCTCCGAGAATCACAGTTTTCATAGCTGTGATCGTAGGCGCGCTTCCCCGCGCGGTACAGATAGAATCCACATGAATTACCTGAGGCTTGCCATTGAAGCCACGGAATTTCTACACTATTTCCATGGAATCCACAGCCAGCCTCGACAGTTTCGGTCGAAAGCTCATCGACGAACTCCAGGCCAACGCCCGGCTCTCCACCGCCGAGCTCGCCCGCCGCATCGGCCTCTCCGCCACCGCCACCGCTGAGCGCCTTCGCCAGCTTGAGGACACGGGCATCGTCCGCGGCTACGGCGCCCGCGTTGACCGCGAAGCCCTTGGCCTGGAGGTTCTTGCCTTCATCCGCATGAGCTGCGGCGGACAGAACTACCATCGCTTGCTCGAATACGTGCAGACCCTCGAAGAGGTGCGCGAGTGCCACCACCTGACCGGCAGCGACGATTTCCTGCTGAAGGTCACCACCCTCGACATGGCCCACCTCGAAGCCTTGATCGAGGCCCTGCTCCCTTACGGCGCGCCGGTGACAAGCCTGGTGCTTTCCACGCCGATCGAGCGCCACGCCTACCAGGCCAGCAGCAAGCTGGCCACGATCGCGCCCAAACCGCGCCCCAAGTCGAGACGCTAAAACAGCGCAGTAACGCCGACCTTTCGGTCGTCTGTCGGGTGGACTTCCCTCCGGAACGCCAGCGGTGCGGCAAACGCCGTTCACCAGTTCGGAGATCGTGCTTTTGGGTCGTCCCTACGGGACTTGTGTTCTCGATGGGCCGCTCACCCAGCGCTGAAGCGCTGGGCTAACTTGCGCTGCGCCTCCGGCGCGAGCCTTCAGCACAAGTGGTCAGTGGTAAGTGGTCAGCTGTCAGTGATCAGCACACCTACCAACCTGCCGGCCCAGCAACATCAGTCCTTTATCGATCCAGCCCTTGAATAATGTCTAGGCATCCCACCCATTTCGCGAAGATGAATATCAAGTTAGCTCAGGCCAGATTTCAACGCGCCGATTGGACTTCTTGATTTGTAGCGAGGCGCGGATTTAGTCGTACCGAGAAAGAAACTCCACGATTGCGCCGTCCCTATGGGACTCCGGGTGTCTTGGCGGCTGCTGACCCCACGTTGAAACGTGGGGCTAACTTGCGCTGCGCCTACGGCGCGGGGGCTCACCGGAACACAGGCGCGGGGTTCACCGGAACACATTTCATCCATCGTGGGTCGGAAATACCGGTGCCTGACTGTTACAAAACCCTGCCCGTTCGTCCCTAGACTGCCGAGCCGGAGCTAACTTGATATTCATCTTCGCGATAAAGCCTGCTCAATGGATGGGGCACGGGGCTTCGATTGGAGGGCGGGGTAATAGTCCCTCAATCCATCAGTCCCTGATCCCTGGTCCCTCAGCCCCCATTCCCCTTCCCGCACAGACAACTGTTCCCTTTTCCTTATCAGGGCAATCGCATTTGAGAAATGGACAAATACTGGAGGGTACGGGCTTTAGCCTGTACATCAACGGGGCGATGAAGGTGGGGCTTTAGCCCCCGAGGGACAGTCTTTCAGCATGTACTTCGCCGGCGGGTGGCGACCGGGGAACGCTGAAAAGAGCTAATGTGAGTTCTTGCTCTCTATTCCCTCGGGGGCTAAAGCCCAGTTCCGCTCCAAGTATCTATGTACGGGCTAAAGCCCGTACCCTTCGAAGGTTCAAATGCGATTGCCCTGTTTTCCTTATTCCCAGTCTTCCCTGAGGTCAGACCTCTCCTGTACACTTGCCCTGCACCTCACTCTTCCCGGTGACAGAACCCGGGCTTGGAAGGAATTCAGAGACGTTATGGCAGACGCATCGTGTGATATCGGCCTCATCGGCCTGGCTGTGATGGGACAGAACCTCGTCCTCAACATGAACGATCATGGCTTCAAGGTCGCAGTCTTCAACCGCACCGTGTCCAAGGTGGACGACTTTATTGCCAACGAGGCCAAGGGCACTCAGGTGGTGGGCGCGCACTCCATGGAGGAGTTCGTCAGCCTGCTCAAGAGCCCCCGCCGCGTCATGCTGATGGTCAAGGCCGGCGACTCCGTCGACAAGACGATCGATCAGGTTCTTCCCCATCTCGCAAAGGGCGACATCATCATCGACGGCGGCAACTCGCTGTTTACCGACTCCAACCGCCGCACCAAGGACCTGGCCGACAAGGGCATCCTCTTCATCGGCACCGGTGTCTCCGGTGGCGAAGAGGGCGCGCGCAACGGCCCGTCCATCATGCCGGGCGGCAACCCCGCTGCATGGCCGCATGTGAAGGACATCTTCCAGGCCATCTCCGCCAAGGTTGAAGACGGCACCCCGTGCTGCGACTGGGTGGGCGAGAACGGCGCTGGACACTACGTCAAGATGGTCCACAACGGCATCGAGTACGGCGACATGCAGCTCATTTGCGAAGCCTACGACCTGCTCAAGAAGGGCCTCGGCCTCACCCCCGACGAGCTGCACACCGTCTTCGCCGAGTGGAACAAAGGCGAGCTCGATAGCTACCTCATCGAAATCTCCCGCGACATCTTCGCCAAGAAGGACGAAGACGGCTCGCCGCTGGTTGACAAGATCCTGGACACCGCCGGCCAGAAGGGCACCGGCAAGTGGACCGTCATCAGCGCGCTCGACACCGGCCAGCCCGTCACCCTCATCGGCGAATCGGTCTTTGCGCGCTGCCTGTCGGCGCTCAAGGACGAGCGCGTCGAAGCCTCCAAGATTCTCGAAGGCCCCGCGCCCGTCAAGGTTGGCGCCGATCGCGCCGAGTTCATCGAAGAAGTTCGCCGCGCCCTCTACTGCTCCAAGATCATCAGCTACGCGCAGGGCTACATGCTGCTCCGCGCCGCTGCCAAGGAGAACGGCTGGAACCTGAACATGGGCGGCATCGCGCTGATGTGGCGCGGCGGCTGCATCATCCGTTCGCAGTTCCTGGGCGACATCAAGAAGGCCTTCGACAAGAACCCCGCGCTTGAGAACCTGCTGCTCGACAGCTTCTTCTCGTCCGCGGTGAACAAGTACCAGGCCAGCTGGCGCAAGGCCCTGATCGCCGCTATCACGCTCGGCGTGCCCACCCCGGCCTTCTCCACCGCGCTTGCATTCTTTGACGGCTACCGCACCGCTCGCCTGCCGCAGAACCTGCTCCAGGCCCAGCGTGACTACTTCGGCGCACACACCTATGAGCGCGTCGACAAGCCCCGCGGCGAATACTCCCACACCAACTGGACCGGCAAGGGCGGCCGCGTCAGCTCCAGCACCTATACGGTGTAAAAGGCAGTTGTCAGTCAACAGTTGTCGGTTTTCAGCCTTCAGCTAAACCAAAGCGGCGATTTCCGAAAGGAAATCGCCGCTTTTGCATCTGCCAATACGAATATCAACCCAAACAGGCTCCATCCTGAACGCAAGACTCTTCGTCGGCGCAACAAAAGGCCGGGCGCTTGCGCCCGGCCTTCCCTAGTCCCCAGTCCCTAAGTCCCTATTCTTACCGCAAAGTCGTCAGCGGAGCCGGGTCCATATCCGCGTAATCCTGGTTCTCGCCGCCCATGCCCCAGCAGAAGCTATACGCCTGGGTACCGACGCCGGAGTGAATCGACCACAACGGCGAAGCCACAATCTCCTTGTCGGCCATCACCACCGGACGCAGCTCGCTCGGCGCACCCATCAGGTGGAAGACCCGCGCCGTCTCAGGCAGGTTGAAGTACATGTAAATCTCAGAGCGGCGGATGTGCGTATGCGCGGGCATGGTGTTCCAGTTCGAGCCCGGAGCCAGATGCGTTACGCCCATCACCAGCTGGCAACTGCGCGCGCCACCCAGGTGGATGTACTTGCAGATCGTCCGCTTGTTGCAGGTCTCAAGAGAGCCCAGCTCCATCGGAGTCGACTCTTCCTTGCGTACCACGGTCACCGGGTAGTTCGCCTGCGCAGGATAGCTCATCAGGTAGAAAGCCGCCGGAGCCGACTTATCCTTTGAAGCAAAGCTCACCTGTTTCGAGCCTTTGCCAATGTAAATCACGTCCAGGTTATTCAGCTCGTAACTCTTGCCGTCCACGGTCACCGTGCCTGCGCCGCCGGTGTTCAGCGCGCCCAGCTCGCGGCGCTCCAGAAAGTACTCCGCACGCAGCTCGGGATAGGTGGGCAACTCAATCGCCGCTTCCACCGGCGCGGCAAAACCTACCACCGCGCGATCCAACTCCACATAGTTCAGGTTGATCTCGCCGGCCTTACACAGCCCGTCCAGCAGAAACATCTCGCGGATCTCGGCCGTGGTCATGCGCTGGTAGCGCACCTGATCGGCCATCGTGATGAATTTCATCGTTCCTCCCATTTGTCTTCAGGGCCGCGCAGGAGGCTTCCTGCCCCATTGTTGCGGCAAACTCGTGCACCTTTCATTCTACCTCTGAATCATTTCCCTTCGCCGGTAGGGTCCCAGTTGTCGGAACCCTTCAGGAATTCCTTCGGCTCCCACTTCTTCGCTTCCTCCGCCGTCAATTGGTGCACGTGCGGATCGCGTTCGCCGGGGTGGGCTCCGGGCCCAGTCGAGTCAAACTCCGCGTAATAGACCGTTTCCAGCGCGTGAGTCTCGCCCGGATGCCACTCGCGGAAGCCGGCCGGCGCAATCTTGTCGCCCATCTCCGTGTGCAGATAGACAACCGTCGCAAGCGGCCTCCACGGACGGCCCAGGAACACTGGCCCGGTCACCGCGTCGTCCTGGGTCAGCTTGCACCGGTTCAGCACAAAACCCGAATCCTGCGCCGGGTAGTGCTTGGACTGCGCCGTAATATACCCGCCCCCATGCGGCGTGGAGTGAATCTCGCACCGGTCGAAGACCGCCTTGCTGTCGCCGAAGATGAAGTCCACATTCCCCGCCACATAGCAGTCGGAGAAGTACTGCCGAGTCGGCGTGCAGCTCGTCCCGTCTGGCCCGCAGTTGCGCGTGGCCGCGTACACCGTGTCCTGGTTGCCCAGCAGGCGCACGTTGTGGAAGATGGCCCGGTCGCCCGTTACCAGCAGCGCTAGCGCCTGCGAGCCCTGAGTAGCCTGCGCGTGCGTCTTGTTGAAGTCGTTCTCGAAGGTGATGTTCTCGGCCTTGAAGTCGTCCGCAGTCACGTTCACCGTTGCCGAATGGAAGGTACCGCCATTCTCGCCCGCGTTGCGGTCGTCCACCACCACCGTCTTGCTGGCGTCCGTGTTGTGGCTGCGGATGGTGATGTGCGGCTTGGTTACCGTAATCACCTCGCGATACTCGCCCGGCGACACCATCACGGTCTGCCCTTCCTTGGCAATGTCGAGCGCGCGCTGGATGGAGTAAAAGTCGCCCGTGCCATCGGCCGCGACGTACAGATTCTCATCCTCCGGTGGCACCTTGCCCGCCATCTCCGGAGCCGTGGGAATCGCCGGCATGGGCACAAAGCGCGCCGAGCAATCGAGCGGCTCGCCCGCCGTTGCGCCGTCCGTATCCACGGGGGTGGCGTTGTCGCCCTTCGGCAGCAGGTTGCCCTTCTTCGGGCCCAGCGCAATGTCGGCGTCCTTCACATAAAACAGCGAATTCTTCTGGTCGTCGGCCCACACATTGTTAAGTTTGATGCCCAGTTTGTGATCGGCATCCAGACCCAGAAACGTGAACGCACCAGGCGTCATCACATGCACATTCTCGACTGTAATGTCGCGATAGATCGGCAGCCGATTGCCCTTGAACGTGGTGTAGTGCGGCGTGAATACCAGCGGGTTCATCACATTGCGGATGCACACATTGCGATACGTCACGTTCTGCACCAATCCGCCGCGGCTCGGATCGCTCTTGATGCGCAGCCCGTTGTCCGCGCCGTCAATCGTCAGATCGTCCACCAGCAGATGATTCACACCGCCGTCGGTCCCGGAGCCAATCGACATGCCGTGCCCCGCATAGAAATGGCTATGCAGCACGCTCATATTCTCCACGCCACGGCCCGGCGCGGGCTTCAGGCACACATCGTCGTCGCCCGTGTTGATGCTCACATACGCAATGGTGATGTTGCGCGACGAGCCCGGATCGATGGCGTCGGTATTGCGCGCCGTCTTCGGCGTTCTGATCTTCACGCCCCACGCCGTAAACCCATCGGTCCCATTCACCGACACATGGAAGCCCGGCGAGTTGCGCAGCGTGATCTTGTACATCGTGAAGCCGTCCACATGGCGCAACACAATCAGCATCGGCACGCTCTGCGAAAGATCGCGCACCTTTGCATCGTGCGCCAGATCCCACCACGTTACGTCCTGCCCCAGCAGCTTTGCGCCACCGCGCCCGTCAATTGAGCCATCGCCCATCAACCCCGCGCTTACCGCTCCGTCGCCCAGGATGAACGGCTTGCACCCGCGTCCGCGCTCGCGCACAACGCCGCACGAGCCCGGCGCAAGATCGTAGAGCCGCGGATCGCGCGAGGCCACCAGCGCCGTATTCGCACGCACCACCAGCACCACGCCTGCGCGCAGATTCAGCGGCCCGGCAATGAACACATTCTTCGCGCCCTTCGCAGCCAGCACCACGGCCTTGCCCGGTGCGCTCGCCGAACACTTGTCCATCGCCTCCTGAATGCGCGCCGTGTCGAGCTTCTGCTCATCGGCCTCGGCAATCACGCCCTTGGGCGCGGCAATCGCGGCGTCCAGCGTCACGCACGCCGCGGGAATTGTCGGCTCAACAACGGTGCGCGTGTCTTGAGCGGCAAGGGGCGCGGCCAGCGACAAGCCAAACGGCAAGGCAATCACAAACGACAGCGCGGCCACTACGATCCGCAAACAGTGCAAACGCATAAAAGAATCTCCCATCGGCCGGGCGGATCAGCATGCAATGAGCCCAAGGCGGCGCCAAAGATGCACAGCGACACTCAAGTGGACTGACCACCGGCAGCCTCCACTCTAACGGAGCGCGGCCCTCCATCGTCAAGTCACTTTGCAGCCAGCCTCGTGCACGCTCGAAGCTTCTCCGCGCCTCTCGCAGCCGTCCATTGCACCTGTGTCCGGCTCCATTGCTGGTCCGACCTCACGAACGATACAATCGCTCCCGCAGGCTTTTAACTTCGCAAGGGTGATGCTCGAAGGGTACGGGCTTCAGCCCGTTCATCTTCCACCGAAAACGCAGAAGGGCTTTAGCCCCCGAGGGAACACTCCCTCAGCATTCGCAACAGAATCAAACCTCATCCGCTACACACTTGGAGCCGTCCCGATGAAGATCTTCTCACTCGCCGCCCTATCGATCCTCAGCCTCGTTGCCCTGCCCATCGCCCACGCGCAGCAGCCCAGCCCCGCCAAGCCCAGAATCATGCTGGTCGGCGACTCCACGCAGACCGTGAGCGCCGGCTACGGTCCTGGCTTCTGCGCCAACCTCACCGGCGTTGAATGCCTCAACAACTCCAAGGGCGGAGCCAGCACCAAGACCTATCGCGAAGACGGTCTTTGGGACAAGGCTCTGGCGGTAAAACCCGACTACATGCTCATCCAGTTCGGCCACAACGACGAGCAATCCGCGCAACACCTGCCGCGCGAAACCGACTTGGCTACCGAGTACCCCGCCAACCTCCGCCGCTTCGTCGCTGAGGCGCGCGCCCACGGCATCACACCCATCCTCGTCACGCCTATCACGCGCCGCTACTACCAGACCGACGGCAAAGTCCACTCCGACCTGCTCGCCCACTCCGCCGCCATGCAGAAGGTCGCCGCCGAGCTGCACACCCCGCTCATCGATCTTCAGGCTGACAGCATCGCCTTCCTCGACAACCTCACCGAGGCCCAGGCCAACCAGCTCGGCATCACCAAAAAGGACGCCGACGGCAACACCATCCCCGACAAAACCCACCTCAATCCGCAAGGCGCATACATCTTCGGCCGCATCGTCGCCGTCGATCTCGGCAAAGCCGTTCCCGCGCTCGCCGAATACGTCCGCCCCACCGCAGCCATTCTTCCGCCTGAGGCCATCCGCACCATCGACATTTTCAACGGCGCGCGCGTTCGTATCGTGCTGGTCGGCGACTCCACCGTGAACCCCGGCGGCGGCTGGGGAGCAGGTTTCTGCCCGCTGCTCGCGCCGCAGGTCGAGTGCATCAACGACGCCCTCAACGGACGCAGCTCCAAGAGCTTCTACGACGAAGGCGCATGGAAGAAGGCGCTCGACGAGCACGGCGATTACATCCTAATCCAGTTCGGCCACAACGACCAACCCGGCAAGGGCCCCGAGCGCGAAACCGACCCCGAAACCACCTTTGCAGCCAACCTGCGCCGCTACATCGCTGAAGCACGCGCGGCCGGTACTCGGCCCATCATCGTTACTTCGCTCTCCCGCCGCACTTACAAGGACGGCAAGCTCGTCGAAGACCTCACCGCCTACGCATCGGCAGCCAAGCGCGTAGCCGCTGAAGAAGGCGTTCCCTGCATCGACCTGAACGGCTCCAGCTCCAGACTGCTCCGCACTCTGACACAGGAGCAGGCCGACCAGTATGATGCCGCCACCCATCCCGACGCCACCGGCAAAGGCCCCGACCGCACCCACCTAAACGCGGAAGGCCAAAAGCTCTTCGGCCGCATGGTCGCCGACGACCTCGCTCGCCTCTGCCCCGAACTGGGTCCCGATATTAAGGGTGCACGCGTGCTGCCCGCCCCAGCCCCGGACCAAAAGAAGAACTAACCAACCCAACCAACAAAACGGCGCGGATTTTAAGTCCGCGCCGTTTCTGCATCCAGCAAACTGCCATCCCACACAATGCCTACTGAAGATCAATACTAGAACGACCTCCGAAACACACTGGAAGAAAAACAGATGCTCTGATGGAATCGGATTTGGTCATGTGCGCCGCTTTTATGCTGAATGCCGTCAGCAAACGTGCGGGATGGAACTGGACGTTCTTCAAGCTGACATAGGAAAGCTCTGAAAGCTGATCTGCTTTGATCTTGACAGCAAAGTGCGAGGCGCTTACGGTGGGCCTACCACCTTCCCGGTACAGGTAAGTTTCATGCCTCGTCATTGGGTGCCGCAGGAGTGCATCCTGAGTGGAATAGTAACGGAGTGTACTTAGTGACCTTTGCATGTTGGTGACTATTCAACTCGACTATTGTTTTGTCTACCTTCTTCCCGACGCTGTGATTGAATCTAACGCATAAACTGTCTCACCTATGCTCTGGGGAAGATCATGCTTGCATCGCAGAAGGGCGTCACTGAAGTAACGCAGTACATTCGATCAATGAGCGGGAGTTCACAATCAATTCTAGTGAAGGCGAGTGATGGGTTGAATTATGTTGCGAAGTTCACCAACAACCTTCAAGGACCAAATCTGTCCTTCAACGAGAGTGCTGGGAGCGACCTTTACCGGGCCTGTGGACTATCCGTTCCTTCTTGGAAGCCGTTGCTCATTACTGACCACTTCCTCGACCGGAATCCAGATTGTTGGATGCAAACTTCAGAAGGACGCCTCCGTCCAGCCACGGGTCTGTGTTATGGTTCGCAATTTTTGGGCGCCGACGGTTTGAGACTTGTACAAATTCTCCCGGAGGTCATGTTCAAGCGCATCCGAAACCGAGCGAGCTTCTGGGTGGCGTGGATGATCGACATTTGCGCAGAACACGCGGACGATAGGCAGGCAGTCTTCCAGCAGGACGCTAAGGGGTGGTGGAAGGCATTCTTTATCGATCACGGACACCTTTTTGGTGGCCCCAGGGGAGCTACGCGATCAACCCCCCAGGAATCTCTCTCCCTTGATCCGCGCATTTATCCAGATATGGCGACCAAGCTAATTCAAGATGCGCTCCATTTTGATCGTACCCTGAATGTGGATCGACTTTGGCGCAAAGTGCAATCCATGCCGGAAGATTGGAAGACAAAGTCAGCACTGGACAGCTTCGCCCGATGTCTATGTAGACTGTCAAGTCCGAGCATTCTCAAGGATATCTTCGATGAGATGATTGACGGACTTAACAAGAGAAGAAACTTTGGACACAGTTTAGGCGAGGATATACGGAAGCCCGTGCTTCAGTCTGACTCCGCCGAAGCGCAGGTAGAATCCAGCCCTCTACGCGCCGTATGAAAATATAGCCAAAATGTGTTCCTTCTGGAACATCCCCCCTGCATATATGGGGATAGCCTGAGGTGTCATGACGATGGAAACCATTTCGAAGCGCTCTAAGTTGATGCGCACCGAAGTCGAAAAGACCGCGCGCTGTATAGGAGACCCTAACCAAGATTGCGGAGATATTTTTGGGGGAGGCGCTCCTATGAGGACAACAACGCTTAAGTCCGGCGCAGTTTCTAAGTCGCGCTTTTGTGCACTGGCATATGCGCCAATGTCAGAAGATGGCCGGTTGCCAGCCGTCAAGCACGTTATTCTGCTTGTTATTGAAGAAGCGGATCGTGCGTTGCGCTTCCTGGTACACCCAAATCTCGAGAGTATCGTGGATGCAATCGACTTTCCTTATATTAAGTCTGTTTTGAAAGACTTCGTTGAACGGATCAATCATTATGCGGCAGAGCTATTCCGTCAACTATGCTCATTAGCTGTCGGTCCGCTTCAAACCCATGCAGTAGGCGAACGACTCTGCGAGCATCCGGACATGCACAAGCTCGCCTCACAGTTCACGCTATTAGCGAATTAGTGAGACAGTTTATCTGATGGTTGGCAAAGACCCGGTTGGAATGCGAGGTAGAGTCCGATCCGATGATTGAAGCAAAGAACTCATTCAGCGCCGCTCGATTCCTCGCAACATCTGGGCCTGGACGAAGCATCGTCCACCAGAACGTGGAGGGAAGATTTTATTCTCAGGGGAGCCTGGCCGACTCCGTGTATTTCCTGCGAAGCGGGCGGGCAAAACTCAGCGTCGTCTCGAAGAGAGGAAAAGAGGCGACGGTTACACAGGTTGACAAGGGTGATTTCTTTGGCGAGGAATCGCTGGCGGGAGAGGCGATGCTGCGAACGTCCACGGCCTCTGCAATTACAGCCTGTACTGCACTCAGAGTCGCGAGAAACGAGATGGTCCGCGCACTTCACGCCGAGAATGAGCTTTCCGACTTATTCATGAAGTTCATTGTGATGCGGGGCATTCGAACCCAGGCCGACCTCATCGATCAACTCTTCAATTCCAGCGAGAGGCGCTTGGCGCGCGTGCTTCTATTGATGGCCGAATATGGGAAGCCGGGCAGTGAGGAGGCGCTGATCCCACCGATCACGCAGGTGGCTCTTGCGGAGATGATCGGCACCACCCGATCCCGCGTCAGCTTCTTCATGAATCGCTTCAGGAAGCTTGGTTACATCGAATACAACGGCCGTATTCGCATCAACAGGACGCTGCTTAACATCGTCCTACTCGATGCGCTCCCCGAAGAAAACGCGTCCAGACCTAAGCTCCTCGATCCCAGTTCAAACAAAGCACGAGCTTCAAAGTTCGTGTGATCCTATTGATCCATCCCTTCAGTAGTTTGTAGGCTTCCCACCCATTTCGCGATAAAGTCTGCGAAATGGATGGGGCACGGAGCTTCTATTTTGAGCAGGGTCAATAAGTGCTGCTATTTCACCTGTTCCAGAATGTAGCGCGCGAACTCGACGCCACTCGCGTAGTTATCGTATTCGGCCGGCAATCGGCGCCCGTCGGTGTACTCGTTATAGAGCCACGGATCGACCATCGCAATCACAGTGCCCTTGCCGTACTTAGCGCGCGCCATGAAGATGTCGTCGCCCTCGCGCAGCAGAGACGCCGCCGGCCCTGACACCGAGATAGTGCACACATCCTTGGTGTAGATCGTATGCGGCGCGTGGAAGATCGGGCTGTTGCCGTTGATCGCGATCTTGCCCATCTCCCATTGCGTGCCTTCCACATGCTTGCGCAGCACGCTGTTGAAGTGGATGCCGTACTTCTCCGAGATCACGTTGAAGTGTTCCAGATCGGCAAACGAAGTATCGTTCTCCATGATCACCAGCACACCGCCCGCCTTCACCCACTTGGCCAGTTCTTCGGCATCGGTAGCATTAGCGTAATTCGGCGTTGGGTTCTTGGCGGGAATGTCCGGCGAGACAATCACAAACACCTGCGCGCCTTTGAGCTTCTCCGCCGTGGGCTCGGCATCCAGTTCGGCCAGGTGCGCGCCGTAGTTCTCAAAGATGCGGCCGAACATCGAGTAGCCAGCCTCCGACTCAAAGCCCCACTTGTAGTGGAAGTAGATCTTCTGCCCGAAGGCGTCGGTCATCTTTTGCGAGTTGAACCAGCCATCCACCACGACGGTATCGCCGCGACCCAGCCTGGCCTTCTGCGCGTTTTCCATCTCGGTCGCGGCCATGATGAATGGCCCCACGCCCTTGGGATCGTTGGTGACAACCGGCTCGCTCAGGTAGTAGGCATAAGTTCCGTCGCGATACGGCGAGCCGCCCAAACCGCCCACCTTCACCGTGCCGGTGACCGACACATCGTTGTTCGGTCCAGCCGTAACGAACTTGTCCAGAATGCCCTTGTAGCCCTTCTCCGCAGCGGGCAGATAGCTCGCAGGAAGATAGCCGCGACGGACGCCCTTGGCCAGTGCGTAGACGAACATCGACGACGCCGACGACTCCAGATAGTTGCCCTTCTCCGCACCCTTGTCGAGCACCTGATACCACAAGCCCGTCTTCGCATCCTGTACGCGCACCAGCGCGGCGGCGTCCTGGTTGAGCATCTCGATCAGTTGCTTGCGGCCCGGATCGTTGGCCGGATAATAATCGAGCGTGTCCACCAGAGCCATCATCGTCCAGCCCATGGCGCGGCCCCAGAACTCGGGTGAAAGGCCCGTCTTCTTGCTTGCCCAACGCTCCTGCTTTGACTCGTCCCACCCGTGATAGAGCAGGCCCGTCTTGGCATCGCGCATGTGCTCTGAAACCAGCGCAAACTGGTGCGTGATGTCGGCAAACTTCTCCGGCTGGTGCGAGATCGACGCGTACTCGGCATAGAAAGGCTCAGCCATGTAGAGCCCATCGAGCCACATCTGGTTCGGGTAGCGCTGCTTGTGCCAGAAGCCGCCGGAAGGCGTGCGCGGCTGCTTCTGCAGCTGGCTGTAGAGCAGCGTGGCCGCGGTCAGATAGCGCTTTTGCTGTGTCATGCCGTAAAGCCGCAGCAGTTGCCGCCCCATCAGAACGCTGTCAAGCTGATTCTCTTCCGACTTGTAGGTCGGAATCGCGCCATCGGCCGTCACCAGCTCATCCACAGAGCCTTTGATGTAGTTGTAGTAGCGCGGATCGGCGGTGTTGAGATACACGTCGTCGATGCCGGTAAGCAGAGTGCCCAGTTCATACTTGAAGGCTGGCTTGCCCGCCGGTCCGTCGATGTGGCCGTTAGGCCAGCGCGCCATGGCCGCGTTGGCCGCGCGCTCTGACCACGGCAACGCGCTCTGTTTTTCCTGCGCACTCGCCGCGCCCGAAGCGCACACACATGCCAAGACAAGAACTACAACTGAAGATCGAGAAAAGTTCATTTCTGCTCCGGAAATTGCTTCTGCCACTCGGCGTAGCGCTCGAGCGCGCGCTTGGGTTCAGCGCCAAACCAACTATATCCATTGCGCCGCTCGAGCGACAAATCGCCCACGCTGTCGTGGATGGTCTTGTCGCGATCACCGAAGATGGCGCGGTCGGTACCGATCTGATAGTAGCGCGACCAGATAGGACCAGCGCCCGGTGCAGCCACCAGAGCGCGGCCATTCGGCGTGCGCTGGTAGCTCTGGCCGTAGACTGCGGTCTTCTGGAACCATGCGGCCATGGAGCGAATCGCTGCTTGTTCGGCTGCTGTGGGATGCGGCAGGCACTCCATCAGCATCAGCAGCACGCTGGCGCTCTCGCCGCTGCTGATGGCCGGCATCTCGTAGTTGCGCGCGGAGACCGGTTCGAGCGTGAGCATGTCCTCCTGCTGCGCCCAGCCCGTCAGCTTGCCGCCCTCCTTGATCTGCGAGGCCAGCGTACACTTCATGGCACGCTCAAAGCTGGCCGCCGCGCGAACGCGCAACGGCTTGGGCGCAAAGCTGAAGTCACCCGTGGCCTCGGCCGTGTTGTGCATCAGTTCCATCGCCTGGGTCACCGCATCGTCGTTGTAGGTGATGGCGTCGTGATAGCCACCTTCGAGCGGCCACACCTGCGGCCAGCCGCCGTTCGGGTACTGCGCCGCCAGCAAATACTCAATGCCTTTCGCATACGACGCGCGCCACTTGGCGGTGTCCGCGCTGCCCGCCGCGCCAATCACCTTGGCCAGAAAGTTCAGCTGGGTCGTGGTCGCGTCGTTGTCGAGGGTGCCGATGTAGTTCCAGTCGGGCTCGGCCGGTTTGTCGTAGTCGTCGGCTGAGAGGAAGTGCGAGATGTTGTTGGGCGCGTAGCGCTCGCCGGTCTTGCGCGGTTCGTGCGCCATGTCCATATTCTTGCCCCAGCCGCCGGCCGGCGTCTGGTAGGTGGTCAGGTTGTCGGCAATCTGGCGCGCTTCTGCCGTTGCGTACCAGGCCGACTCTCGCTCCAGCGGCACACTGCGCGCGGAATAGCCATGCGCGGGCTCGGTTGGCGTAGCCACGCCCGCAGCCTTTACCTCGGCGGCAAGGGCAGCCTTGTCGGCGGCGCGCTGGCGCTCAGAGCGCACAAGATAGTCGAGCCACGCCTTCTGCTCACTCTTGGGCAGCTTGGCAATCGCTTCCCGCGTTACCGAGCGGGCAGGTGTGTTCATGCCAATCGTCGAACCAAATCCAAAAGCAGAACCGGCCACCAGGGCAACCGCTACGGCCAGCTTCGCAGGCCTCATCCAGTGTTTCATCATCTTTTTCTTTCCCATTTCTCAGGTAGTTGGTTAGAGGCTTTTCGTTTTCGCTGTAGACTCCCGTGCCCCATCCTTTCCGCTTCTTTCTGCGGAAAGGATGGGATACCGATGAAGTTCAAGTCTGCACAATTCTTGAAACTACTCCAGGTCTCTGACCGCGTAACTTCGCACGATTGAGGTTCGAGCTTTCCCACCCTTTCGCCAGGAAAAAGGCGAAAGGATGGGGCACGGAATGTTTCAGATTCACACGGTCAAAATACTAGTGTGCAGCAACAACCGGAGCAGTGGCGCCGATCCAGCCATGCAGGCGCAGCCAGTTCTCAAGCAGCCCGGTCCAGGCCGATAGCGCGGGATACGTCTGCGCCAGCCCGGTTCCATGCGGCCCCTGTTCGAAGATGTGCATCTCGACCGGCGCTCCGGCACGCTGCATTGCCACATAGAAGACCACACTGGTCAGCACCGGCACGCGCTCGTCGGTGGTGGTGGCATAGAGGAAGAACGGCGGCGTGTCTTTGGTCACGTTCTTGTCGGGCGAGAGCTCCTTCACCAGCGCCGGAGTAATGGGTCCATCCAAGAACTGCGAGAGCGCTCCGGGCCGTGCGCTGCTGGGGTCGAGCGTCATCAGACCATAGGAGCTGACCACAAAATCCGGCCGGTCGCTGGCGTGGTCGATAGGGTCAGCGGCCTGCGCATTGCCTGCGTCAAAGTGCGTGCCCACCATGCCCACCAGATGCCCACCAGCGGAGAAGCCCCACATGCCGATCCGGTCCTGCGCCACGTGATACTCAGCCGCATGGCTGCGTACCCAGCGCACGGCGCGCTTGCCGTCTTCAATGGGCGCAGGATACTTGTAGCGTGGCGCAAGCCGGTAGGTCAGCACAAAGGCCGTAATGCCGCGCAGGTTGAGCCACTCGGCAATGCGTGTTCCCTCTTTTTCATAAGCCAGATGCGTATAGCCGCCGCCGGGACAAACCACCACCGCCGTATGCAGCCCCGCACCGGAAGCGCCAAAGACCTCAAGCCGCGGCTTATCCTCGTCGGTTGCGCCGACCGCACCCGGCGCTCCGGCCGGCCACAGGTACTGGATTTCGCCATGGGGCAGCGCAATCTCTGCTGGAGTTACGGCTGCCGAAGCCTGCGTCTGTGCTTCAAGGGCCATCGCCGCTCCGCACACACCGGCCAGCACTGCCAGGGTCAAGCTCCACTTCCACGCGCTCTGCATTCCGTTCAAGGTTCTCATTGTTCTCCTCGCCGTTACCTTCTGGAGCAGTTCTCCTATTGCTATAAAAGGTTCCTTGCTATCCCACCCTAGCCGCAAGAACAAGTACGCGGCGAGGATGGGGCACCCGAAGCTCTATACCAAGTGGAGAAATGCTTTAGTTCTTTACCGAGCCGCGCCATCAACCCTACGCTATAGATCCGGCCCTTTGATCGTGTGCAGGCTTCCCACCCATTTCGCGATAAAGCCTGCGAAATGGATGGGGCACGGCGCATCTTCACGGTGCTTCTATTTTGAGGCCCGGATCAATAGAAGTTCACTACCGGCGCGCGCAAATCTGTTTGCAGCTTCCCGTTTCTCTGACGCCTGGGCACACGCGAAAGTTGCTCTTCGAGTGCGCTCCGCTTGCAAGAAAAGAGGCTGCCGGCAATGCCGGCAGCCTCTTTACGGTTAGCTTTCGTCCACTTAGAAGGTGACGCGCGCGGTGAACTGCGCAGCCTTGCGGTTGGCCACAGCGCTGTTAGTCACCTGACCGAAGCTGGAGTTGCCCCAGGCCGTGCTGGCAACGCCGAACTGCGTGTGGTTGGTTACGTTGTACCACTGAGCCCGGAACTCAAACTTCGAACCCTCGGTGAGGTGCAGCGGGAAGGTGCGCGCCAGCGAGAAATCGAGCTGATAGTTGCCCGGTCCGTAGATGTTGTAGGGAGCCGTA
>Ga0302270_10000806_pt1 | contig 32556 bp, 16 predicted proteins | sample III_Bog_E2_3_FD_198773 | JGI IMG/M metagenome (GOLD analysis project Ga0302270, IMG submission 198773) | Peat permafrost microbial communities from Stordalen Mire near Abisko, Sweden - III_Bog_E2_3 | ecosystem: Environmental > Terrestrial > Soil > Wetlands > Peat | place: Sweden: Abisko... | reverse complement strand
CGCTGAGAAGATTGGGACCAGTGCTCCGCAACTCAGCCGAACCGAGCGCAAACCGGAAAATGCCAATATGCGAACCTTGATCCGGTACGCCGCAGCGGTTGGCATGGACCTCGACATTCGCCTTGTTGCACGTAGATAACGTATCCGTAAGATGGGCCGAAACAGGTCAATTCTAGTGGCTGTTTTGATGGCTGTTCGTTTCCAACTTTTCTGCGTTTCGGTGCGATTCTTTGCAAAGAAGAATCGCACTTTATCTTTATGAATACAAATATGTTATTCGCTTGCGTGCGACCCATTGCGATGTGGTGCAAAACCCCGAAAAACGGACTTAAAATCCGCAGACCGCAAGGTCGTGGGGGTTCAAGTCCCCCTCCGGGCACCAATTAAATCAATAATTTAGATAGGTGTGTCAGCCTCTTGTGAATCATAAAAATAGTGCTGGTGCCGCTTTTGGGGCCGCTTTGTTCCGACTTTGCTAGGATCGCATTAGGAGGACAATTCCTATGCCGAGAAAGGTAGTTCGCAAGGAGCGCGGCATCTTTGAGAAAGTTCCCGGCTCCGGCATCTGGTGGATTCGCTTCAAGGTGGATGGCGTTGAGCACCGCGAGAAGGTGGGCCGTCGTGGCGATGCCATGAAGTTGTATGCCCTGCGGAAGGCCGACGTGGTTCGTGGCGTGAAGCTCCCGGCGAACATGAAGCACAAGGGCGTCAAATTTGCCGTGATCGCCCAGGAAGCCATCGACTGGTACATCAACCACGAGCGCAAAGACATTCGCAACTTCACGGGCAGGATGAAATTCATCGTGGAGGCGTTCGGCGAGAGAGTCGCGGACGAGATCAAGCCATCCGAGATCGATACCTGGATCGGCGCTCACGACTGGAGTCCGGCAACGAAGAACCGCTACAAGAATGTTTTTGGGAAGACGTTCAAGATTGCTCTGGCCGACGGCAAAGTGACCAGCAACCCTGCGCACCTGGTTGAGCAGAGAGCGGAGAACAATGCCCGCATCCGATTTTTGTCAGACGACGAAGAGAGGCGGCTGCGCGAAGCTATCACCAAACAATTCCCCATCCATCTGCCGGAGTTCGATGTTGCACTAAACACGGGGATGCGGAAGAGTGAGCAGTTCAGTTTGGAGTGGTCGGAGGTGTCGCTGGACCGTAAGCGCATCCGTCTGGAGAAGACGAAGAACGGAAGCGACCGCGAGATTCCGCTGAACAGGACGTGCCTCAAGGTCTTTGAAGCGCTCCATGCAACCCGGCCACACGATGGCAGAGTCTTTCAGTCCAAGTACGGCCAGGACCTGAACAATCCTCGAAAATGGTTTGAGTTGGCTATTGAGGCGTCGAAGGTTCTGAACTTTCGCTGGCATGATCTGCGCCACACCTTCATCAGTCGTCTGGTCATGAAGGATGTAAATCTCCGAACGGTGCAGGAACTCGCGGGGCACAAGACCATTTCCATGACGACGAGGTATGCGCATCTCGCGCCTGAACATAACCAGGCTGCCATCGAGAGGCTGGATTCGGATACTGCTTAATGACGTGTGAATCACTCGCTTCCATTCATCGCAAGTGGCTTTGTGTCATCTGGCCGTTCACTTTGCGGCTGAAAGCGACCGGTCAGTGCTGCCTGAGAATCTTGACCGGTCAGTGCATGATCGGGTGCTCGGGGAATGACAGAGCGGACTGAATCCGGGTGATCTTCTCTGGCGAATCTTCTGATCGCACTTGCTGGAATAAGAATCTTGCCCCCAACACGGCGAGCGGAAAGACGACCGGTTGTGACGAGGTAATCAATCGAACGAATGCTCAAGCTGAGTGCCTCGGCGGTGTCACGTCGGGAATAGAGAAGCTTTTCTACAGGGTGATCCATGCATCCTCTCCTTTGCTCAACTTTCATGGTTTTTCCACGCGCTAAATCCGCACGGTGATGGCCTGTTTTTGATTTTGGCCCGGCCTTTTGACTGGAACGGACGCCAAAGTATTTCCCATCATGGGGATGGCTGCTTCGATACGTCCAATGAAAAGTAGGGAGTCCGTTATGCACAAATGGAATAACGAGCATTCTGGCGCGATATTTATGCAACCGCGTCGATTTGAAGAGCATCGAATCGGCATCATATTCCCCGTCGCTACAATGCTGCGGGTACATTGTTTTTCTTGTGGTTGCTGTCCTGCCTTGGTTTTCGGCTCGGAGGATGGCTATGGTGCTACCAGAGATCCGATTGCTACAGGCGGCGATTGCGCTGGCTGAAGAATTAAACTTCTCGCGTGCTGCCGAACGGCTGCGAATCGGCCAATCGACTCTCAGTAGGCGAATTATTGAGTTGGAATTTCAGCTTGGTTTTCGGCTTTTCGAGCGCAATCACCAGTTCGTCGAATTGACGGATGCCGGTCGCCACTTCGTGGAAGAGGCGCGAGATGCAGTTCTGCACGCTGAACGCGCGGTTTTGAATGCCTCAGCAGTATTTCGCGGAGCGGACGAGATTCTCAATGTCGGAAAGTCGGCCTACACCGATCCCTACCTGGTCACCACTCTCCAGTCGGTTCGACTGCCACTATATCCCGGCCTTCGGATAAAGCTGTGGAGCAATTATTCGCACGAACTGGCACGTGAAGTCATTGCAGGGAAATTGAGCATGGCATTGATTACCGCTGTTCCTGATGCTTCCAAGCTCAGTCTTCTGACGGTTGCAGAGCATCCGATTTACATTGCCCTGTCCATGGACGATCCCCTTGCGTGGAAAAAAGAACTTCATCTACAAGATTTGAGTGCTCGTGATTGGATTCTCCCTGCGCAGCACGCGAATCCTCATCTCTACGAGTTGATTCAACGGACAACTTCGGAGAAAGGGGTCATTGCTACTGATGTGCACTACGTCATGACAGCCGAAGAGGCATCAGAACTGGTCTTGAATCACAAAGGGGTCGCGTTTTTAACCCGCACGGGGGCGTGGCGGATTGCGCGCGATGAGATTACGATGCGGCCACTTGTCGAAGAACGATTGAGGCTGGTTACAAAGCTCGCCACAAGGGCTGACGAAAGGTCACGGCTGGTCAGCGAGTTTGTTCGTGCTGCTGGACGAAAGTTGAGAAGTGCTCCACCTGTCCTTCAAGCGCGTCTGCCGTTAGGCGGATGAGTGATCGTTCTCTTCAACCTCTTGGATCGTTATATTTAGAGGCCCTTCGAGGCCGCACTTCGGGCAAGGGAAGATTCCCGAGGTGAGCGCTCGGCCTTCAAATAGCTCTCTGCGGAATGTGCTGCCGCAATGTGCGCACAGATGGAAATGAAAGAGTTTGGGGCGTGAAAGGTTGGAGTCGTTTGCCATGGACGATTTCTCCTTCTTGCGAAATCCTTCGCTGGTTCATGAAGAAAAAACACCTCTGGTTCCAAATCCCTACGTGCGACTGCCTGTAATGAAAGAGTTTAGCGCAAAATCTGTCTCCGATACAGTCAGCGGCTTTCGGCGATAGCCCGTTAGGTAGTCAAGAGCAGGCCCTGCGTACAGCGTTGGTACGCTCGCGACGGAAATCAGACGGGCAGACAGCAGACAGATTAAGAACTCTCTGAGCACAACGGGCTGTTCTCGCCAGTCCAGATGGAGGGTGGGGCAGGTAGGCGTTCAGAATACGCGATCAAGTCACGGTTGCGCTTCTTTTGCGCTCGCTGCCACCATGCTTTTAGCTTGCTCCGCTAGCACCTTGTTGTAGACGAACATAAATTGATGCGCCAGGCGCCTTTCCCGAGGCTCTCTCCGGGGCAGATGATAGTTGGGAGCCGCAAGCTCCTCACCGAAAATCTGCTGAAGCGTCGCGGCAACCTTAGCCGAGTCAATCACTGCGGAAATCGAGTTGTAGGTATCGCGATCAAAAGAGGACTCTACCGGCAGCCCAGTGGTCATCCCCCATGCATTCGGCAAGTACGCCTTCATCAGTTCAAAAATGCTGGAGGGATCTTCTTGAACCTGCCGTGACGTGTACGCGCGTACCGGACCAGGCCCACTCACTCGCTCCCACAAAGCTAGGTACTTTCCGGCATCTTTGGGTTCGAGTATCCAGATCGCTCTAGGATGCGCCATGAGGTATGCTTCGATCCGCATCCCAAGGGCAGCTTGCATTTGCTTTTCTTCCTCATCGGTGAGGATCTGCTCACGCGTCCCATCGCCTTTACCGAACCAACGTGCGCAGTCGCACGCAAAATCTAACGTTGCGGCGCTCGCCATCACTCCCAGGGCAATTGACGCGCGTTCTTCCGCAGGAATTCGACGCATAATCTGGCTGATACAAATCACGGCTTGCATCTGAGGCTCCATGAAGAAGACGAAGCTATTATCGGGCGATGGAAAACGGTCTCCGTTTCGCGCCAGGACTTCAATCAACCGAGCGGCAGACTCCGCAGGAAGTTGCTCTTCATGAGATCGGAGCTTATAGAGGAGAGTTGCCGCGTTGCGATCATTGATCAGACCACGAAACACCTTCACCAATTCTTCCACACTCGCCTGAGGCAGCGCTGCTACAAATGACTTAAGGGCTAAATCGGATACGTCAGAGCTGCTCACCCCGTAAGTGAAATATCGCGGAAAGTAATAGCTCGATGCAACCCGCTGATCACGAGCGAATTCATCCTCCCAGTCGCTGCCCAGGATCGTCGAACCCATGCGCGGAAACAACGCTTCAAGCAAATTAGCCGCCGCGCGTTTTTCCGCAGCAGTCATCCCCTCCGTGTGGGCCTCAATAAATTTTCCAGCATCTGGATTGGTTCTATCGGCTGAATGCGTCCGCAATACCGGCTCTGAATCATGACGGATGGCATCGTACAGCTTCGGATAGAACATTCGCAGACCTTCAACAAGCAACAGGTCCGGCGTGTAGGTCTCTCCTTTCAAGATGGTCAGAGCAAAGTGAAGCGCGTTCGCATATCGCTTCGCCATGCGAGGCGTTTTCAGCCTGATCTGGATTCCGTCGATGAAGTGGCGCACGAACTCGTTAACCTGGTCCTGGCCCATCTCCGTGGCGGACTCACGGAGAGCTTCATCCACTAGCCCAAAGCAATATTGCCGCAGGGCATCCGGGGATGGCGGCGGGAGATGCAGCGGTACCTGAACAATTTTTTCAAGAAAGTTGATGCCGGCTTCATAGGACTGTCCGGACGACGAGGCGTATTTCTCGCCGATGGCACCTGCCACCATCTGTTCGTCGAAGGCTAGAACATAGGCCGTATTTTCAAAGTCCCCCGTCAGCTTTACGAGCCGGAAGATCGCTTGAATCTCCGAACGGTCGAGACGGTCAATGTCGTCCATGACGATGACCACACGTTTGTCCGCCTCTCGTAGCATCCTGCTGATTCGACCCCGCAGTTCGTCCAAAGAGACAGCAGACAACGCCGTGCCCGCCCCTACCGCAGCATCTCCCCATCCTCCAGGAGCCACCTTGAGCAGCGCCCCGTACTTCTTCAATACGTCTCCCAGCTTTTCCGAAGAGGTTGTCAATTCCTTATCAAGAACCTCCGCCATCGTAGCAAAAAATCCATGCAATAAAGCCTGTTCACCTTCCATTCGCCAAGGGTTGAACGATACGCAGATGATCGACGGATAATCCTTGAGCCTACCGCGAATGAAGTTGAGAACGGTTGTCTTTCCATCGCCCCAGGGTCCATAGATTCCAACCACAAGACTGCTCGGGTCATTCCGCTCGCCTATGGTGTCGGCAATCCGACGCGCAAAAGGCTCGCGATCAAATACGTCTAGCCGGGGATCACTAATCGGAGCGTCAGTTCGATAAGGCCCCATAGATTGCTCAGTTTCTTCGGGCACAGTGGGTGCGGGCGCAGCGTCGGCAACCGGAGTGACATCCTGCTTACGTACTATTGAAAGCACCATATCCCAAAATCTCATGGCATCATTCTAGCAATAGGCTCTTAGCCCGTAACAAAGTTCTCTCCAGTAGGCATCAGCTTCCGCGCAAAGAGCGATAAGCGCCCTTTGGTCCAAATCCCTTGTCTGGTCGAAGGTATAACGAAGCTTGGCAGCCACGAGTCGCTGAGATGCCGCTATCAGAATCTGAAGCGCACCGCGCAATGGGGCGCTCATGACCGTCGGGCGGGCCAGAGATGGACTCCCGCTGGAGCGGGAGCGCAAATGAGGGTGGGAAGACGGGCAGGAGCGCAAAAAGTGGCGGAGCCTGGGTAGAGGCTCCGCCGGTGACTGGTTGAGATTATGCCGCCTTGGTCCTCTTGACTGCCTTTGCTGGTGGTTGCGGCGTGGCCTTCTTTACGGCCTTCGCTTTGTCTTTTGCGGTGAACTCCTGCTTGACCTTGGCGGTGATGGCGTTCACGTCCACCTTGTACAGTTCGGCGGCTTCTTTGAGCACCTTGCCGGAGTCGGTTGGCGAGTGGGTTGAGTGGAGAATGACGATTTCCACGAGCAGGTGCCCGAGTGTGGACTCGTCGGCTTTGCGGATGAAAGCGGCCAGCAACTTTGCCGGTGCATCGGCGGCGGTGGCCTTTGCTTTGCCGATACTATGCTGATGGAGAACGATGGCAAGGCGACGCTCGTCCAGCATTGCGGCTAGATGCTCGACCACAAAAAGCAGGTCACGCTTCATCAGGCGAACGGGCACGGCATCAACGATGGCGCTCAATACGCGCAAGCCGGTTGTTTGTGCGATTGCTTCATCACGGCGGCGCTGCTCCTGCTCGGCCTTGATGGCAGCATCGGCGGTAGTCGGCTGCTTCCGTGCATGATGCACGGGGCATTCTGGATTTGCGCAAACGCGGCGCAACTCGCCCTTCTCGCTGCCTTCGGTGACAATGGCCTCGGTGGTGAACTTGCACACCTTGTACTCCGGCCAGTCGCGCTGCTTCGGGTTGGTCGGCTTCTCCGTGCGAATCTCGACATACTTGTTGCGCGGGACCACTACACTGCCGTCCTTCTGTGCTCTGTAGGCGGTGCTGATCTGTACCAGCTTCGGTTTCGCTGCGATGCTCTGTCGTATATGTGCTTCGACCTTTGCCGCGTAGCATTTCGGATCGGAGCAGCTATCTGGCTGACCTGATCCGATTTCAGCAAAGAGCAGTGTGTTGTGTCCGGTTCGCTTCGGGCAATCAAGGCAAGCTCCGGCTTCCGGTAGAAGATGCGCGTCTTCCTTTGAAAACGGCGCGGATGCAAGCTCCAACAGAATGTTGTGTTCAATCCACTGTTGAAGCTGGCGAACAGGCAAAAGGATTCGCTTAGATTTATTGGTGCCGCCATACTGCTCCTGATAGCAAGCTACGAGTGCTTCTTCCTGTTGCTCCGGCTGCAACTTGGCCAGCAAGAGCGCGTGACCTACGCCGATTTCATCCTTGGCAAAGGCTTCGACGACAGCGGGGGCAAGTTCAACCAACCTCAATCGCGAAGCCACGTATACAGGATTTTTGCCAACCTTGGCTCCTATCTGCTCAATGCTGTATTTTGGCTCTTCAAGTCGCATCAACGCGGCGAAGCCCTGCGCCTCGTCGAGCGGATGCACGTTACGGCGCTGGAGATTTTCAACGATACTGGTTTCGAGTGCCTGGGCATCGGTCAATTCGACGATGCGAACGGGGGCGGTTTCAAGTCCGGCCAGATGCGCCGCGCGATAGCGGCGCGCTCCGGCGACTATCTCGAAGCGCTGGCCGACGGGCCGTACGACAAGCGGCGCAAGAATGCCCTGCGTTTTTATTGACTCGGCCAACTCGTTAAGAGCGGCCTCTTCAAAAGTCCTGCGGGGGTTGTTGGGCGACTCGGTAAGGCTTGCAAGTGGAAGGTTGCGATATTCGGATGCGTTCGTCATTGCGATTTCTCCTCTCATGGTTGGGATATAGTTGGTGAGCGGGTACAGATGAGCGCACCCGCTCTCGGTGTAGTTAGCTGGCCTTTTCCAGTTCGGCTTCCGGCTCCTCGGCAAAAAGCGCGTCAAGAATGGTTGCGGAGGCTTGCTGGATTACGGCGAGTGATTCCGCGAGTAACTCGACATTTCCTCCATACATGGCCACATAGTCACTGCTCGCGGTGCCCGTGTTGAGGCCGACAGCACGGCTGACGATAAAGGCAATTGATTCGGCCTCTGTCTCGCGTACTGTCTTGGTGGTGAGGGTGCGGCGCTCGCTGCGATGCAATAATTCGTGGCCTACCTCATGCACCAATGTTGTGAAGGTTTCCGCCTTTGACTGGCCCGGTAGCAGCACGATCTTTCCGCCGTAGCTTGCGCCTTGTGCTGGTGCAATGCGTTCGTTGTATTCAAGCTCTATGCCTTGCATCTGCACAAAGTCGATAAGCCGGTCAAGATGGGTGCCAACTTCACCGGATACCTTGGCGGGTTCCGGTAGCTCTGCGCCATCTGTCTGCGCGATGTCAAAAACGTAAACTCTACGGAAGCCAATCAGCATGGGCGCTGACTTCTCACCGTTGCCCTGCGGCTGGTCACGTTGTTCGCGCTTGGTGCCAATCATCGGGGCCATGATTGGTATGCCCTTCTGTCCCTTCTTGACGTAGCGGCCAAACTCATTCCATCTGCGGATGCCAGCAACGTGGGTTGCATTGGGACAATAATGCGCAATGGAAAGAATGTTGCCAAAGCTGTAATTGTGAAAACGGGCCATTGCATTGAGATAGGCAGTGAGCGCTTCGCTCTTGCCCTGCTCAAGCTGCTCGATCAGGTGCTTAACGTTCTCCGCGATGACCTGCTGAGTTGTGGACTGCTGGCGGCTGCTGCTCTGCGCCGCATTAGTGCTGTGCGGCGCGGTGTGGTTGCTGTTGCGGTGGTTACTCTTGAAATTCATGTTTTTGTTCTCCTTTTCCGCCGTAACCGGCTGAGCGTCTTTCTCACCCACGGCTGGGAAGCGCGAAGACGGTTGGCGGAAAAGAATGAACGCAGCGTACGACGGTGGGAGTCCGGAGGAAAGGCGCGGCAAGTGCCAAACGCGCACTCTCGTTTGGCGCGCAGCCGCGCTCTGAACGGACGGAGAAGGCCCGTTCAGAGCACGTTCCCTGTGCTCTGGGCCGTCCGCCCGAGGGCGCGAAGTGGGATTGGGTACAACCTGCCTACGAACTCAGCGGCCCCGCCAGGGACGGCTATGGCAGGTTGTCACCAACGCTTTCTGTTCTCTAGTTCTGAATTTGGGGATACCAGAGTCGCCGTTGGAGGACCGTCTATTTCATAATGAAGATATGGCTGATACTTGGTTCACGTCCGATTTTCACTTCGGACACTTCAACATCATTCGCTATTGCAATCGTCCGTTTGCGAGCACGGAAGAGATGGATGCGTACATCGCGGACCGGATGAACGCACACGTCAAACCAAACGATACGCTCTATTTTCTTGGGGATTTTTGCATGAGCAGCGTTGAAAAGGTGGCGGCTTATCGCAAGCGCCTGAACTGCAAAACGATCCATTTTGTCGAGGGAAACCACGACAAAGTGACGCGCAAATCCCAAAGCATCTTTGCCTCCTGGAGTTCCTTGTCCGAAATCCATGTGGGCAAGCAAGGAATCGTTCTTTGCCATTACGCGATGCGTGTCTGGCCGCATTCTGGGCGCGGCGCATGGCAGCTCTATGGCCACTCGCATGGCAACTTGCCGGATGAGCCGCTGTTGCTGTCGATGGAGGTTGGAGTTGATACGCATGATTTTCTTCCGTGGCACTTCGATGAGGTGCAGGCAATCATGAAGGCAAAGGCCGCCGCGAGAGAACAGGTGCCGGAGTCGCGAGTGATTTCCGTAAAGTTCCCCGCCGGCGATCTAGAGAGTCCAAATGGACACCAGTAGCAACCTGCGAATATACTGATGCGTCGTCTGGATGGCAGTACGGAAGTCTTGGTTAGAGGATCTGACATCATGGAATACCAGCACTGGACAATCAAAGAAGCGATGCAGCGCATTGGCGCAAAGAAACTCTACCTCCCAGCAATTCAGCGAAAATTTGTGTGGGGGGCATCGCAAATCGAGCGGCTATTCGACTCGATCATGCGAGATTATCCTATTGGAACTTTTTTGTTTTGGATGGTTGAAGAAGCCAAGCAAAATGACTACTCTTACTACGAATTCATACGGAACTATCACGAGAAAGACAATTGGAAAAACTCGCTCGCAGCAAAGCCGCACCTCCCAGATGAACTTGTTGGCGTTTTGGATGGTCAGCAACGGCTGAACTCGATGTATGTTGCACTCCAAGGCACCTACGCCTACAAACGCCCTCGGGTCTGGGAGAACAACCCAAATGCATATCCAGTGCGGCTGTTCTTTCTCAACGTTTTCAGGCCCGAGGTCGAACAAGAGGACGAGGACTATGTTTACGAGTTTCGCTGGCTGACACCCCAAGAGGCAAAGGTGATCAAGCCCGGGATGTACTGGTGTCTTGTGAAAGACATCTTAGAGTGTAAAGATTTTCCAGCAGTGAACAAGTATTGGACTATTCAGAAGAAAACAATTCCCAACAATGTGGAGGTTCCGGAGGCAACTGATGAGCGAGCGCTCGATATACTCGCAAAACTCTTTCAGCGGCTGACCGCGATTCCGATTATCAATTATTTCCCAGTGAAAAACCAAAGCCTCGACGAGGTTCTGGATATCTTTGTGCGCGTAAACAGTGCAGGTACTGTGCTCGCGAAAACCGATCTTCTCTTTTCTACAATCGTCGCGCATTGGGAAGGTGGACGAGAAGCTATTGAAGAGTTCATGAAGAAGCTCAACGAGAAGGGGAACGGGTTTCGGTTCGACACGGACTTCATTATGCGAGCATGCCTCGTCCTCGCGGACTGTCCAGTTCGACTCCGTGTTGCGTCGTTTAAGGCGGGCAACGTCAATCTGATAGTAAATAACTGGACGCTGATAACTGAAGCTATTAATCGCGCTGTCGATCTTCTCGTTGAGTGGGGTTTTGAAGGCGCAACATTGCCTTCATCTAACGCTGTTATACCGATTGCCTACGCTATCAAGCGCGGCTGCGATATGAAGTCAAGTAGATCTGACTTACGACTTATGCTCATTAAGAGCATACTGACCGGCGTTTACGGCAGTTCAAGCGATCAAGTTCTTTCAAGCATTCGTAAGGCTATTGAGGAGACTATGAAAGTCGGCGACACCTTTGAGTTGGAGAGGTTGGAAAAGAAAGTTCGCTTACCGGGCGGGAAGAGTATCGCGATCAGTGAAGACACATTGGATGATTTGCTGCTCTCGACGAAAGGCCCTCGAAGTTTTGCCCTGCTTTCGCTGTTCGCCACCCATTTGAAGTTTAGTCAAGTTCAATTCCATCAGGACCACATTCATCCGTATGCGGGCTTCAGTACCGGAACTCTGAGGAAACTGAAACTCAATGACGATGAGATTCGGGATTGGCAGGTTAAGCGAGATATGCTTCCCAATCTCCAATTGCTCGAAGGCAGAGAAAACCAAGGAAAGTGTGCAATTCCTTTTGAAGTCTGGTTAAAAAAGGAGTATCCGAAGGATGCAGATCTACGGGCCTTTCTTCGCAGCAACCACATTCCAAACGTTTCGCTTGAACTTGGTGAATTCAATAATCTCTTCGAAAAGCGAAGAGGTATATTGAAGGCAAAGCTCGGTAAGATGCTCAACGTAAAAGTGAAATAGACTCGCTAGGCGCGCGGGTGCTGCGGTGTATGAAGGCGACTGACCACGAAAATGTGCGCTTCATTTCTTGTTTCTGAAGCATGAAACCCCACAATGTTCCTAAGGCCAGTTGATACCACGATCCCTTGCCGGTTCCATACCGAGCGAGTTGCCGTTTTTCGACCAGGCTGCGGAAATGGTCTTTTAACGTGTTGCGGCTGGCACAGTGCCGCGAACCATATCGGCCATCGTGACGTGTAGATGCGAAGGGTGCCCGGCGTCTGGCACAGCGCATTCTCATTAGCTTCTCTCGATGTTGCTGGGTGAAGTGCATATATTCATCGGCTCAAGAGGCCAGGATGCTTCTTTAGACGCAGTTCTTCAAGTGCGCGGTCTGTTTGCTTCCAGGGATCGCCCTTCATTCTGACAATGAGCGTAGTCCAGATGCTCTCGAACGCGACCACAGCATCGTCCTCATGAAAGTGGATGCCGGGAGGCAAGAGCGGCGCGATGTCCTCAGTCAGGCTGCGCGTCAACTTTTCTAGCATTCGCTGCTCAGCGTTTGCACGGCTGATTGGTTTGCCTTCGAGCGCCAAGTAGTGATCGAAGCAGGCAAGGAGCGTGTCGGGGTTCATGGATAGTTGCTGCAAGCCCATGTGCAGGTCGAAGAGATCGCGATTCTTGCGGCGCTGCAAGAGCGCACGCAGCTTGGTTCCGAAGAGTTCTTCAGGCGCAAATGACGCGATGCTGGCCGTGGCCTGATACCAGCCATTTTCGACGGTAAATGGATATTGTTGGATACCGAGTACGCTGTCATGTTCGCGGGTGTTGATCTCCACCTTGACCTTCAAAGTGGTATCCGGTTGGGCCTCGGGTGCAAACCGGAAAACGAAGTGCATCGAATGGCCCGCCTGCTCGCGTTTGCAGTCACCGAGCCACGACAGAGCCTCACGAATGGCGCTGGCGGTTGCGCCGATTTGCTCGGCTTGTGTCTGTATCAGGTCGATGTCTTCGGAGTAGCGAAGCGGCTGTTTGAAGAGAAGTTTATGGATGGCGGTGCCGCCGCGAAACGCAATCTTGCCTACCAACGCTGGCGCATTGAACAAGTCGCACAGGGCGCGGCTGATAATCAAATCCTGCTCGACCTGTTGCGAGGTCGGCCAGGGAGCTTTGGTGCTCCATTCCTGAATGTACGATGCGGGAATCAAAAGTCAGCCTCCACGGGTTCATTGATGAAGAGTTTCCACTTGGCAACGCGTGGGGCTTCTTCTGCAAGTGAAGCAATCAGCGGCTTGACGGATGGGTCGAGTGGTAATGAAGTTTTTGCCGCCTTGACGAAGGGTTCGAGCGCACTGGCTTGTGGCTCGTATCCAGCCTGATCGAGCAAGTATCCAAGCCGCCGAACGGAGGCATTTTCGTAGCCTGTGGCGGCCTTGGCGAGTTTGCGGGCGTTGGCCTGCGCTCCGATGTCTTTGACGATCTGAGCAAGCCCACTGATGCCTGCCGACTTGTGGAAGTAACGAGCACAATCGAGCAGGGTCAATTCAACACCGGCAACCTTAGCGAAGCCCGCTTCGCTCTTCATGCTGCCGAGCCATTCGGGTTGGTTGACTTGTGCAAACGCTGCCGGTGCCTGATAGACAAACTGGAGTCGGTGACGACCAATTTCGAAGTCACGAAGCTGCTTCGGAACGATCAACTGAAAAGTCATGGCCGCCTGATGCGAAGAGCCATGAAAGGCTGCCGCACGGAGCAGCGAGACGCGATAGTCGATGCCCTGATACTTCATCAGCGGATCGATCCACTGGGCCGGGTCCGGCGCGCCCGCAACCCGGTCTTCCGGGCGCAGGATCAGGTAAAAACCGTGGCGGAGATTGGCCACCCGCTGTTTTTTGGTCATCCGGCCAATCGCTGCCTTCAGGGCGAGCGGAGACAGGCGCAACTCGGCCAGCGCCTCTTCGCTGGTGAAGTGGGCGCGCCCGCGAACGAGTTGAGCATCGAGGTATTGATCGAGGCTGGCCATTCCCATATTGTATGCGAAAAGCTGCATTATGCGTATCGTTTTGAATACAAAATGGGAAAAAGAGGTGGAAACTGGTTCTGCCTGGGAATGCTGAGTACGCATATTTTCTCCTTTCAACGGGTTAAGTCGATTTCATGAATTCATTCGACATGTCGAATGAATTATCCAGACGGTGTCTGGACAATTCACATCATTCCCAAGCCCTCGAATGTAGATGCCGACTGATTGAGTTCAAGGGCCGAGATTTTTGAGACATCGGTCCTTGAGTTGCGGGCTGAGCGTGTTCATATCGTCAGTGAAGAGCGTTGCTTCGTGGCTGGCGCGGGAGATGGGACGGTGCCGAAGCGGGAGTAGAGCAGGTCCGGGTGGATGCCGGTATCGGCGCTCACCCGGACGTGATCTTGCGTGAATAGCACACAACCTCATTGATTACGTAGTGACTTGTACGGGATCGCTCAGTACTGTTATGTCTTGGCGCAGAGCGAGTACGCGGAAGGTGTGGCTCCCCCAACCACTTCCCCTTTTTGCATTTCACGCGGTCAGGGGCGGTGTTGCAGTCAGAAACAGGCACCTGAGGTGGATCGTAGAGGACTGTAAAGCCGACCGCGGGCAGCATACTTCCTCACACAAAGCCAAGTTGTGATATTTACGACTATTGGACTTCAAGTGTGATTAGCCGCACTGTGGCGGTATATTTAGAATGTCAACATCAAAGAGCGTGAGCTTACGTCCTGTGGAATCAGTGGGCTAGCAGACTTGGTCTCGTTGCTTGAAGTTGAGGAAAGATCGGACGAAATTATGGATGTATTTGAACTTGATGACAAACTCCTGGGCGACTATCGTCGCTTCGCGCGATCATTTACTCAGATACGTGCAAAAGATATTAGTGATGGAGTCGACAAGATATATGGCACGAATCATTTCTGGCCAGATCCACTGATCTCCATCAACCCTCATTTTGAGAAGGGTTCGCGGGTCTCCGATTTGGTAGCGGCAGGCCTTCTCCATCCCTATACTGCGGACGTTTTCCGAATTGATGGTGTCCCGATCCAGCTTCATCGCCATCAGGAGCAGGCGGTGGTCAAGGCACAGCGACGAACGAGCTTCGCAGTGACCACCGGAACAGGTTCGGGCAAGTCTCTCTGCTTTTTCATCCCCATTATCGACGCTGCAATACGTGCCCGTGTGAATGGTGAGCCGAAGCGGACTCGCGCCATCGTCGTATACCCAATGAATGCATTGGCAAACAGCCAAATGGAGGAACTCAAGAAGTTCTTGAAGCAGTCCGGTCTCCCGGATAATCTGTGTCCGAGTTTTGCACGATACACCGGCCAAGACCCAGCAGCAGACCGCGAGGCGATCCGGCTGGAGAAACCTGACATTCTTCTTACGAACTTCATGATGCTTGAACTGTTGATGACGCGTCAGAGCGAGCAGGACCGGCGGGTAATCGCCAATGCCGAAGGTCTTGACTTCATTGTGCTCGACGAACTGCATACCTATCGCGGGCGTCAAGGTGCCGATGTTGCGATGTTGATGCGTCGAGTTCGTGAACGTCTCTGCCCAGAACGTCCTCCTGTCTGCATCGGCACTTCAGCAACTATGCAAAGCGAAGAAGAAGGAGTCGATAGCGCACGTGGCGTTGCACGCGTGGCTTCGCTGCTCTTTGGGGCTGATATTACTTCTGACTCCATTATCACGGAGAGCCTGGAGCGTGCGACCGACCCAACTCAGAATGCTTTGTCGGTGATCTCCTCTTTGCGGGCCAGTGTCGAAGCGGAATTGCCCCAAGACCTGAGCGACAAACAGCTCAAAGTCCATCCCTTGGCTATCTGGATCGAATTGGTGCTGGGCCTCAAGGATGGGCAAAAACTGAAACGCCACGAACCAATCACGCTCGAACGAGCAGCAGCACATTTGTCGGAGGTAACCAGCTGCGATGAGCTTCTTTGTCGCACCAGACTTCGCGAGATGCTCACATGCATGAGTTCGCCAGCCGATGAGCGTGGTTCTCACGGTGATCGCGCTTTTCTGGCCTTCAAATTACACCGTTTTCTCTCTGGTGCGCGTCATGTGTACACCACTCTTCACGCCGAGAAGCGATCAGTCACCCTTGATGGTCAGCGCTTTCTTCCCGGCGACGAATCTGCTCGTCTGTATTCCACCTTCTTCTGTCGTAACTGCGGACAGGAGTTTCATCCTGTCGTTCGTATAGACGGGTCAGCAACCCGGTTTCTCCCCCGTTCTATTGATGATCCACCCGCAGATCAACCTCGCGGTGATTTGCAGGACGGCTACCTTATGCCGGTCCCTAGCTTGATTGACGATCCCGAATACTCCTTCGAGGGAAATGTTTCTGACTATCCCGACGAGTGGACCGAGCCTGCCCCAAACGGGGAGCCCCGGATTCGATCGAATAGGAAGCCACACCTAGCAGTAAGGTATCGCGTTGCCGCTGACGGCCAGTTATCATCCGCTGGCCGACTGGTCTGGTTTATTCCAGGAAAGTTTCGGCTCTGCCCAGCTTGTCTGGACGAGCCAGCTCCACAGGCTCGCGAGGTGAACAAGCTCGTAGGATTGTCCGCTGAAGGACGTAGTTCTGCGACCACTCTTCTCATATCGAGCGCGCTACGCTTTATGCACGCTCCATCCGCTCATATTGACGAGGAGAAGCAGAAGATCCTTGCATTTACGGACAACCGGCAAGATGCTGCTCTACAAGCTGGTCATTTTAACGACACACTCTTTGTGATGCTGCTTCGGGCAGCTATTCTCGCGGCGGTTCGTAAGGCAGGGCAAGATGGTCTAGCGCATGAAGATTTTGGAAGGCGGGTCCAAGCGGTACTCGGGTTCACCGCACTCAACCGAGATCGCCGCAAAGAGTGGCTTGCCGACCCAGGGACGGTAGGTGCAGCGCTCGCCAACGCTGAGCGCACGCTCAGCCGTGTCATAACGTATCGCGTCTGGGCGGACCAACGCCGTGGCTGGCGGTTTACCAATCCCAATCTTGAAGATCTGGGTCTACTGCGGGCTGGCTACGTTGGCATCGAAGATCTCGCGGCAGACGATAGTGCGTTTCGCGAGGCTGGGACAGTTCTGAGGTCGGCTTCACCAAATGAGCGGCAAGAATCTCTGCTTCTGCTGCTGGAAGCGTTGCGCCAGTCCTTGGCGATTGCTACCGAATCACTTGATTCTTCTGAAATCGAAAGCCTAGCAAGCGCTTCCCGAAGTGTTCTTCGCGATCCCTGGCGGGTGGCGAAAGAACGCTCCGCTGCAGCACTTCTGATCGATATTCCTAGAGGGCGGAGGCGGGCCACCAACGCAGGGGATGAGGCGTTCATTCTGCGCGCCGGCCCTCTTAGCGCACTGGGACGTAAGCTTCGCAAGCGTTGGGAACGATCCGCAGGACGTAGAATTGCAGCTCAGGAGTACCGCATAATTCTCGATTCTTTGCTTCGGATCGCTACAGGGCACAACCTGATTCGTAGAGTTCCAACAATCTTTGACATTGATGGTTGGCAACTTGAGCCAACAGCCCTTCGGTTGTTTCCCGCTCAAGAGAGAAACGACAAGCGGGCGGTGAACGCCTATTTCGTTTCCGTCTGCGAGACTCTTGCTGACGAGTTACAGGCCGGAGGATGCGCACTATTCGGTGCGGAGGGAAGAGAGCACACTGCTCAGGTGACGCAAGAACTGCGTCTTGCTCGGGAACGGAGATTTCGTTGGGGAGCTGAGGATCAGCATGAATTGGGAGAGACTCGGGACATCCTGCTTGGAAATGGGGAACCATCAACTAGACTACCCGTACTTTTCTGTTCTCCTACCATGGAATTAGGAGTTGACATCTCGTCGCTCAACGCCGTGTATCTCCGAAATGTTCCCCCTACTCCGGCAAACTATGCGCAACGCTCGGGTCGTGCAGGCCGCTCCGGGCAAGCTGCTTTAGTGGTCACCTATTGCGCCGCGCAAAGCCCTCACGATCAGCATTACTTTGAGCATCCTGAAGAAATGGTGAGCGGCGTGGTTCGGCCACCATCGCTCGATCTGGCCAATCGCGACCTGATCTCCGCACACTTTCATGCTGTCTGGCTGGCGGAGTCCGGCCAACATCTGGAACCTTCTATTCCCGAGGTTCTCGACAACTCGGATTTATCTTTACCTTTGCTGGCAACGATACAAGAAGAATTGACCAAACAAGCGCTGACAGATGCGGCTCAAGCCAGAATGCTTCGCATTCTGAATTCCATTCTTGATTCCAAGGAAGCAGTTGTCACCAAGGAGAACGCGCCATGGTCGGTTGATCGTTTGGCTTTTGTTAAGCAGACGGCTGACGCCTCCTTCGATGAATTCAATAGAGCATTTGATCGCTGGCGCGAACTATATCGGGGGGCCGCCGAACAACTCGCCCATGCAAACAAGCGTTCAGAGATGCGAGGATTAAGCGCGAGAGAACGAGACGAAGTACGACAAACTCAAAACCAGGCAAATGAGCAATTGACTCTGCTTGGACGTCGCGATGAATCGAGCAACTCAGACTTTTACACCTATCGGTATCTTGCCACGGAGGGATTTCTTCCCGGCTATAACTTTCCGCGTCTTCCTCTATATGCTTATGTGCCTGCTGTCGGTTCGGGCGGCCCTCGGGCGGCCTTCCTCCAGCGCGCACGCTTTCTTGGTATCTCAGAGTTTGGACCGGGCAGCTTGATCTACCATGAGGGCAGGGCCTACCGCGTTTGGAAAGCAAAGCTTTCTTCCGAGTCCCGTTCAATGGATGCGGGCGTGCTGAGAACTCGGACCCTTTACTTATGCCCATCATGCGGAGGTGCCCATGAAGACGCAAAGCCCGAACTTTGCCATGCTTGTGGGACATCACTCGCCGGTGTAGCTGGTATTCCGCGCATCCTTAGAATCGACAATGTTGAGACCAGGCCTACCGAGCGCATCACCGCAAATGATGAGGACCGGCAGCGACAGGGATTCGACATTCAGACGGTCTTCCGCTGGCCGACGAACACACTCGACCTGACCTCTGTCATAGCCAGCGACGGAGGCGTTCAGTTTGCGCGTTTTGATTACGCGCCTAGAGCAGAGATCAGCCGAATCAACAACGGCTTGCGCAGGCGGATCGATAAAGCTATTCGTGGATTCAAAATGGTTGTTGCGACGGGGCAATGGGTCGGCGATGACTTTGAGGCCGGTTTGGACCCAACCGTCGAAGGCAGACATCCAGAACGCGTGGTTCCGATTGTCCATGATAGAAAGAACCTTGCCATCCTGCGCCTTCTTGAAGAGCCGCCATCTTCAGTAACGATGACGACACTCCAACATGCGCTGGCACAGGCAATCACGCTTCGCTTCCAATTGGAGGAGGGTGAGATTCAAACTGAACCGACGCCCTCTCGTGATGACCGCAAATGCATTCTGCTTTATGAGGCTTCCGAAGGGGGCGCAGGAGTTCTCAGTCGTCTTATCAAAGAACGCGGCGAGCTTGCCGGCATAGCTCGTACAGCGCTTGAACTCATGCACTACGAGCGGGTTGGCGAAGCGGTTGCCGCACTTGACACGGAAATGCTGGTTTCCCATTCAGGCGCAAACTGCGTCAAAGGCTGCTACCGATGCCTTCTGTCCTACTATAATCAGCCTGATCACGAAGGGATTGATCGAACCGACAAAGGGGTTCTTATGCTGCTGCTTCGCATGGCACACGCGGAACTCGCATATGTGGCAGATCGCACTCCTTCCGAAATGCACAGCAAGTCAGGATGGCGTGCTGCTTGCCGCGATTGGCAGATTCCAGAACCCGATCCGGCCGAGGAGAGCGCAGAAGTAGGTGCGCCATTGTTTTGGCAGAAATGGGCTTTGGTCGGTTGCCCCAAAACTATATCTCTCGAACAGGCTGCTACTTTCGAGTCGCTCGGGCTGACGGTTATTGAGCTTCCATCTACTCCCGGCGAAACTCCGCCGCCAAACCTGCTGGAGCTTCTTGGCATTCGTGTTGCAGCAGACGTTCAAGACGAGACTAATAGATCATGACCAGCTCTGCCTCTGCAGATTCACGTTTTCAACCAGGATCACTAGTCCGTACACGAGATCGTGAATGGATAACCTTGTCTGCGCCTGCCCCTGGCTGGCTAAGATTGCGTCCGCTCACAGGTGGCGAGCAGGATTGTCAGACCATCTGCCTTTCGCTGGAGAATGTGTCCTCCGCCACGTTTCAGGCACCGGATTTGAATTCGAAAGCGACGCAAGATGGTGCTCGCCTCCTGTCGGAAGCTCTTCGCCTCTCTCTACGGCGTGGTGCCGGACCATTCCGATCCGCTGCACACATTGCAATTGAGCCACGAGCATATCAGTTGGTTCCACTTCTCATGGCGCTTCGTTTGCCAGTCGTGCGGCTTCTTATCGCAGACGATGTCGGAGTTGGAAAAACGGTGGAGGCAGCCTTAATCATCCGCGAGCTATTAGACCGTGGAGAGGTTGAGAAGTTCTCCGTGCTGTGCCCGCCGCACCTTGTTGAACAGTGGACAGGAGAATTGCGGTCCAAATTCGACATCGACGCGGTCGCTGTGACCGCGTCCACCGCGACTCGTTTGGAGCGTTCTCTTCCGGCATCACAGACCATATTCGATGCATTTCCATACACGGTCGTATCACTCGACTACATCAAAGCTGATCGAAGAAGAGAAAGCTTCGCTCGCTCTTGTCCCTCTCTTGTCGTCGTGGATGAAGCACACGCCTGCGTTGGTGTCGAGGGCGGTCGTCAGCAGCGCTTTGAGTTGCTCGCTCGTCTGGCTGAAGATGCGAATCGCCACGTCCTGCTATTGACCGCGACTCCCCATAGTGGAAATGAGTCGGCTTTTGATCGCTTGCTTACATTGTTAGATCCGTCCTTCGCCGGTGAGCGATTGGAGAACGACTTGTTCCGCAGACGATTGGCTCGTCACTTTGTACAACGCCGCCGCCTGGATGTCACGCAAGGCGAATGGCTGGACGAAGGCGGAACCCACGTCTTCCCCACGCCCGAGCGCAGTGAGCCTACGTACTTTCTAGCCGGTCCCCATCAGGCGTTTCACGATGCCGTGGTGAACTACTGTGCCGAGATCGTGGAGGGAGCTGGTTCTGCCACACAGAGCCGTCGCCTTGCGTTTTGGGGCACTCTTGCTCTGATGCGATGTGTAGGGTCATCAACTGCTGCGGCGCTGAGCGCTCTTCGCAATCGCGCGAAGACGCAGGCGGGAATGATCGAAGATCAACTTCTTGACGAGGACGATGAATCAGAGACACCTGACCTAGAACCTGAGATTGGGCTGGCTTCCTCTCGCGTTTCTGATGGGGACTCAGATCAGATTGATCCTGCTCTTGCGGCTCTGGTGCGGCAGGCAGAAGATTTGCTGCAAGCTCCTGATCCAAAATTGGACAAGGTGCTTAACCTTCTCCGTCCACTTCTTGATTCAGGCTCCAACCCTGTTATCTTTTGCCGCTACTTGGCCACAGCCGATTTCCTCGGCAATCGTCTGAAACGAGACTTGGCAAAGCGTACCGGATTGCGCATAGAAGTTATCACGGGTGAACTGACTCCTGAGGAGCGCCGCGCACGTGTGGAAAGCATGTCGGGCGAATCGCAGCGATTGCTCGTCGCCACTGATTGTCTGTCTGAGGGGATCAACCTCCAGGAATTGTTCGACACTGTAATTCATTACGATTTGTCATGGAATCCGACGCGCCATCAACAGCGGGAAGGACGCGTCAACCGGTACGGTCAGCCTGCGCTTATCGTGCGTTCCGCACTACTCTACTCTCCAGACAGTGCCATCGATGGTGCTGTGCTCGATGTAATCCTGCGAAAAGCGACCAAGATTCGCGAGGCCACCGGTGTCACCGTTCCTCTACCGGAGAAGCAGTCAGCCATAGCCGGGGCGCTGATGAAGGCTGTTTTGTTGCATAAAGGTCAGACTCGGCAACTGTCCCTTCCGCTGATGCAAGACTTGAGCCTTGATGCCGAAACACTGGATACGATCTGGCGCAATGCAGATGAGGGTGAACGGCGGTCGAGAACGCGTTTTGCTCAAAACACCATCAAGCCCGCAGAAGTTCTTCCCGAGTGGCATCACTGGCGCTCCCTGCTCGGCACCCCTGATGAGGTGAAGACTTTCGTGAGCCGGTCGTTGGGCGTGTTGGGTCAACCATTGGATGGGCAAGCGGAGAATGTTTACCTCGCCCACCTGAAGGAGTTGCCGGAGTTTGTTCGTGAGCAACTGCGCTCGCAGGGCCTTGAGGGGTCTGTCCCAATTGTCTTCGCACCTCCTACATCCCTGCATCGTGGCAAGCCAGCGCAGCTCATTGTGCGCAATCATCCGCTGACCGCCACGCTTGCCGATACCATCTTGGAATCAGCGCTGGTCTCAGAGCAGCCGAACATAAGAGACATTGGACGAACTGGCGCATGGTTCACGCCTGCTGTGGTGACCGTCACTACAGTTTTGTTGTTGAGACTGCGGTTTAAACTATCCGTGATTGCAAGTCGTAATGCAGAGGAGCGCCTTTTGCTGGTTGAAGAATCTGAGACAGTCGCCTTCTCCGGTACTGACCCTCTTGCTCCTCCTACCCTGGTTGGGGATGCTGCCCGACAGATCGTTGCGATACCGGCTAACGGAAACATCGCAGATGTCGCCCGTGACCGCCTTATTGAGAAGGGACGGGCATTTGTCGAAGCCGCGCTTCCCAACACACTCGCGTCCTTTGCTGCACAGCGGGCGAAGGTACTGGAACAGGACCACCTTCGCTTACGGACAGCATCGGGAGCGAATCTGCCCCGTGTGACTGTAGAGCCAGTGCTCCCACCAGACGTAATTGGCTTTTTCGTTCTTCTTCCTTCGTCAACGGAGGGAAACTAGATGTCACGTATTCGACCGTCAGCTAGCTTCTCATTCAGTGCGATGTCTGTTGAAGGCAATCTTCTGGCCCCTGCCATTCTCAAGGAAATTGCAAACAGCGCAGCCACAAATCAAACGGAATCCGATTACCACGTGCCGCGTGGTGTTACCCTGCGCGACGAACTTGCACGCTATTTCCGCATCGGACAAGCGACATTTCGTCATCTCCATGCTTCGTCGGCTCCATCTCTCGATGCGACGACACGTCTTGCCTCCGATTTGCTGGTCAACGTGCTTGGTTTCGCTACCATCTCCCCGGCTGGCGTGTTGACGCATGACGGCCATCAGTTTCCAGTCGCGTTGCAGGCTTTGGGCGGGCGCGTTCCTATCGTAGTGGTTCCACCGGTCGAAGGACTCGAAGCGCCAAGCGCCTATCTGCGCCCCGATGGTCGCCGCCGCTCTGCCGCTATCGCCTTGCAAGACTGGTTGAACGTCAATGATGGTGCGCTTTGGGGCCTGTGTACAAACGGCAACGCCATTCGCCTCCTGCGCGACAATAGTTCGCTGACGCGTCCGGCATTTATTGAGTTCGACCTCCAGCAGATCTTCGAGAATGAAGACTTCGCATCTTTCACTATGCTTTGGCTGCTCCTGCACAGTACGCGGTTCGGCCAAACAGAGAATCCGATTTCAGATTGCCCTCTTGAACGATGGCGCGAAGCCGGGGCTAAGACGGGCGAAGTTGCGCTGCGACACCTTGCGGCCAACGTCCATGAAGCGCTCCTCGCACTGGGCAATGGTTTTCTGGAACACCCGGCCAACAATAATCTTCGTCAGCGGCTTGCCTCAGGCGCACTGGCACTCAGTTCCGCAACAGGTGAAGGCCACAGCTTCTTCTCTCAACTTCTCCGCCTCGTTTACCGCCTTATCTTTTTACTTGCCGCCGAAGATCGTGAACTTCTCCATCCGCCTGACACCGATGCGCAGCTTCGGGAACTCTACGCGCTTGGTTACTCGGCTGGTAACCTTCGCGACCGCGCAGTTCGCCGCGCGGCATGGGATAACTTTGATGATCGCTGGCAGGGGCTCCGGCTTACCTTTCGGGCACTTGCTCATGGAGAACCACGACTCGGTCTCCCTGCACTTGGTGGTCTTTTTTCGCCAGATCAGACGCCGGACCTTGATACGCTTGCGCTCTCCAATCGCTCACTCTTTCGTGCAATGTATTCACTGGCATGGCTGCGTACTGCCGCCGGGCCGGTGCCGGTGAACTGGCGTGATATGCAGACTGAGGAGCTTGGCTCCGTCTATGAGGGCCTGCTCGAACTCACACCGCGTCTGGCCGACACTGGGCGCGCCATGACCTTCGCTGAAGGCATAGAGACCAAAGGGAACGAGCGCAAGACCTCTGGCAGTTACTACACACCTGACGCGCTTGTGCAGACCTTGCTCGATTCCGCACTCGACCCGGTGCTTGATCGCATCGAAGCAGAGTCGGTGGCAACGTCCGAAGATGCTGCCGCTGGGCTTCTCACTGTCACTGTCATTGATCCTGCTTGTGGTTCAGGACACTTCCTGCTCGCCGCTGCCCGCCGCATCGCTACACGCGTCGCACGCTTGCGCGCAAACGGCGTACCTACACAGGACGATTACCGCCGTGCTCTCCGTGATGTAGTTCGTCTCTGTATCTATGGTGTTGATCGCAATCCCATGGCGGTTGAACTTTCGCGCGTTGCACTCTGGATCGAAACCGTTGAACCGGGAAAGCCACTCGGGTTTCTCGATGCCAACCTCCGTTGTGGCGATTCATTGCTAGGAGTGTTCTCTCTCGATGTGCTTCGGAACGGAATACCCGAAGCGGCTTACAAGCCGCTTGCCGGAGATGACAAAGCCGTCGCCAAACTCTTTGCGGCGCGCAACAAGGAAGATCTGAGAGGCCAGGGGCGATTGGACTTCTCGGGTAGCCCCACCTCGCTACCGATCCCGCCCACATTAGCGGCTTCTGCGCTAGCTCTGCGCTCGCTTCCGGAGGACACAGAAGGGGATATCGCGCAACGTGCGGAAGCATTTCAGAGCGTTCGCGCGAACCCCGAACTAACGCGGTATGACCTTGCGGCAGATCTATACACCGCTGCATTTCTAATTTCCAAGTCAAAACCTACAGATGAGAGTAGCAATTCTGAATTTCCTGGGCAGCCGTTGGTCCCAGTCAGTAGCCACGTTTGGAGTGTCCTTCAGGGAGGCCAGATATTTGGTCCGCTCGTTGGCGCTGCCCGTAAGACCGCAGTCTCGGCTCGCGCCTTCCACTGGCCCCTTGAGTTCCCGCATATTCTTCTCTCTCTCAATGCTAAGAGAAGAGGCTTCGATGTAGTTCTTGGCAATCCTCCCTGGGAAGTTATGCAGCTTGGTGAGGAAGAGTACTTCATGCAGCGCGCGCCTGAAGTTGCCGAACTCTCGGGTGCTAAACGCAAGAAAGCCATCGCGAGACTTGAGCAAGAACAGCCCTACCTGTTTTCCGCCTACGTCAAAGACTTGCGTTTCTACCAGGCGGGTAATGAATTTGCACGATCATCGAGTCGCTTTGAACTCACGGCGAGAGGGAAGATCAACACCTACGCACTGTTCTCTGAACTTTTTGCACATCTTTCCAGTGACCATGGGCGTTCTGGAATCATTGTCCCAACAGGTATTGCTACCGATGCCACTACGGCACCCTTCTTTGCATCTCTGGTTGAGAATCATCGTCTCGCTCGTCTGATCGATTTCGAAAACAGTAAAGGAATCTTTCCTAACGTTCACCGAAGCTATAAATTCAGTCTCCTTACTCTTGGGCATGAGATCAACGCTACTACCTTTACATTTTTTCTTGCCGATTCAACCGAGCTAGATGAACTGAATAGAACTTTCACTTTGTCGCCTACACAAATAGCGACGATCAACCCAAATACCAAAACAGCCCCCGTATTCCGTTCGACCGCTGACGCAAGCCTTACTGGACGCATCTATGAAAAGGTTCCAGTCTTATTTAATGAAATAGCAGCTCATGGAAATCCATGGAACATCAGTTTCAGTCAAGGTCTCTTCAATATGACCTCGGATTCTGGAGTTTTCAGTACCGCTGCGGAGTTTGAAGCAATGGATGGTGCAGAGCGGTCGGGGAATGAGTGGTTGGTGCCGGATTCAATTACGGAAAATGAGAGCGCAGGATCATATTTGGCCCTATATGAGGCGAAGCTAATCCATCATTACGACTATCGCTGGGCTACCTACAGCGGCCTCGATAGTCGCGACGCAACACCTCAAGAAAAACGCGATCCAGACTTCGAGATAACCCCGCGCTATTGGGTTCACGAGCGCGAAGTGGCTGACCGGCTAGTCGGAAAGGGTTGGGAGCATAGGTGGATGATCGGCTGGCGCGATATCTGTCGGTCTACAGATGAGCGGACGGTAATTGCTTCGGCAATCCCTCTTAGCGGATGCGGCGACACACTCTTATTGATGTATCCGGGTAAAGGCACTGCTCGCCATGCTGTTTGTTTACTCGCCAATCTGTGCACTTTGGTCCTTGACTATAGTTCACGCCAGAAGATCGGTGGAACTCACATGAAGTACAACGTATTTAAACAATTGCCTATTCTTCCCCCGTCCCACTACGGAGAGACTGACCTCGCGTTCATTGTTCCTCGTGCGCTCGAACTCACATACACGAGCCACTCCATGAACCATTTTGCGCTGGACCTGGACTACCAAGGCGATCCGTTCCCGTGGGACGAAGACCGTCGCGCATTACTCCGCGCAGAACTTGATGCCTGGTACGCCTGCGCCTACGGTCTTTCACGTGATGACCTCCGCTATATTCTCGATCCTGCCGAACTGATGGGGGAGGACTATCCGTCAGAAACATTTCGCGTCCTCAAGAAGAACGAGATGAATAGATACGGAGAATACCGCACACAGCGTCTCGTGCTGGAAGCTTGGGACCGCCACGCATCTGGCCAAATTCCGGCCAGCGAATTGGACAGAACCCCGCAAGTCATCACGGCATTGCCGCCGGTTCAAAAGGTGAACTACGCAGATCTCCTCGATGGTGCCTGGGCGAATGTCGCTCTTCTCCCGGATCGAAACGCCGACGCCTATGGTGCTCTGGCGGCAGTTATTCACGCGCTCCGGGAGCCGACTCCACAGGACATCGTGCGACTCGCTTATCGATTTGCTCTCGTACCCAAGAAGCTGACCCCTTTGCTTGACGATGCGAACCGCGCATTGTGGCTGCGGCTCGTAGGTCGTGAGGCGCAGCCGAACCCGGACAACGTTATTGAAATGGCGGCGAAGGTAGATGCGCCATTCGGTCGGGCACTCCGGACATTGCGCTCACAAGGGGCAATCGTTGAGAATAGGGCCGCTGGCACGTGGGCGTTGGGAACATCCGTCTCTGGACTCGACTTTACTGCGCCATTGGAGAGCCGAGCATGTTTCGCGCTCGATGCTGTGCGATCCATCGGCATTGGTCAATTGATGGGGTCCATGCAGCCAGAGGAAATTGCATGGTTGGAGCGAAGACTTGCCTGATCTCTTCCCTAATGCGCCATTCTCAGTGCAGCCAGAACCGGGCCGCACTGAGCCTCGACTTTGGGTCAAGCGCTTCTGCATATGGTCTGAGCCAGGAGTCCTCGTCCGTGAAATCAATTTACGCGAGGGCTTGAACATTATTTGGTCGCCGGATACCAGAGATGGCCATGCTCCTATCGGCCATGGCGCGGGAAAGACCACGTTCTGTCGCTTATTTCGGTACTGCCTTGGCGAGGAGACCTTTGGATCGCGAGACCAGCGATCCAGAATCCATGCAGCCTTCCCAAAGGGACAGGTTGGCGCTGAAGTAATTCTTGATGGGAAAGAGTGGGCAGTTCTGCGTTCCATCAACGGTAGAACCCGTGACATCGCTCTTCAAGGTGTGACGCTGGAACAGGCTCAAGAAGCCGACACACCAACAACGATGGAACCACTTGTCTCGGCCATACAAGATCAAATCCTATCTGGTGTGGCCGCGCTGATGCCGCCCAATGTCGCGCCTTCGGAGGTATGGAAAGCAGCTTTAGCATGGCTGAGCCGCGATCAGGAATGCCGTTTTGGTCATGCACTTGAATGGCGTCACCCTACCACTGAATCGCTGTCGCCTGTGCGTGATCTTTCCAAGGAACATACCCTGCAAATTGTGCGCGCGCTCATTGGGGCCATCACCAGCGAAGAGCTTTCGGTACAACGGGAGAGTGGCCCGTCAGGTGGCGACAATGACAAAAAGGCCAGCGATATTGATCTTTTGGATCGGGAGATTCGACGTGCTCAAATCCAGCTTGGTGCGGCACTTGGATCTGAAGCAGTCTCGGGTATTGGTCCTCTTGACATGGTCGCGATAGAGAAAATGATTCGTGAGCGCTTTCCAGAGTTGCCGACCTTACAGGCGAATGCCGTGCGGGAGATGAAACGAAGGGCGAGTGCAGATCGTGAAAAGGCTCAAGAGGCACTCTCTACGCTCCGGTCGGACCTTAAAGTAGTGGAAGCTCAGATTACCAGTAATGAAGAATTGCTCACCACGTACAACGGGCAACTGGCCAGAGATAAACGTGGTACTGTGCTGGCAGAGCACGCGCCCTGCCCGATCTGTGATGTTCCGCTAAATGCTGTTCTTGAGAACGGATGCCCACGTACCGCCGAGACCGGGTATCTTGAGGAGGTTCGAGCGCGCCGAAAAGATACAGTTTTGAAAGTGGAAGAATTTACAACTGCGTTGAAGACCAAGAAAGATGAGCGCAAAGCTCTCGCCGCATCCGTTTTAGCTGCGGAATCGCGACTTTCCGAGTGCCGTGCAGCAGAAGAGAGCGCCGAGCAAGAGCAAGATCGTATATTCACAGCATCTCGGGATGGAGATCTCCTACTGGAAAAGGCGAGGCAGCTTGAAGCGCTCATCATTGAGCGTACCGATGCAATTACGGAAGGAGCCAAAGGTAAACGGTTGCATGACGAACGTGAGGGTAAGATCAAGCTGATTCGTCAGAAGAATGAGGGTGCCGTCCATCGTCTGTCACAACGGTTCGACGCGGTGATCCGCGAACTTGTACCGGGAGAGATCGAGGGAGCCGTGATAGTTGATGGCAACGGTATCACCCTGAAGGTTTCGCAAGGCGGTGAGCGTTCCACTGCCGCAATTGAATCGCTTAAAGTTGTAGCCTTCGATATTGCGGCGCTCATCCTTGCGGTGGAGGGTGTCGCAAGTCTTCCGACATTTCTTCTGCACGATAGCCCCAGAGAAGCCGACCTCGGGCAGTCAATTTATGACCGTCTCTTCCAATTCATGCAAAGGCTTGAAGGCAAGGCTCACTTCCAATACATCGTAACTACTACTACGGAGCCGCCAGACGAACTGAGCCAGGAACCGTGGCTGCGAGCCGTCTTGCGCGGCGGCCCCCCGCAGGATCGACTGATGGGTTGCAATCTTTAGCGCTCTTATTGAGGAGGATCTGATTGCCGCTGAACTTCCCTACTGAAAACATTGAAAACCCTCCTCTTTTTTCAACCCAGACGGAGGCGATAAAAGTTGCAGCCGATAACGGCTACCGGCTTATTCGAGGGGTTCAAGGCGCATGGCTGCGTTTTGGTTCGACTACTGCCCCATGCGACATCTTCATCGCTTACACCTTTGCAGGCGAGTGGCTGCTTTCGATAGAGCACAGTGGCGTGGCTCGCGAATTTCCTGTGAGCAAGTTGCCAGGTCCAGGATCGAAAACAATTGCTGCTCGAACTCTTTACGAATTACATCAGGCACTCGACCGCACCTATCATCTGAGCATTAGCCTCCCGACTGTTCCACTTGTTGCGTTTGAGCATGAAACCGCCGATCTCCCGCGAACGACGGAAGCTGAGCGACTGGTCGTGATGCGCGTGGGACAAGAGATATTTCGCAAGGCTCTAATGGATTACTGGAATGGGACGTGCCCGCTGACGGGCATTACAGATCCGGCATTGCTGAGGGCATCGCATATAGTGCCTTGGGCTGAATGCGAAACAGATTCTCTCCGACTCGACGTTTACAACGGCTTTCTATTATCGTCTTTGTGGGATGCGGTTTTTGACGCAGGCTTAATCAGTTTCAAGAATGATGGGACACCCCTCGTATCGTCTGCATTGAGCGTGAATGCACTTCGCGCCCTACGGCTAAACGAGCTTCCTGTCCTAAAAGGGATTACGCCTGCTCATGATCTGATGCTTGCCCGTCATCGTGCAAAAAACAATCTGTTATAGATGGTGACATCTATAAAGATATGTTGAGACCGCGTCCCGTGCTTCAGTGATTGCCATCAAGCTGGCACATCTGCGCGCCAGCCGGGAATACAAGACATGGGGGGTACGATCCAACTCGCCACGGCGCTGTCTGGTCATTCAACAATCTTTGTGACAAGAGACGAAGTCCTCGCAAATACTTCCGGCCTCCAACTCGTGGTACTTAAGAATCCAATATGTATCCCTGAACTTCAGCTACAGTCCGATACCAAACCCTTCGAGCTCAATCTGAGATACGGGAAGCTTGGAAATGCCATCGATGGTGAATGGAATCGCATTCTGTGGCAGCGCAATCTCCGCGCCGAAAATAGCATTTTCTACCGTAATTTCCCGCATGTCCGACGTGTATAGGCTGAGATCACGGATATGCGGAGAGAGGCGCGTCAGCGCCTCTTGCTGCTGGGCGAGTTGGGAGGCGTCGCCGGTGACAAGCACACGATAAACAGAGACGTGTTGGGCGTTTGCGACGGCATAGCCGTAGTCGAGGTGGCGGGCTCGTTCGGTATCCAGTTCGACGATTCTTCCGGTATCAAGCCGCGCGAAGAGAGTGTTGTTTTCCCCGATCTGTTTCACGGTAGCGAAGTCACTGGAACGGATATGCGCATCATGATCTGAGTGAGTGAATTGAATGCGCTCGCCCACAGCAATTTCGCGTTGCTCTTCTCTGTACACAGTGCTCTGCCTGGTCTGATTGTTTAGGGCTACAGGATTGTAGGAAACCTCGTTGCCGTCACGGGTCGCCACAATAAGTGTGTTGGTGCGATCATCGACCGACAGTACGGTGGCCGTGCTGTTATCCGCGATGCCATGTTTGGCAGGACTGCCAGTCTTGTAATGGATCTCATCACCTGGAACATAGTTGGCGGCGAGTTGGGGATTGGTAAAGTCCTGCTTGACCATGATTGAAATGGAGTGGGTTTCGGTCGCAAGTCGCCCTTGTTGCCGCAGTTCATCACGGACGAGTTGGGTCAGCTCCCGTCGTTCATCAGCATCGGGGGCGACAATGACGGCTCGATCCTGCTGCGCGGTATAAGCAAGCGAAACCGCAGCGAGGCGGTGTTCGGGGCTGGCATACTCGTAGACACGGCCTTGCTCCTGTAGCTTGGTCATCCCGGTCGCTGGATCATTCGCGCGGAAGGCGGCAACCGCCTGTTGTACCTCGGTCGTTGAACTCGGATGCTGGAAATCCACAGCGGCGGTCTTCGAGATGTCTGTTGCCAGCCGTTCACCGAGAGTTTCCGCGTTGTTCGTGTACACACGAGCGTCTTCGGAGGCCCGCGAGACGGCAACATACGCAAGCCTAGTGTTAATGAGACTGCGCGAGCCGTCGGTATCAAAATGAGCGAGCACACGCCCCGCAGTTAGCCCTTGTGAGCTGTGCGAGGTCACGGCGTAGCCGTGATCGAGCTGGCGGAAGGCCGCGGCGTCGAAGGTGACGGTACGCTCGGCTTTGCCATCCATCTGCACGGACAGCTTTCCGTTCTCGATGCCGGTGATGCTGCCAAGATCACGATTGGCGACGCCAAGTTCCTTGCTGGACGCGGTGAATTGGATGCGGTCGCCGGTGGCGAACTCACGGTCTACCTCACGGAAGACGTTGACTCCCCGGAGTCGTCGCGGATCGTAGGTCACGCTCGACCCGTCTGTAATCTCCACAGTGAGCATATTGGCGCGGGCATCAACGGAACTCACTCTGGCAAAGCTGTTTCGTTCGATGCCCTCGGTTTTGCTGCCGGCGGTGTACTGGAGCACATCGCCGGCGTTATACCTTGCCGCCCATGTGCGGTCAGCACCAGTCATGTCAGAGCGGTGCGTGAGGGTGCGGAAGCGCTGGCCGTTTTCGGCCAACATGCCATTCTGCAATAGCTCTGCACGGACGGCTTCATTGATCTGCTGACGGCTGAGGTTGTCAGGGGAAACGATGATGGTGTCGGCAGGCAGCGCCGCATAGTCTCTGGCGATGGCGGCGATTCGCTCCTGCTTGTCATGGATCTCAATGACCCGGCCCTGGCTGGCGAGCATGTCGATGCCTTGCTGGGTATTGTTCCTGGCAAGATGCTCAACTGCCTTCAGCAATTCCGGGTCCTTCTGGCGCATGATCCGGTCAAGTTGGGAGGTCCGCATCCCCGCATCCTGCATCTGCTCGAAAGGCTTTCCGGCGTCCACGCCCTGGTGCTGGCTGGTATCGCCGATGACCAGAACGCGGTCATTCGGATTCAGCTTGTCGAGGAACGCCCGCATCTGGCGAGTGCTGGCGAGGCTCGATTCGTCCAGCATATAAAGGTGGCGCAACTCGGGGTTGGCGCTGGGATGCTTTTCGCCACGGGCAAGGAAGCTCTGCAAGGTATTCGCGTCGATGCCAGCCTCTCGGAGCTGTGCCGAAGCGCGGGAGGTCGGGGCAAAGCCCTCGACCGTGTACCCACTCTTTTCCGCACCTTCGCGAATGGAATCCAGCACTGTCGTTTTGCCCGATCCGGCTCGCCCTTGCAGGCCGTGGATGCGGTCAGTGGAGTTCAGAACTTCTTCGATCACACGGCGTTGCGATTCATTATGAAAGTCGCGGGATTTGGCCTGCACCTGTGCATCTTCTGCGCTCATCATTGGGTTCATGGTGTTTCGGACTGCGAGCACATGAGCAATGTTGGCACGTTCAGCGGCGATGGTTTCCGGTGTCGTAAAGCTGCGCCCGGAGGCGTACTTCGCGGTCTCTACGGAGCGGAAATCCCCACGCTCG
>Ga0302270_10000803_pt1 | contig 32621 bp, 20 predicted proteins | sample III_Bog_E2_3_FD_198773 | JGI IMG/M metagenome (GOLD analysis project Ga0302270, IMG submission 198773) | Peat permafrost microbial communities from Stordalen Mire near Abisko, Sweden - III_Bog_E2_3 | ecosystem: Environmental > Terrestrial > Soil > Wetlands > Peat | place: Sweden: Abisko... | reverse complement strand
CCAATGGTGGCATAAATGCCACCACGGCACGCTGAAGCGTGCGCCACAAGCGCGAGATCAGACAGATCCGGCAAGAGGAGCCGGATGACTTTCGCGTGAGCGGTGGATATAGGTCGCGGCTCGGTCCGCAAGATTCAGCGTGCTTACTCGCCCAGAATCGTGTCGATCTGCTGCAGTTGTTCCGCAGAGAACTGCAGGTTTGCGAGCGCCGCCACGGCGTCGTCCACGTGGGCCGGCCGGCTGGCTCCGATGATCGTCGAAGTCACCGCGGGATCGCGGAGCGTCCACGCCACGGCCATCTGCGCCAGCGTCTGGCCGCGCAGTTTGGCCAGCTCATTCAGCGCGCGGATCTTGACCAGCTTCTCTTCCGTGATCTGTTCGGGCTTCAGGAAATGATGCTTCGAAGCCCGCGAGCCTTCGGGGATCCCGTGCAGGTACTTGTCCGTCAACATGCCTTGGGCGAGCGGCGAGAAGACGATGCACCCGATGCCCTCGGTCTCGAGCGTTTGCAGCAAACCCTGCTCCGGCTTGCGGTTGAACATGCTGTACGAGGGCTGATGGATGAGGCACGGCGTGCCGAGCGAGCGCAGGATCTGTGCGGCGCGCCTGGTATCCTCGGGCTCGTAGGAAGAGATTCCTACGTAGAGCGCACGTCCGCTGCGCACGATGAAATCCAGCGCGCCCATGGTCTCTTCGAGCGGCGTGCCGGGGTCCGGCCGGTGATGGTAGAAGATGTCGACGTAGCTCAGGCCCATGCGCTTGAGGCTCTGGTCGAGACTCGCCACCAGGTACTTGCGCGAGCCCAGGTCGCCGTACGGGCCGGGCCACATGTCCCATCCGGCCTTGGAGGAGATGACCATCTCGTCGCGATACGGCGCTAGATCCTTCTGCAGGATCCGGCCGAAGTTCTCTTCGGCGGAGCCGTAGGGCGGGCCGTAGTTATTGGCGAGATCGAAGTGCGTAATGCCCAGGTCGAAGGCGCGCCGGGCCATGGCGCGGCCGTTCTCGAAGACGTCGTTGCCGCCGAAGTTGTGCCAGAAGCCGAGCGAGACGGCCGGCAGCTTCAGGCCGCTGCGGCCGCAGCGGTTGTAGAGCATCGCGTCATAGCGTGTAGCGGAAGCGGAATAAGGCATGTATGTCCCTCTGATCAGCGTACAGGAACGACGGCGGCCGTATGAAGGGGCAGGAAGTTCTGGCAATCCCTCTGGACAATCACTGGGCGGCCGACCAACCTCCCGCTCGTGATCCGCCAGCGTTGGCGAAGGGCGGTTTGACGCCAGTTGCACGCATTAACATGCCAGCAGCAGCTTATGCGCCGCAATGGACGAAAGTGGTGAAATAGGCAGGATGCGTTCGCGGGCACACTCTCGCCTGCCGCGGTGTCAAAGCAATATGTCCCTTCCAGCGCGCATATCCAGAGCGCTGCTCTTTCTGTTCTGCTGCGTGAGCGGCGCTTTTGCGGAAACGCCCTCGGACGTTTATTTCACGCTCGCTGTCACGAAGTCTCCAGCCGTTTATCACTTAGGGGAGCGGATCGTCTGCAAGCTGTCATTTTCAACGACCACACCAGGGAAATACGGGATCGACAGTGCCGGCCCGCTGAAAGGCAGCCGGGGCTCTGTGCCCGAGATATTCGTGGCCATTCCAAAAGACGGTGCAGCAGATCCGTACGTTGATCTCAGCCGGCAACTGGGGTTCGGATTTGGCGGAGATATTCCCTCCAGCTACAACAAGCTGTCGTCCCAGCCATACGTCGTCCGGACCGACCTCAATCCATGGCTGCGCTTTGTCAGGCCGGGTGTTTACCGGCTCGTAGCTCAATCCTCGCGAGTCTCGCTGTTTACCGATCACCCATCGCCGACAGGGGCCGACGCGGTCGTGGTGACCTCGAATGAAGTCACAGTGACGGTGCTGCCTGCCGATCCGGCATGGATCGGAAACGAGGTAAGCGACATCAAGAAGTTGCTCGATTCGCCTCTATCCAGCGCAGACCAGAAAACCATTGCGGCCTCACGCTTGCGGTATCTGAATACAGAGGCGTCAACAGCGGAGATGGTCCGTATGCTTTCCGAGACGGCGGGCGAGCCCTACCACTCCGCGTTTTTCGAGGGGCTGCTCGAGTCGTCCTGGCGAGAAACCGCCATAGAAATGCTCAAGCAAACAATTCACGGCCCGACCACTCGCGTTTCCTTCGACGCTCTAGATCTGTTAACGAAGCTGACCCTTCTGGCCGAATACGAAAACCGGCCCATACCGCTGTACGATACGAAGAACCCGGAGCAGCTTAGGGCTTTGCGGGCAGCCATTCAGGAGCGCCAGGATCGATACGTTGCCGTTATGGCGAAGTACACGGCCGAATTGAAGGCCAGCCTGCCACGGAGAACCGGCCGGGCGCGGACGGATGCGGTCTTTGCCCTCTGGAAGGAACAGGAACTGCATTCGCAGGGCGCGCCGACCGAATTGCTTACGGCCATGCGCGGCGAGATTGTTGCGGTTGCCGACGGTCTCACGCCCGACCAGCAGGTTTGGCTCCTCGTCATCTACTGGCAGCGCCTGCCCAATCGGCAGCGTCTTTTACCCCTCGTGAAGCGGCTTGCGTTGTCCAGCCAGCCCATTCAGCCGAACTGGATTGCCGGGGACCTTCGCAAGACTGCCCTCGCTCACTGGTGCGAGCTCGATGCCGCTGGTTGCCAGGACCGTTAGCTTCCTCCGTGTGCTTCGCGCTCGCCGGTCCGCCCTCAAGGAGCCTGTCGTCAATCGCCTCGCGATGGGACTGGGTCATGGTCAGCCGCACCATGTTGCGGAGCGCGTCGATCTGAAAAGAGACCAGGTTCTCAGCGAGGTGCAGCAGCTCGGGAATCCACTCGACGTGCCAGGTGATGGTCAGCAACCGTGGCGGATCGCACTCGATTACTATGCCCTTGACGTCGAGCGTGCCAGTAGGTCACCGGCGAGCCGAATATCCCGTCGAAGGTTCTTTGCGTGACTGCGCAGACAGGTAGACTTGCGTCGTGAGCAGACGTATCTCTGTCTTGCTGTATAGCGTGCTTGCATTTGCAACTTACGCAGCCAGCCTCGTGTGGGCGTTTCCCAAAGAGTTTCATCCCCTCGTTCCTTACCGTGCCGACCTCTACGCTCCTGTGGCGCTCTTAGGAGAGCCACTCACTGAGGTCCTCTTTTACCCGCGACCTGTGGTGTACCTACTCCAACGGGGTTCTGGGCTGCTTGGAATTCACGGCGCAATCGCCGCGAGCATAGCGGTCGTGCTCCTGAGCGTCGCTCTCACTCCAGTTTTGATATCGCGTTTTTGCGGAGTAAGAGTAAACGTCATCGCATTTCTGACATTCTTGACCTTGGTATTCACGCAGCCGGAGTTTTATTTCCAGCACCGTTTCGATATGTTTTCCGTGGCCGCCTGGTTCTTCATGCTGCTTGCTGTCTTTGCCGCGGACAGATGGCTTCGCGAGCACGGCGGACGCAGTCTTGTGCTGGCTCTGTTTTTCTTACTGGCGATGGCGCTTTCCAAGGAGACGTATGATCTCAGCGCGCCGGTGCTCCTTGCTGCGCTATGCGTTTATCACTGTCGCCCTCGTGAATGGCGGAAAGTCGCACTCTTCTTGGGTGGCGCATGCTTCGTGGAATTGGCCGCCGAATGCTTCAACATGGTTCGCTTCCTTCACTACGCCGGCGCAGTGCCTGCGTCTTCGCCATACGCTCCCGATTTTCATCCCGCTTCGATTGTCGCCGGGTTAGTGCACTACTTGAGGGCGCTCCTGCCGCTGACACAGCTTTCCGTCCTGGTTCTTGCCGTTCTCTTGGTCGTTGTCGCGTTTTGGGAGCAAAAACGAACTCTCCTCATGGCTCTGGCATTCTTGGTCGCGGGAGTCGCGGCATTGGTGCCGAACGCCTTACTGCCGCGCCACGATGAGATCCAGTACGCATGGAATGCAGCACCGCTGCTTTTCGCCGTCGTCCTGTTCGTGCCGGGCGGGAGAGTGGTGGAGAGTCCTTTCGCAAGCGGCCCTGCTTGCTATCGCTATATTCTCAGTGCGCACAAATGCGCAAGTTTATAATTCCTTCCCCCAACAATGGGTACTCAACGAAGAGCACGTGAGCGCGAGAATTGACCGCGCATTACCTATCATTCGGCAAGCAATGCACGGCTCGCACAGAATCATCGTCACCGGCTTTCGATCGGCTTATCATCCATGGCAGTATCCCGGATTCATTCGGAAGTACTTTGGCAGCGACGTTCAATGGGCGTACATCGTTCCAAGGGACAAGCCGCAAAGCACGGATCGAACCGTGAATCTAACGAATCCGGGCGGGGTTCAGTTGGGGTCTTTCGACGCCTTGGCGGAGTTCCAAGAAGATGGGACGCTCGTGAGGGTGCTGACCGGCGCAGCCTATCGCAACGCCGCATCGCGCGACCCCGACTCGATACTGTTCCCAGACTTGGCGAGGCAGGAGCGAATTCTCGTTTCCAATCCAGCCGATTTCGGAGCGCTGCTGACAGCCGGGACTCAAGCCCTCACGTGGGGACTTCCAGAACGGGCGGTCCCGTACCTGCGGCGCGCTGCCGAAGTGGGTCCAGATAATCCCTACCCCTGGTTCTTCATGGGCCAGTCATTTCAGGACGAAAAGAACATTCAGCAAGCCCGAGCCTCATACCAAAAAGCGATTGCATTGGACGGCCCCAACGGCAATCCGGCATTCCGGCAGGCGCTCGCGGCACTCCCGCGCAGCGAGAAATAGGGTCATCCGGCCTTTAATACGCGCAAGGAGCCGCGTTCCTCGGACTCCGACCAGAACCAGCTTGGCCGCATAGAAGTGCGTGAGACGAGTGCCCGGGACAGACCGTCTTATCGGATACTGGCCCATTACCCAAAGCCTGAGGGCGCACGCGGGATTGCTCATGAGCCGGGCGTGATGCGGTTCCTGTCCGGCTGATTGCATCAAAGATCCTTAGAGTTCCCGGCAACCGCGCTGCCTCGCTGTCCGTCCACGAAGTAGCACCATGCAACTCACAAGACTGTTCGCAGCCATGGCCGCACTGGGTTTGGCGGCCGTGTGTTCGGCCTCCGACAAATGGGATGCGCAGGATCCGGCTTCCTGGTCGCAAGACACAATCCACAAGTTGACGCACGATTCGCCATGGGCGCATTTGGGCAAGGTCAGCATCGAGGCCAATCAGGGCGGGATGGGCTCTCAGGGCGGGCGGGGAGGCGGGCAATACCCGAACGACCCCAACGACCCGAACAACGGAGGCTATCCGGGCGGCAACTCGCGGCGCGGAGGCATCTTTTTGCCAGGAGGAATCGGACTCCCGTACCCGGGTGGCGGTGGAGGGATGGGGTATCCGGGCGGGCGCGGAGGAGGACGCGGCGGCAATCGTCGCCCGGCTTCAACGACCTCCAGCGCCGTGGTGCGCTGGGACAGCGCCTTGCCGTTGCGGCTGGCTTACTCGCTGCAGGATCCTGGAGCGCGTTCCGACTCGGCGGATGCGGTGAAGACGCCCGGCTGGCGCAAGGCCGGCGACGATCCCGCGGCCGCAACTCCGGCAAAAACAGCAGACGCGGCGGCTCCCGAAAAGGCTGCGGAAGCAGCGCCTTCCGAAAAGGCCGCGGCAGCGGCCCTGTCGCCGTCGCAAACGCCATCGGAATACATCATCGCGGTGGACGGCTTCCCGCTCAATACGGGTAACAGTCAGTACCAGCGGCAACAGCAGGGTGGCGACACTTCACGCACCGGCGGCCAGCCGAGCGACCAGGATGACAACCGCAACAGCCAGTATGGCGGACGCGATCCGGAGGCGATTCGCGAAGAGTTGATGGAACGTACCACGATCTCGCGCGGGACTGGCCGCTCGCTTCGCCCGGTGAAGGTGGAGTTCGATCTGCCGGGCAAGCTGGGCATCATCTACTTCCACTTCTCGCGGGAAGACGAGATCACGCGCAAGGACAAGGAGCTCGACTTTCAGACGCAACTGGGCGGCAACCGCCTGGAGCGGAAGTTCGATACCAAAGAGATGGTCTACAAGGGCAAGCTGGAACTGTAAGCGACTGTCCTGCAATAACCTGTCCGGCAATGCCGGGCGGACCTCCAAGCCCGCGCCGGTCGCGTGGTTCGGCCCTGGGCACAAACCGTCGTCCGGCAGCCTCCCAACGCTCGGATTCTCGTTGCGCTTTGGCGCGAACCTTTCAACGCCGGTAAGGCTAGAGCTAAAACGCATTTTCGTTCTCCGTTTTTAAGCCATTTAGAATCAGTGGCTTGGGAGGAGGATCGAAAATGGCGTTTTATTTTGAGCTTCGCTACTGCTTTGCGCCAGGCGCTCGAAGCGCGTGGCTGGCGGGCGGAAGCACAGCATCGGCAACACAACGCGAGCCGCCGCGCCGGCACCTCGGGCGCGGCCATCTGGCCGGCCGGTATTGTCGCGCCGTCGAGCGCGGTGACCACGCCGAGTTTGTTCGATTCGATCCGCCGGGTCGGAATGTCGGTCCTGACTTCAAGAAGGGCCGTATTGATGCGATAGAGGCCGGCCGTGAGCATCGCCGACTGGCGGCCCTTCTGTCGTCCCGAGGAGAGAAACTTCCGCGCGTCCTGGAAGTTGTCGCGGGCGACGGCGGCGCACAAGATGCGATTCACCGGGATCGGGTCGCCCTCGCGGGCATTCATCAGGCCGAGGAATCCGGGGGGCACGACAATAGCCGGAACTTTGTCGATCCGGTAGACCCACGGCCAGTGCCAGCAATGGAATCCCGGCGCGAGTGTATCGGCCTGAATTCCAGGCTCTCCATGCAGGGCGACAATGCGCCCGTTGGGCAGGCGGGCGCCGCCCAATCTGAACTTCTTCACAACAATCCCAATCTGGGTTTCCCGGATGCTCACCAGGCCCAACAGGGCCTTGGCGCAAAGCAGCAGGACGACTAGCCCAAGCAGGGCTTAAGATGCAAGACCACGCGTCGAACATGAATTCTCCTAATGTTTTGAGCAAATTTCGCGCTGAGGGCGGGCCTGTGCGGTGAACCGCAATGCGGCCCGGCGTGTGCAATTTAAGATAACGGGCAGGCGGGAGAGAGAGCCTCGCGCCGTTGGGCGGCAGGAAGCAGACATGCGGCGAGTAACATCTCGGGCGCCTCTCAAGACGCCAAAGGCGATAGAACGGGCGAAAGGTCCTGCAATTCGGTCGTAGAAGCGTTACCGGTTTCATTGCGGAAGAGCGAAGGGTTCGCTATAGTCAGAGTGCGGGGTGGAGCAGCCTGGTAGCTCGTTGGGCTCATAACCCAAAGGTCGTAGGTTCAAATCCTACCCCCGCAACCAATTCATTCAATTAGACTTAAGCAGTTACTCTCGCCTGCAAAGTCAATTCCTCCTCGGCGCAGCCTCCCGCAAGTAATTCATTCCAAAAGACGAAATTGATGACAACACGTTGGGTCCCTCGCGGGGAACCGCAGCCGGTCGAACGCTCGCGAAATCGCTACGATGCAAGCTTCTCCGCGCCTTCTTCGCGCTGCTTATCAGCAAACTGTCTCCAATTCTTCATCCAGGCGCCAAATGGCGTGCCAGCAGCCGCGATACCGTTGCGGGATGGGTTCTGAAGAGCCTTGCCGCTGTGGCGGCAGCCTTGGCGCCTCTTGAATGTAGCCTTCTGATCTGGGCCTGCTGTTCAGGCGACAGTTTTGGTCCCGGTGCGCCGATGTGTCCAAGTTGTCCGGTCAAGGGAGAGAGGTTGCTACCGGCGCGGGCGCTACTCCCGCACGAGTATATCGGGCAGTTGCACGTCCTGGCCGTTCACGTCGACGTGAATCGTGGGCCAGTCCTCGACGAAACCGATGTTTTCTAACCGGCCCCCGTTCAGCAGGAACGTGTCGAACGACAGCGCGCCTTGAACGATCGGATTCCACGCGAAGGCCTGCCGGTCATGCACGATTTCTTTCGAGCCTGGGTACGCCACCCACTCCCGCTCGGCATAACCGATCGCGCCCCCCTGATGGTGCAGTTCCATCTCGCCTGGAAACCCGTTCGCGGCATACCACGCTTTCGACTGTTCCAGAATCTCGCCTGCTTGGGCTCCGGGCTTTGTGCTCGCAAGGAATCCGGCCGTCACCTGCGCGGATGCGCGAACGCGCTGACGCAGGTATTCGGGCAGTGGGCCGAAGTAGACAAAGCGGCCGGCCGAACTCACCAGACCCCATTTGCGCGCGCAGACGTTCACAAAGGCGTAATGGCGCAGCCGCGCGCCCGACGGCACTGTATGCCGGAAGCTGAGTACGCGCTCGTCGACGCCCATCAGGAGTACGGTCGGCCGGATGCCGCGGCGCAGCAGTTCGTCCGAGGCCATCGCTTCCATCTCGTACTCGGTCATGCCGGGCTGGATGCGCCGGCAGACGGACACCACCGCCTCCGCCGTGTTCCGGCCGAGCCAGCGGTACTTCTTCATTTCCGGCTCGGTGAGTTCATAGCGCAGCGGCGCGAACTCCGCGCCGATTTGCTTGAAGCCTGCGTAGGGAGTGTCGGTTCCGACAGCGCCCTGGCCCACGATTTCGTGGATCAGTTCCAGCTTGCGGTCCGGCGTCAGCTTGTCTTCGTACCACTTGAACTCCCTCGGCTCGTAGCCCAGGCCTTTCAAGTCCTCGGCCAAGAGTCGCGGCATCTCGCTGTTGCTTGCCAATACGAACTTGCGCCCATCAGCGGTGATCAGCAGCGAGGAAGCGCCGGTTTCGGTTGTGATGACGACGTGATTGTCGCCCAGCCCGGCAGTGATCCAGGAGAAGTTGCTGACCTGCGAAAGCAGCACGCCGGCCAGTTTCTGTTCCCGCAGGAAGTTCTGAACGCGAGCCAGCTTTGTGCGGATCTCCGCCTCGAATTCCGCGCGGGTGACGGGCTCCGCGGCCGCGGACCGATTCGTGAGCTGTTGGAACAACGCGGGGTCGAACTCGCGCAGCCCCACGATCCCGTTCAGTTGACTGGTCGCAACCCAGGGGAGCCAGCCGCGATGCAACCCGAATCCGCGGACTGGCGCGAGGCTCCAATGCTCCTGCTGCCAGCCGGGTCCCTTCAGGTCGTAGGTGCGGCCGGGCAGGGCCAACATCGCCTTCGTGTTGTGCAACAGGATCCGTGCGACGTCGAGATAATGCGAGTCCTTGGCGTAAACCGACAGCTTCGCGAACTCGTCGGCGTCGAAGGCCATGTACTCGTCGACCAGCGAATGTCCAGTGGCGATGATCTGGAGACCGGTAGTGGGAACGCCTCTCTTCCAGTGCAACTTGGCGTTGTCCTCATCGTCCGGCATCGGCACGTTCCAGATGTAGATGAACGTCTCCGCGTAGTCGGCCGCCACTTTGGCGCGATCGAGCCATTTCGACTCGCGCGTCTTTTCGTAGAGCGACAGGTACGCCTCAAGCGAGAGCGTTCCCGCTTCTTTGTCGATGACATCGGGATTGTCGATCGTTCCGCCCACGAACTTGCCGCGTGCCTGGCCGTGCTCCCAGGAGAATTCGGCGGCGCGGATTGCCGCGGCAAGGTATTTCTTTTCGCCCGTGAGATCGCTCAGGAGCACGAGCAGAGGCACGGCATTATAGGTGGATGCCGCAGAGGCATCGACGACCTTTCCAGTGCCGGGCTCCCACGCGCGTGGGAACCCGCCCGCCGGCTGTTGCCCGGTGAGGAGCCAATCAGCGAACTCTCGCGACCACGCGAGCCAGCGCGGATGCTCCCGGCCAGCGGCCCGTTCCCGCTTTACCGCGCGCAATGTCGCTTTGACGTCGTCGCCGAACGAGCGCAGGTACACTCGTTTGTCGCGGGGAATGGCGAGTGCCGTCGATCCGGTGTCCAGGTTGAATCCCTCGCCTTCGGGCGGAGCCACTTTGAGCTTCGCGAATGAATCGAAGATGGCGCTTGCAATGGCGCGATGTTTCTCTGCGCGCGAGCCTGTATCGCGGGAAGCGTCTTCCAGAAGGAACTCGGCCGCTTCCAGGTTCTTGCCGGTAAAGCCGAGGATCGCCTTGCGGTCGCCAGGTACATCGGCCACGCTATCGATGTAATTCGAGATGCCGGTTCGCCCGTCGGGAGTCTTCTCCGCGCGCTCGCCGAGCATATCGATCAGGCTTCGCTGGACAGCCTCTATGTCCTGCCAGTTCAACTTCGGCTCCATCACCGACCAGGCCCAGCGCCACGCGCTGCGGCAGAACGACGGCAGATCCTCCTCCCGGCTGAAGCGGAACGACACTTCGTACTGCTGTGTCAGCCCCTCTTCGATCGGGTGGAATCGCCGCCGCCAATGCTTCATATGGCCGCCCGGGTAGGTGCCCCCGCTATAAGTGAACTCGCCTTCGGTGCCGGGAAACCAGAGGCCGACCGCGACGCCCTCGCCTTCCGGGCGCGTACCGATCGCGGCGAAATGGAAACGCCGGTCCACCATTGGTTTCGCCTCCAGATCGCGCGCGTCCTCCACGGTCGTCGCAGCGTCGGGCTTGCTGTCGATCACGGCCAGCGAGCTGCCGTCCTTGAAGCGAATTCCAAACAGGGGAGCCGGGGTGCGGTCCTCGCGAATTCGCAATTCGCCCCAACGTCCGCTCTCGTACAACCCGGCCCCGCCAATCGCCGATTGCTCGAGGTTTCGTGGACTCCCGTAGATCATGCCCGGCACGAATAGATCAACGTCGTCGCGGTGGACGGGCACGGCGGTTGCCAGCGTAATGGCGGAAACGAATCCGCCTTCCGCGGAGCCCTCCACGCGCAGCTTGCGGCGCACGGTGACGACGTCGCCCCGGCGGGTCCAGTTGTCTTCGACAACGAAGCGTGCGCCCGCTGCCGCGAGTGTCGCCTTTCCAATGAACCCGTCCGCGGTGCGGACGGCGGATTCGTAGCCGCGTGCAAAGCGTGTTGTCGTGCCCAGGGAGCGGTCCGCGATTTCGATTTCAACCGGATGCGCGCGCGAGAAGCGGCTCCCGGCCGCGAAGACAACCCCATACTCGCCACCGGCACCCTGCTCCGCAGTCACGCTTTGCGCGGACGTGGGTCCGGCGGCAAGGGAGAGAAGGACTGCGGATCCGATGAAATGGCCATATAACCAGCGCACGTTAGCTCCTTATCCAACAGGAATCGCGCTTCCAATATCACCGCGCGATCGCCTGACAGAACCGCGCCCTTTCCATCCGGGAGCAGGTCGAGTCGTCGAGGATCAATCCCGCAAGCCATTGCCGTCAGGCCGCCTGACTCGCTGACGCAATCTACTCCGCATGCAGCTCGATCACAGTCACGCTCTCGCTCGGGAACACATAGCGCGCGACGCCGGCCTTTACCTCGACCGGTCCCCGCACCGGCTCTACCGCGTGCGGCTGCTCTTCGTCGTTGCGGTCGGCACGCGATGCCGCCTTCAGGGTCTCGGCGGTCCCGGACACGGCCCGGAGTCCGTCGATCGAGATCTCGCCGTCGAAGGCCGCCGTCAGATGGCGGTTGATGCAGAAGAGCAGCAGCTTCGCGCCGGTCTCGTCCAGCGCCGCCACAACGTCCAAGTACGGCACCTTCTGAATCTCCGGCAAGCGCCGCACGCCGCCGTGGACCTCATAGCTGCCCGCCTCGGCCGTCGCCGTAACTAGCGAGTGCGCGCCCGCGCCGGCGTACATGCGAAACAGGTGATAGGCCGGCGTCGCGTAAACGCGCCCGTGCTTCTTCCACAGCCCGGCGAATTCAATGCCGCCGGTCATATCCGAAACCGGTACGATGTCGGCGTTCCGCATCAGCATGTTGAACATGCCGGCCGCGCACAGCGCGCCGCCGAGGTTGTCGTATTGCGGCGTCCCGGCTGGCTGCCGCCCAGCGAGGTAAAGCCATTCAGTGAACGCGAGCTTCGCGCGGCCGGCGTGCGGCGACGAGCCGATCTGCGCGCTCATGGCCCGCAGCCGCCGCCCCAGTTCGACCGGCAGCGCGTAAGCCGCGCGAGTCAGTGCTTCCGCGCTCTGGCCGGCACTGGCGGCCTCCGGGATGGTCACCACAAAGTGCGTCGAGAGAAAATCGAAGGTCCCCGGCGCGGCACTGAGTTGCGTCGCATTCCATTTCTCGTACGCGTCGGGATCCTGACCGGTGGCGATCAGGCGCGCATTTGGATCGACACGACGCACTGCCTCGCTGAAGCGCCGCGTGCGCCCTGCCAGCTCGCTGAGCTGGGGATAGCCCGTATTCCAATTGCCCCACAGTTCGTTGCCGAGCTCCCACATCAGCCCGCCGCGCCCGTTGTTCCAATGCTCGTTCACATAGCGTACCCAGGCCGCGGCTTCATCGGCAGTTCCGGTCCCCAGGTTCAGCGCGATCTGCGGCTCGGCGCCGATCAGCCGGCAGAAGTGGAGGAACTCGTCGGTGCCGAAGGTGTTGTACTCCGGCATGCCCCACGCCACGTTCAGCATGCTCACGCGCTTGTCGCGCTCACCCACGCCGTCGGGCCAGTGATAGGCCGAAGTATAGTTGCCGCCGAAGCGCACGACCTTAGTGTGCATCTCTTTCGACAGCGCCACCATCTCCGGATCGAGCCCATCCAGCGCATCGGCCGGCATCAGTGACGCCTGGTCGATCTCAACCCTTGCGGCGTCTCCGAGCGCGATGACGAAATCGGCAGGCTCCAGCGCGTGGAGCGATCCTTCGGGCACCTCGAGCGTGAACGCGTACTTGCGCCATTCGTCGCCGCGCGCCTCGATACGCGCCTCAGCCAGCGTCCTGACCGAAGCCTTGGCAGCGTCGCTCCGCGTCCTCAGCGCCACCTTGATCTCCGCCGAGCCCCGCACGTAGATGCTGCCCTGATAGCGCCGCTCGCGCTCCAACGGCAGATAGACTCTCTGTTTGACGCCCGACTCGACGCCGGGCAGTCCCATCAGGTACAGCGACCGCCACGAGTTCGCCGCATGGCCGTAACGCGGCTCGTAACGATTGCCCTGCGCTTCGTTCAGCGGCTCCCAAGGCAGCGGCAGCGCCAGGTTGCTTGCACGGCGCAGCTCCGGCTGCTCCTTCAACATCGCGGCGATTGCGCCCGCGTTCCATAGGTTGTCCTCGAAGCTCGGATTGCGCAGCAACTCGGCCCAGAGTCCGTTGTAGGTTGAATTGCCGATCGGTTCCAGGAACGTTCCCCACATCGTCGCGGGAATCGTATACGCCGCACGTTGCCGGGCGTCGACGTGGATCTTCACCGGTTCGCCCGCGTGCGCCACGCCCGCCACAATGCTCAAGGCGAGGCTGAGTGCAATGTTCCGCGTCCTCACGCCAGCCGCTCCCAAGCTGCTCAGTTCCCATCCGCGTTTCCCGCGGATCATGGCCGTCCCTCGATCGGTCGAATGTGCCCATCCGGTCCGAATTCGATCCGAACCAGACCGAAGCGTTCATGGATTGGACTCACCTCATCGCTGCCGAAGATCGTCGACCACCAGCGGTTCTGCCGGTCACGGAAGATCATATTGTGGCCGCCGTGCGGAACCGCCAGATACCGATCGGTGTACGGGCCGTAGATCTTGTCGGAACTGGCAGCCATGCAGTCGTATACCTTGCGTTTCTCCGGATCGCCAGGCAGTTCGTTGAATTCGGCGGCGATCAGATAGTAGCGGCCGTTCGTCTTGAAAATGAAGGCGCCTTCGAATCCGACATGCTGCCAATTCGATGGTACGAGCAGGCGCGGCTGCTCCGCGAGATCCGTCATGTCGTCCTTCATCCGCGCGATCTTGCCGTCCTGATAGACCCAGTAGACGGCGCCGTCGTCGTCCTGGAACAGGGAGGCGTCGATCTCGTTGGTGAGCGGGCCGTCCGGTTTCACGTCCACATAGGGTCCTTCCGCCGCTCCGGTCACGCTTTTCAGAAGCCCGGTGCCGCCCCCACGGTAATTCATGCAATACGTGAGCCAGAACGTGCCTTTCAGATAGTGAATCTCCGGCGCCCAAACCGCACGGTTGCCCTCTTTCACAGCTTTGGCCCATTCGGCATCGTTGTGCAGGCTCCAGACCAGTCCCAGGGGCGTCCAGGTCTTGAGATCCGCCGATTTCCAGATGCGGATTCCTTCGTTCGTCTTCCACCAATTCGGCCACCCGGTTGTTCCCGTCAGGTAATACATCCCGTCGGGCCCAATATCGATCGACGGATCACGCAGGGGAAAGTCGAAACCCGGCTCCAGTTTCGGCAGAACAGGCCTGAGGTTCTGGGACGGCGCCGGTATGGCGGCCAACGCCGTGAGGATCAAGATCCCAAGTCCACGGAACATTGCACGATTCTCCTTGCTGCTCATTCCAGCCAATGGGTGTACCGCGGGTGTTCTATCCGCGATCGCCACGGAAACACGATATAACCATTTCCAACTGAAGGGGAACAATGGTGATACCGCACGTCCCGTGCTCGACCATCTTGCTGAATTATTCGGGAACGGCTGCTCGATTTCTGTAGTAGTTTTTTACCATTGCCTGGAGGGCGGCATCACGCTACACATGAAACGATCTCGGGCGGTTTGAACAAGGGAGGAATTGGATGGCAAGTGAAAAGGTTCCGGGGCGCGGAGTGTCGGCGACGCATGACTCGACGAAGATGCGTGCGGCCTGCCAGAGGTACTTGCCGGCTTTGTGCGCGCTACTGCTGACCGGTCCAGGGTTTGCAGCAGAGTGGAAGCGCGCCGATGGCCCGCTCACCACCCCATGGACCGCGGCCGTGAACCCGCAGCGGTGCCTGCCCGAATATCCACGACCGCAGATGGTAAGGAAGGCTTGGACCAACCTGAACGGGCTCTGGGAGTACGCCATCCAGGCTAAGGACCAGAACTCCCCGAAAGAATTTGAGGGCGCGATCCTGGTTCCGTTTCCGGTCGAATCGTCACTCTCCGGTGTGAAGCGCGCACTGACGCCGGCCGACCGGCTCTGGTATAGGCGGACGTTCACCGCGCCGGAGGGCAAGGGGAAGCGCGTGTTGCTGCATTTCGGCGCGGTCGACTGGCAGACGGAAGTGTTCGTCAACGGCACGAAAGTCGGATCGCATGAAGGCGGCTACGACCCCTTCACGATGGATGTGACCGATGCGCTCCGCTCCAGCGGTCCACAGGAACTTCGCCTCTCCGTCTGGGATCCCTCGGATACGGGCTTGCAGCCACACGGCAAGCAGACACTGAACCCGCGCTCAATCTGGTACACGGCGGTCTCCGGCATCTGGCAAACCGTCTGGCTTGAGTTCGTGCCAGCCAAGTATGTTTCACGTCTGGTTCTGGTCCCCGACGTGGATGGCAAGCGTCTCAAGCTGACTGTGCTGTCGGATGCGAATGTGGGCTTTGACGCGGTAGCGAAATTCCGCGGCGCCGTTGCCGGCCGGGTCGCTGGCACTACGAACCAGGAGACCTTCATCGCGCTGAAAGACCCCAAATTGTGGTCGCCCGATTCGCCGCTGCTGTACGACCTCGAGGTCAGCCTGAAATCAGGGGACGCCGTCAGCAGCTATTTCGGGATGCGCAAGATCGAGCAACGGGCCGACGGGAAGGGCATAGTTCGCCTGTTTCTGAACGACCGGCCGCTGTTTCAGATCGGCACGCTCGATCAGGGCTGGTGGCCGGATGGCTTATACACGGCGCCGAGCGATGAGGCGCTACGCTTCGACATTGAAACCCTGAAGAAGCTTGGTTTCAACATGTGCCGCAAACACATCAAAGTGGAGCCGGCCCGATATTACTACTGGTGCGACAAGCTCGGCCTGATGCTCTGGCAGGACATGCCCAGCTCGATGGTGGAAACGCGTCCGACCGGGGTGAAGCCCGGCGGCGATGACGTCTTGTTCAGCAGCGGGGAAGATGCGGTGTTCCGGCGGGAGCTCCGCGCCATGCTGGAAAACGTCGGGAACTCCCCCAGCATTGTCGGTTTTGTTCCCTTCAACGAAGGATGGGGACAGCACAACACGAACGAGATTCTGAAATGGGTCAAATCGCTGGACCCGACTCGGCTGGTGGATGGTCCCAGCGGCTGGGAGGATCGCGGGTACGGCGACATGAAGGACATGCACAAATACCCCGGGCCCGGCATGTTTCCCGTGGTGCCCGGGCGTGCGTCCGTTCTCGGCGAGTTCGGCGGCCTTGGATTCCCCGTGCCGGATCACTTGTGGTGGAACAAGCGCAACTGGGGCTATCGCACCTTCAACACCCGCGAGGAGCTGCAGTCGGCGTACGCCAAGCTGCTGGCGGACCTGGAGCCTCTGGTAGTGAAAGGATTGTCGGCCGCCATTTATACCCAGACTACCGATGTCGAGGGCGAGGTCAACGGCCTGATGACTTACGACCGCAAGGAACTGAAGTTCGATGCCTCAAAGCTCCAGGCGATGCACCAGCGCCTCATCGAGTTGGGATCGGGGCGCGCCGCTACGGCCGCGACGCATTGATCCTCGTTCTCCGCCGGACGCAAGTGAGCGGGCCGCAACAGTGCCGGCCCAGGACCGATACGTGCTATCACGCGGGATTGTTGGCTGGTCCAATAGGAAAGAATTCCCATTGCGGATGACCGGCACTGGCGATAAAGGTTGAAATCAGCAAGCATCTCGCGGCGGTCTACAAGGCGACCGTTCGCCGCACTTGAAGGAAGGAGCTGGGATTCCGCGGCATGACGGCAGGATTCTACATGAATTCGTGTCGGGGGCGTGTCAGGCGGGTCCCTTCGAATTGTGCATTCGCGCGGCATGAGAAGATAGCGATTTGCCGCACATGTCATCCTGCCGGAACCTGGCGTCGCCGGTGCTCTGGCGTGCATAAACTTGGGGCGGTTCCACGACGAGCCATACAAGCTTGCCTGGTGGGCAGACGCCGCCGCGAGGGAATGAAGTAAGATCCAGGAGAAACATGCGATGTGCGTCGCGAGAAACCCCGCACGGTGGCCGATTCGTCTTGCGAGTTCTGCTGACGTGCGGCGCTGTTTGGGGTGTGTGCCACGCGCAGGCGGCGCGCGGCAGTTCGCCGGAACCGGCCGCACGCACGGATGAGCGCGAGGCGGCCCCTTTGCTTCTGCGCTCCATCGACTCCCTCTCGAATCTGCTGGATTCGGGCCGCAGGGGCCCTGTTGTGCTGAGAGGAGTGGTGACGCTGGTACGCAGTCAGATCATCTACGTTCAGGATCAGACCGGAGCGATTGCCGTAATCCCACCCGAAGAGCCGAGCCGCCTCGCCATCGGCGACGAAGTGGAACTGCAGGGCGACTACAGGCGGCGCGAGTTATCACCAGCGATTTACGCCACCAAGGTGCGAAGGCTGTGGTCCGGCTCGCCACCCGTGCCGCTCTCTCTCAATCCCGCGCAGGCCGCCGAGGGTAGCTTCGGCAATCGCCTGATCGATACGGAGGGCCGCCTCCTGAAGAAGACCCTGGGCGACGGCTATTTGCGCCTCACTTTTGAAGGGGATAGCCAGTTGTTTGGGGCATCGCTCGAACTCTCCTCTCCGATTCACGGGAGCAGGGATCTCGGCAAGAGGCTGGAGGAAGGCAGCACGCTGCGACTGGTGGGCGTGTGTGTTTCCAGAGTTGGCTCCGACGAAGCGGGCGGCAGTGCGTTCCTCGTCCTGCTGCGGTCGACCGACGACATACGGGAAATCAGTCCTCCACCCTGGTGGAATCTCAAGCACACGGTGTGGCTGGGATGCGCGGCGCTGGTCCTGATTTCACTGGCTTACCTCATCCGGGATCGCGTCGTAAACCTTCGTTACCAGGTCATCGTCGAGGAGCGCGGGCGCATGGCGCGCGAGATGCACGATAGCCTGGCGCAGGGGTTCTCCGGGCTGACCTATCAGCTCGAAGGGCTGGCGCGCGAACTGAACGCGTCGGTCGAGAAGGAATCGATAGAGCGGCACCTCGGCCTGGCGTTGCAACTGGTTCGCCACTGTCGCGAAGAGGCCCACAGATCGATCTTCGCCCTGCGGTCACTGACCCAGCTGGACGCCGATCTGCTCTCTTTATTGTTGTCGTCATGCGAGTCGATGCGGATGCCGAACGAGATTCACGTGGCAGGCGTCCGCGAAGGCAAACCGGTGCTCATCCCGGACGAAGCGATGAACCACCTGCTGCGAATCGGGCAGGAGGCAATTACGAACGCCTGGCAGCATTCGGGAGCGTCCGAGATTGTCATCACAGTCCGCTTCGGAGAAACCGACGTCACGCTCAGCGTGGCCGATAACGGCAGGGGATTCGACGTGGCATCCGCCAAGTCAGCCGAAACAGGCCATTTCGGCATCCTGGGAATGAAGGAGCGGGTCAAGCACATCGATGGCCGGATTGAGATCGCCTCCAGCCCGGAAACAGGTACGACCGTGACGGTCCACGCGGCGGCGAGGCGCAGAAGAATCAGGCACGCGGAGTTCGCCTGGCGCCCCGGATGGACTCGCGCACAGGGCGAAGGCAGTAAGCCAGAGGGTTTGTTATGATCCGCGTTTTGATCGTTGACGATCACATCGTTGTGCGCCTTGGGCTGCGCACCCTGATTCAAAGTCAGCCGGATATGCAGGTGGCCGGAGACGCCGGGGATGGGCCCGATGCGGTAGCACTGCTGGAGAAAACACATCCGGACCTTGTACTCCTCGATCTTCGAATGCCGGACTGGGGCGGAGTGGAGGTGACGCGGCGCATGAAAGCGCTGGACGACAAAGTCCGCATCCTGATCTTAAGCAGTTTCGGAAGCGAGGAAGACATCTATCAGGCCCTGCACGCGGGCGCTGTCGGCTACATTCTGAAGAACACGGGGAGCGACGAACTGCTCACCGCGATCCGCCAGGTTCACGGCGGAGGCAAGTGGATCCCGCCGGGGGTCGCGGCGCGATACGCGGAGCGAATGCAAAGAGCTAACTTGACTCAGCGTGAGATGGAGATCCTGAAGTGCATCTTCCATGGGCTGTCCAACAAGGAGATCGCCTATCAGCTATCCGTCGCTGAGAACACAGTGAAGAACCACATCAACAATCTGATGGTCAAGTTGGGCGCGAATGACCGCACCCAGGCGACGCATCTGGCCCTCATCCGGGGGCTCTTGTCGATTGAGTAGTCCGGCCGGGAGCGAGCATGCGAGTAACAAGCGCGTTGACGCGATCTTTCTGGTTCAAGCGGAAGCCGGTAGCGAGCCGGCTCCTGGCGGTGTTTGCCGGGGTCGCGGTGCTGGCGATCTTCGCGCTGGTGTATTTCTGGTTCTTCCAGGGAACGCTGCTGCGGCCGTACCAGGATTCCTTCCGCAACGGCGACATTTCGGAGTGGAACATCTATGGCGGCTCGTGGAGGGTGAAGGATGGCATTCTGGAGAACCTGAGCGGCGAGCGCGGCGACAAGGCCGTGACCGGGAGTTCCCGCTGGACCGACTACGTGGTGGGAACCGATATCCGTCTCAACGCCGATCCTGTGGACTGGTTATGGGGCGACGCCGGGGTGATGCTTCGAGTGACGGACCCATCCATCGGCGTCGATTCCTATGACGGCTAGTATGTGGGAATTGGCTCGTATTATCTGGCGAACGGCTCGGACGATAGCGTTTTGCTGATTGGCCGGGCCAATTATGCGTGGACATGGTTGGGAGCAGTACCGCTCGGCGTTCCCGCAAAGCGGGATTCATGGTTCCACCTCGAAGTTCTCGCGAAGGGCTGCTATTTCGAGGCGACGGCCCGCGAACTCGCCAGCGGCGTGCAAGCGCGGTTGACCTACTTCGATCACGATTGCGCTAAGCTTTCCGGAACCGTGGGCGTACGCACCCACGGTTTGCCGACATCGTGGCGCAACTTCACCGTGCGCCGGCCGGAATAACCCTGCGCGGCCCAGCGCCCCGGCCTAGCTCTTAGAGAGGAGTTCCGCAATGGTCGCGCCGGCAAGGTTCTCGCGCGTGGCGAGCGCGACGCGCGTCTGAATCCGGGCGGGGCCGCGATAGCCCCCCTGGAGCGCAGCGCCCAGAATCTCCACGGCGGACTTGCCCATGGAGTACGGGTCCTGAATAACAAGCGAATCGACAAAGCCTCGTCGTATATAGTCGAGCAGGTCAAATTCCTGCGCGACCCCAATCAGCCGGGCGCCGCGGGGTTTGAAATCCCGAATGGCGGCAGATGCACCGCGCACGGCGAAGTAATCGGACGCGAACACCGCGGCTAAGCCGGGGCGCGCCGTGAGAATGTCTGCTACGATCCCGCGCGAGCGGGCCAGATCCGACAGCCCGTATTGAACCTCGACGATACGAATTCCCGGAAATTTTGCCGCAATGACGGCTGCAAAGGCCTGCTCTCTTTGAACCGAAGCTTCCAGCGTCGGAGACACACCCAGGATCGCGATCTCGCCCGTTCCGCCGAGGATCTCTCCCATGCGCATGGCTGCAAGCGTCCCCATGCGTTCGGGGTCGCTCCCGATGTAGGCAAGGAACTCGCTTCGGTCTACCGTGACGGGAGAATCCACGATGACGAGGGGTATGTTCTCAGCTCGGGCGTGCCGTACGCCGGAGGCGAGCACCGATCCATGGGAGGGGGCCAGGACGATTCCATCGACTCTCTGCCGGATCACGTCCTCCAGTATCAACGCCTGTTGTGCAAAGTTGGTTTCAGTCTGCGGGGCGGTCCATATGACCCGTAGCCCTAAATGGGAGGCCGCCGCCACTGCGCCCACGCGCATATCTTCCCAGTAATTGATTGCAGTGGTCTTAGGAATCACCGCAAGTTTTCCGGAGTGACGCCGGATGCAGCCAGGCGCAATCAGGCCGCTTGCGGCAACTGCGCTTCTCAGGAGTAGCTCTCGCCGTGTCACGACAGGGGGCACGGGTTGTGACGGGTATGTCTGTCCCAAGTTCTCTATTATGCCCCAGGCGCCCCGGCGCGGGGGTTAGTAAAGTGTCTAATTATTCCAACCACTTGATGAAGCGTTTGTCCATCCCCGGCGGGTTCCCCGGTGACCGCCCTGGCGCGCCTGTAGCGGGGCATCGCAACGGGTCTCTAGTAACAATTTCCCATTGTTGGGCAGTACCGATGGGGGGTACAAATGCTATGCCGGGAGTAAAAAACGCTTTCAGGAGGCAATGAGATCCGGGGGCTCGACTCGCCAGGTTCTTGTGCTTCAGTCATCCATTGTGTCAACCGCAGTGCAGCGCGAATGCTTCTGACTTATAAGGCGACGAGACGAATTTACGGCTCGCGCCGACCGTGCAGCCCCGACATTGCTGTATGGGTGTGTGAACCAGAACCAAATGCATCAGGGAGTCTCAGGGGATGAAATTCATAAGAATTGGATTGGCATGCCTGGTAATCGCGATCTGCTGGACAGCTAATCTGTCCGCACAGGCGGATCGAGGGGTCATCACCGGGGTCGTGTTGGACCCCACCGGCGCTGCAATGGCCAGCGTCACTGTTGAAATCAAGGATTCGCGCACTGGCGTGGTGACGAACCTGAAGACATCGTCTTCAGGCAACTACGCCACGCCTCCGTTGGTGATTGGTACCTATGAAGTTTCGGTGAGCGCACCGGGCTTCAAGGCCTTCCATGCAACGGGCATCAGCCTTGCGTCAGGGCAGACGTTCCGTCAGGACGCGGCATTGCAGGTTGGCGATGTAGTGCAATCGGTCGACGTCAGTGCGGCGGCTGAGCAGTTGAATTCCGACAACGCGCAAGTCTCGCAGTCGGTCAACGAGGCTCTCCTCGACGCGCTGCCAGCCATGGTACAGGCGGGCGAAAACCATGTGCCCGAAGCGATGTTGTACAGCCTGCCGTCGTTCACCGGCTTGACGCAGGGCAACATCTACGCGGGAACCGCCTTCGGCGCCCGCATCAACGGCGGCCAGCGGAGCTCCTTCGAGAATTTCCTCGACGGCGCATCCTACGGCGAAGTCAGCGGCCACAACGGCACAGAGGAGCGCTCGGCGCCGTACGAATCGATCCAGGAAATGCGCATGATCACCAACACGTTCAGCGCGCAATATGGACACACCAGCGGCGGATTCGTCGAGTACACCACCAAGAGCGGGACCTCCCAGCTTCACGGCATGGGGTATGAATACCTGCAGAACGACAAGCTCAACGCTCGCGGCGAAATCGCCCCGACGGCCTCGGTCATGCGGCAGAACCAGTTCGGCTTCACCCTGGGCGGACCGGTCTTTATCCCCAAGGTCTACGACGGAAGAAAGAAGACCTTCTTCTTCGTGAACATGGACCTGTTCAAGAACCGCAACCCGGGCGCCGGCAGCAGTTATGGCACCGTCCCAACGGACCAGATGCGGACCGGGGACTTCTCCCAATCACTGACCAGCAACGTGGTCGGCAGCGATGCCTGCGGCCGCCCCGTGTTTGGCGGCGCGATCTTCGACCCGAGCTCGCTCACCAGCGCGACCAGTTGCGGCGGGCCGGCCGGCACTTTCGTCCGTACGCAGTACGTGGGCAATCTGATCCCGGCTTCCCAGTTCAGCACGGTTGCCAAGAACATCCAGGCCCTGCTGCCGCAGCCGACAAACTCCAGCCTCACCAACAATTATCTGCTGGGACCGCCTCAGGCCTTCCTGAACGCCAACACGGTCCTGGCGCGCATCGACCATAATTTCAGCGACAAGTTCCGGCTTTCCCTCACCAACAACTGGGACTCCCGGCCGCGCTTGCTGGACTGCAACAATATCGGCGGATGCGATGCGCCCATCGGCCATCCGCGCAACCAGGACATCGTGACTGACACGGCACACCTCCAGTTGACCTATGTGCTCAGCCCCTCTCTGTTCACCCACGCGGTGTTCGCCTATGACCGCTGGGTTCTGCCCGACACTTACCCGGGTCTGGTCGGTGCGGGCTGGGCCACTAAACTCGGTCTGCAAGGTATCCCCTACCAGGACGCCGGCGGATTCCCCGCCATTGGCTTCAACTCTGCTGTTTGGGGCTTTGGCGTGAACGGTTCGGGCGACCTGCAAGGCACCGACCGCTACCAATTCCTCGACGACACCACGAAGATCGTCGGCGCTCACACGATCAAGGTAGGTTTTGAGTTTCGCTTCGAGCGCTGGTTTAACGGCGCCAATCCGGGCGACGCCGGCTATTACAACTTCAACACGGCGAACACCGGCACATACAATGCCGCCGGCAATCAGGTCAACGGCGCCGGCAATGCCTACGCTTCGTTCCTGCTGGGCCAGGTCAACTCGTCCGGCTTCGGGGTCCCGTCGTTCTCCGATTACCGCCGGAACTACTACGCTCCATGGATCAACGATGACTGGAAGATCAGCAACAAACTGACCCTCAGCTTCGGCTTCCGTATGGACCTGCAGATGCCGCGTACCGAACGGCACAACGAGTACTCCTCCTTCATGCCGAACGCGCCGAATCCCGGCGCCGGCAACATTCCGGGCGCGCTTGTCTTCGCCGGCCAGAATGGGCAGGGCAGCACCTTTGAAAAGCTGCACGCCGACACTTACGGCCCGCGCTTCGGGTTCGCTTACAAGTTGGACGACAAGACCGTGGTTCGCGGTGGTTATGGCATCTACTATGCGCCGGTCACCATGAACGCCTTCAACGCGAGTCCGAACTATGGATTCAGCACGAACCCGTCGGTCACGGACTTCACCAATGGCCAGCAGCCCGTCTTCAACCTCGACAGCGGTTTCCCCGCGAGCGCTGTTCGCATTCCGCCAAACATGTCAGCGACGCTGCAGAACGGCAGCAGTATCCAGTACATGAATCCGGACTCGGTCAAGCTGCCGCGTTACCAGAACTGGACCCTCTCCGTGCAGCGCGAACTGGCCAAGAACCTGATGCTCGATGTCGCCTATGTGGCCAACCACGGCACCCGCCTCGCGGCCGGCGACGCGCTGAACGATCTGAATCAGCTCAATCCGCTCCTGCTCTCGCAATACCCGGCCAGCGTACTGACTTCGCAAATCGGCTCGACGATCGCGAATGCGGCCGGTTTCACGGCTCCCTACGCCGGGTTCGTCGGCTCGGTGGCTCAGGCGATGCGTCCCTATCCGCAATATCAGAGCGTGTCGCAGTTCAACGGCGCAAATGGCTGGAGCACGTACAACTCGCTGCAAGCGTCCCTCGAAAAGCGCTTCAGCAGCGGCCTCCAGGCCAACATCTCCTGGGTCTGGGGCAAGTTGATGAACAACGGCGCCGAATCCGGTATGCCCGCTGCCTTCGGCGGCGCGTATCCTTACAGCACCTACCTGCCTACCAAGGCGTTATCGATCGATGATATCCCGCATGTTGTCACCATCACCTTCCTCGACCAACTCCCGTTCGGCAAGGGGAAGCGCTTCCTGAACCACGGCGGCCTGGCCAATGCCGTGGTCGGAGGCTGGCAGTTTAGCGGCTCGCTGCGTTACGAAAGCGGCCGTCCGCTTTCGATCTGGGAGAACAACTCCTACGGCGGAGAGATCTTCAACTCCGGCGACGCACCCGATCGCGTGTCTGGCACGAGCGGTTACGCCAACACGAACAACGGGAACTTCGGTCTCGGCAGCGAGTACATCAACGCTTCCGCCTTCATCCTGAACCATCCGTCAACCCGGCTGGGCAACGAAGGCAGAGTCGATTCGGTCCTGCGCGGCTGGGCCAATTACAACGAGAACCTCTCGCTGTTCAAGAACTGGTCTTTCATGGAGAAGGCCAATCTGCGGCTCGGCCTCAACGGAACCAACGTCTTCAATCGCCATCAGTGGTGCGACGTCGATGGCAACTTGAGCGACGCGCAATTCGGCCAGACCAGTGGGCAATGCAACCAGCCCCGAATGTTCGAAGTGTATACAAAGATCAGCTTCTGAAGTGTTTCAGTTCCGCTGATATGCGCCCGCGCAGTCCGGCCCAACCGGACTGCGCGGGCGCTGTTTGAGAGCAGTGTCCACAACCGCGGCCGGGGTCGCCGGGGGTTGAGTAGTAGCATTGGAGTAACGAGACTTCTAATGGTGTTTGGTCGCCCATTCATGGCCGGAGGGGTTCTGGTTGTCCTGCTCTGCGCATCCATGCCCGCCCCGGCGCAGGATCAGGCTTTTCGGCAGGCCCTTGAGCTGTACAAGGCGGGATCCCTGGAGCAGGCGAGGGCGGTCCTGCTTGCTTCCATTGGTGCGCATCCCACCGGGATCGATTTCAGCCTCCTGGGCACGATCGACGTTTCCACTGGCCGGTTGGATGACGCCGAGCAGCATCTCCGGCGGGCGATCAAACTTGAGCCCGGACTGGTTGGGGCTCGGCTCACACTGGCCCAAGTCCTCCTGTCGAAGGGCGATGCGAAAGCCGCCGAGCAGGTCTTCCGGGAAATCCTGGCCCGTGATCCTAACAATGTGGAAGCACTTTTCGAACTGGGCGCCATGCTCCTCGATCAGGGGCGATTCGCCGATGCGAAGGTTTGCCTGGAGCAGGCCCGAGGCCGCGCCCCCAAGGATGTACGAATTCTGCTCAAACTGGCTCGACTGAGGAACGTGCAGTTGGATCCCGAAGGCTCCCTGGCGCTGCTGCTTGAAGCCCGGAAGCTACAGCCGCACGACTTCAGTGTGCTCTACGCCTTCGGCGCCGTGTGCCTCGAAATGGACTTGTTCAAAGACGCCACGGCCGCTTTGGAAGAGGCCGTAAAGCTGAATCCCGTGGACCAGAAGGCGCGCTACGCCTTGGCCTCCGCGCGGGTCGCCAACAAGAACATTCCCGCGGCCATTGAGATCTATGAAGGGTTGCTGAAAGAGGAGCCGGAGAACGCTCAGCTCAACTACGCCTTGGGGACGGCCCACTACCTGGCCGGCGATAATATCCACGCGCGGTTATATCTGAATCAGAGCGTCGGCCTGATGCCGCAGCAGGTGGAATCGTACTACTATCTGGCCGAAATCGGCCTGCAGGAGGCCGAAACTGAGAAGAGTATCGAACTGCTGACAATGGTGATCGACCGTTCTCCGGGGCACGTTCGGGCGCATATCTCCCTCGGCATGGCGTACCGCGCTCAGGGGCGGCTCGCCGACGCGGAACTCGAACTTGAGACGGCTGCACGGCTCGACCCGCAGTCGCAGAAGGCCCATTACCAACTCGGATTGGTGCTGGCAAAACTGAAAGAGGCGGACAGGGCGAGCAAGGAGATGGAAGCGGCGGATCGGCTTCGAGAATCCGGAGCCGACAAGGTCAGCTGGGAATTGGCCCCGGCGCCTAAGAAGTGAGGATCATGGGTTCGCTGATGGGCCGCACCGGTTCGCCGTTTGTCTGGACCACCGCGTTGTGCCTGGTTGCGATTCTGCCCGCCTTCGCCGGATCGGCGGCAGGTGAAGAAGCCGCTGCCGTTCAGCAGTTCGATGTGCTGATCAAAGGCGGCCACTACACTGAGGTCGCTCCCGAACTGGAGGCATATACAAAAGAACACCCGGATTCATGGCGCGCCTTTTACCAGCTTGGCTATGTCTGTTTTCGCCTGCATCGCATTCAGGACTCGGCGAGGGCGCTGTCCCGTAGCATCGTTCTGAATCCGCAATACGCCGAATCGCACAAGGTTCTGGCCTACGATTTGAACATCGCGGGGCGCCAGCAACTCGCCATCCGCGAGTTGCAGCAGGCGATCGCGATCGATCCGAATTCCCATGAGAGTCACTACGAGCTTGGCAGGATTTACTTCGAGCTGGGCTCCTACCCGCTGGCTGTTGAGGAGATGGAAAAGGCCCGGGCGCTCAAGCCGGATTTCGTCAGAGTCTGGCACAATCTCGGCCTGGCCTACAATGCCACGGGCGATAGCGCGAAGGCGGTCGAGTGTTTCGAAAAGGCTTTGGCGCTGAACTCCGCGCAGCAACCGCAATCGCCTTGGCCGTACATCGACTACGCCACCTGGTACAACCTCCAGAACGATTTCGAAAACGCCCGCAAGCTGCTGGTGAACGCGGTCCAGATCGACGGGAGCTTTGATCAGGCCTTCGAGGAATTGGGCAAGGCCTACCGCGGGCTCGGGGATTTTGAGAAGGCCATCGACAGTTACCAGAAAGCCGTTGCGCTCAATCCGCGAAAGGCCGAATACCATTACGCGCTGGCGCAGCTCTATCGGTTAAGCCATCGGCCGGAAGATGCACTGTTGGAGACGGGCAGGTTCCAGCAATTGAAGGGAGGCGCTCCCGCGGCAAGATGAAGCCGCCGCGTGGTGTCTGAAGAATGAATCGACGATCCTTCCTGGCGGGCCTCATCCCCGTTCCCCTGATCCGGCCCACGCTGGCGCGCGCATCCGAACCCGCGGCGGTAGCCTGGCCGTCATTTCGCGACGTCACGGCGGAGTCGAAGATCGCCTTCCATTGCGACGGTTCTCCGACGTCGCAGAAGTACCTGATCGAGACGATGCCCGGCGGTGTTGCCATGCTCGACTACGATGGCGACGGCCGCCTCGATCTGTTCTTCGTAAACGGAGCCCGGCTCGGCGATCCGCAACCCGTCGATCAGCCCCCGGACAAGTCCGATCCGCGCTACTGGAACCGTCTGTACCACAACAATGGGGATGGAACGTTCACCGACGTTACCGGGCAGGCCGGCCTGCGCGGCCATTCCTATGGCATGGGCGTGGCAGTCGGCGATTACGATAACGATGGCCACACCGACATCTACGTCACCAACTACGGTCAGAACATCCTGTACCACAACAATGGCGACGGCACCTTCACCGACGTCACAAAGAAGGCAGGCGTCGCAGGCGGCGGCTGGTCCTCGAGCGCCTGTTTCGTGGACTTCGACCGGGATGGCTGGCTCGATCTTGTAGTCACGCGATACCTGGACTGGAACATCGCACAGAACCCGTGGTGCGGCCCGCACGAGAGTTCAGGGCGTGCGTACTGTCACCCGAACCAGTTCCGGCAGATGACGCACCTGGCCTACCGCAACAACCGCGACGGAACGTTCACCGATGTTTCAAAGGAATCCGGAATCGGCTCCGCCCCGGGGTACGGTCTGGGCATCGCATTTAATGACTACGACCGCGACGGTTGGCCGGATATCGTCATCGCCAACGACAACCGGGCCGAGCAGCTCTTCCATAATCTCGGGAAGGGCCGCTTTGAGGAAGTGGGCCTGAAACAGGGCGTCGCCTATGACGAAGACGGCCGCAGTTTCTCCGGGATGGGCGTCGATTTTGCCGACTACGATAACGATGGCTGGCCCGACATTTTTATCGGTTCTCTGGGTAACGAGAAGTACGCCGTCTTTCACAACGAGAAAGGCGTCTTCGAATACGCCACCGGCACTACGGGTGTTGGACGCATCTCGATTCTCCATTCGGGGTGGGGGCTTCACTTCGCCGACTTTGACAACGACGGATGGAAAGACTTGTGCGTCGCGCAAGGCCACGTCATGGACAACATTGAGCGCACCATGCCCGCGCTGCGCTACAAGGAGCCGCTGCTGATGATGAAGAACGAGCGTGGATCGTTCAACGACGTCTCCTCGCTCAGCGGTCCGGCGTTCCGCGTGCCGCTGGCGGCGCGCGGCGTGGCCTTTGGCGATTTGAACAACGATGGCTTTGTCGACATGGCCATCAACGTATTGAACGGCCCGGCCATCATCCTTCGAAATGGCGGCAACCAGAACCACTGGCTGACGATCAACACAATCGGAACCGTCAGCAATCGCGACGGCATTGGAACCCAGATGCGTCTCGTGTCCGAGTCCGGCCTGGAGCAATACGCCCTGGTAACCACGGCGGGCAGCTATCAGTCCTCGAGCGACAAGCGCGTCCACTTCGGGTTGGGCCGGGAGACGCGCATCAAGCTTCTGGAACTGACCTGGCCCTCCGGCATCGTTCAGAAGCTTGAGAATCTCACGGCCGACCAGATCCTGAACGTCTCCGAGCCGAAAGGGACCGGATTATGATGATCGCCTCGTGCTGGAGATCCGCTCTGCTGGTAGTCTGCGCCGTGGCGCTCTTGCTGCCGCTGCGGCTCGCGTTTTCCCAGATGACGGGTTCCGGCCGTGCAGCCGTCTCGAAGCGGCCGCTGCCGGAGGGGATGAAGGCTCCGCTGGTGCGTTTCGAGGACCTTGCGGTCTCGGCTGGACTCACCGGCGTCAACGTCTCCGGATCGGACCGTCAGCAGGACTACATTGTCGAGAACACTGGAAACGGCGCGGCCATTTTCGATTACGACAACGACGGGCTGCCCGATGTGTTTCTTGTCAGCGCCGACCGCTTCGACAAGCCGCCGGGACAGAAGGTGACCCACCACCTCTACCACAACCTCGGCCATCTGCGGTTTGAGGACGTAACGGAGAAATCGGGCATCACGCACACCGACTGGGGGCAGGGAGTGTGCGCCGGCGATGTCGATAACGATGGCAAGATCGACCTGTTCGTCACGGCGTGGGGGTTCAATCATCTCTGGCACAACCAGGGCGACGGTACATTCAAGGATGAAACGGTGGAGCGCGGGCTCGGGGCGCCGAAACGCTGGAGCACCGGCTGCGCATTCGTGGACTATGACCGCGACGGGCATCTCGATCTGGTAGTGGCGCACTACCTGGTGTTCGATCCCGCCAAAGTGGCACGGCCCGCGGATCCGAACCACTGCACGTGGAAAGGCTTTCCGGTCGTCTGCGGACCCATGGGGCTGACGCCGGACAGCATGAGCCTGTACCACAACGACGGCCACGGTCATTTCACCGACGTGACGGAGAGCGCCGGCCTCGGTAAAGCGCGGGGCGCCGGCTTGACGGTGCTCACCGGCGATTTCAATGACGACGGCTGGCCCGATTTGTACGTGGCCTGCGATTCCACGCCGAGCCTGCTGTTCGTCAACAAGCACGACGGCACGTTCGAGGAGGCTGGCGTGGTCAATGCTCTGGCGTACAACGAGGACGGACGCGAACAGAGCGGGATGGGAGCCTCCGCCGCCGACTACGATCATGATGGGCTCTTGGACATCGTCAAGACCAACTTCGCCGACGACATCCCGAACCTCTACCGCAACGACGGCGGCGGCTTCATCGATCAGACGGTGCGGGCCGGGCTGGCCGTGCACACGCAGCTCGTGGGGTGGGGCGTCGGCTTTCTCGACTTCGACAACGACGGATGGAAAGACATTTTGATCGTAAACGGCCACGTCTACCCGGACATCGATTCTCGAAATGTCGGGCAGACGTTTCGCCAGCCGAGACTGTTGTACTGGAACCGGCACGACGGACAGTTCTTTGACATCTCCGACGCCGCCGGACCCGGCATCAATGTCCCGCATTCCTCGCGCGGTCTCGCCATCGGCGACCTCGACAATGACGGCGACCAGGAAATCGTCGTGATCAACATGCATCAGGGCCCTTCGCTGTTGAAGAATTACGGCGATCGGGGCAATTCGATTCTCATTCAAGCGCTGACCGCATCGGGCAGAGACGCAATCGGCGCGAAGCTGACCGTCACCGCGGGGGGAATGAAGCAGATTGACGAAGTCCGCAGCGGCGGATACTACATCTCACAGGGCGACTTCCGTGTGCACTTCGGCTTGGCGAAGGCAACGGCCGCGGACCTTACCGTCCGTTGGCCGGATGGAAAGCAGGAGTCATTCCCTAACCTCCCGGCGCATCACTGGATCGTGGTTCGTCAGGGCCGGGGCGTCGTACGCAGTGTCGCGTTGGAGAAAAACTGAAAACGTCGAGTCGCTTGAAGTTGCGAAGCTGGCTACCGGCGCGGAGCGCTTTCGTGCGCGACTGGTTCTGCCTCAATCCGCCTCATCGGCTTGATTGCACTTCCAGTTCAACGGCTGTCACCGACCCCGCCGGGAATCTCCACTTCAGCTCAGCCCCCGGCGCGAGCTGGTATTCCTTCGGCGCAAAGACGGCCGATTGATCCTGGTTGACGTATTGCCGCAGATCCGAGGGCGCGATCTCGAAAACACGTCCGCCGGTTACCGCCATGCCGTTCACTGCAAACGTGGCCTCCACGGAGTTGCGGAATTCCAGATTGGCGACGTGCAAATAGACCTTCCCGCCGGTGCGGCTGGCTGCGATGTCGAGACCCGCGGGCGCCTTCACCTCCACCCCCTGCTGGCCGTTGTACTTCTTGAAGAGCCGTGCAATGGAGCCGGCTGGCGTGAGATAGCTGACTCCGCGCGGAGTCTGCAGCATGACGCAGTTCACCGTCCAGCGATTACCCTGGAAATCGGCCGCGGTGGCGATCTTCACTCGGGCGCCGTGGCGCTGGTAGATGTTCAGGGAACGAGCGTGATAGACGGCGGAGAGCCATTCGTGCAGGATTGGGTTGGCGTTGTGCGGGCTCAGGCTAAGGTGCCCTTCGGTCACCGCGATGCCGGCCGCCGAACCCTGCGCCGCGATCACAGCTTCCAATTCGGAGACGCGGGTCTCCACTGCGTCGGATAGCTCCAGCAGTTCCCGCCACGCGCGCTCGGGTTCTTTTTGATAGCGCAGCCCGTTCAATACCGTGTCCGGACGCCTCGGACTCTGGCCCATCATATGGATGGCTACCATATCCAGATACTCCCCGGCCCGCTCGAGCAATTCGCCGGCCCAGAGCCCTTTCGCTCCGCGGCCTCGATCGCCCCAGCCAATCAGACGGATGGAGCTGTCCCTCTCCTTCATCGCGGTGGCGAACTCGATGGTGGCGGCGATGGCTTCCTCGCGCGTGAAAGTCTGGCTGCCGTAAGAAGTCTCGTTGCCGAGTTGCCACAGCTTGAGATTGTAAGGCTGCGCGGCGCCATGGCTCTTGCGCTCAAGGTTGTCCGGATCGTTGGCGTAGGAGACCCAATCGGCGGCCTCTTGCGCGTCGCCGGTGCGGTCGCCTTCAGCCAGTTTGCCGAGGCGCTTCTCGCCGTCACTGAGGAAGTTCACGCAGAAGAAAGGCTCGGCGCCGGTTCGGCGGCAGAGCTCGACGAACTCGCGCGTGCCGACGCGATTGGTCTCTTTCCCGCCCCAGAAATAGTTGCGGACAAACGGTCGTGCGGCCGCCGGCCCGACGCCCTCTCTCCATTTGTATTGGCGGCTGTAGAGCCCGCCAAAACGGATGGCGCCAGGGGCCAGATCGGTCACTGTATCGACGAAGTCCTTGCGCCAGTCGTCGAGGTCGTAGTCCCATGCCGCTTCCACGGAACTGTCGGTGATCCCGAGAGGCTCCATGAATTGCATGTACAGGTGCGGCGAGATGTCGAAGCGCGGCTGCGGATCCACCACGATGGCGTTCGCACCGGCGGCCCGGGCGGCGGATGGGAGCGCCACCCCCGCCAGGGCCGTCTGTCTGAGGAATTGCCTGCGGTCGGTCATGGGTTCATCCAAATCCGGAGCGGTTGCCGGCCAATTCGCCGCGGCGTGTGCGGCGCTGCGCTAAGGCAGATCCAGACTGCCAGCCCGCGCGAGTACGGATTAGGCCGCAATTGACCAAGTTACGCTTTGGTGGGATGGAAGTCCACGCGGCGAGGCTGGCAATCAACGGCGGAGGACTTGTCTTAGGGTAGACCCGGCAGTTGAGCCACCAGGGGCCATTTGGATCATCCGAGCGGTAGCCTGGGATTCATGTCAAGTTCGAAACGGCCTTACGGGTTCACAATAGGCCCGCCTGACTCGCCAGTTCCATTAGAGTCCCGCTAGCAAGAGTGGATCGTGAGGATGGGCGCGCCGAGGGTCGGGAACGAGGACTGTGGGCGGGCGCGGCGGACCCCGGAGGGCCTGGTCTGGCGCCCGCCCGGCCGATACGGCTATTTTTCGGGCATGTAGGTCAGCTTA
>Ga0302270_10000793_pt1 | contig 32847 bp, 27 predicted proteins | sample III_Bog_E2_3_FD_198773 | JGI IMG/M metagenome (GOLD analysis project Ga0302270, IMG submission 198773) | Peat permafrost microbial communities from Stordalen Mire near Abisko, Sweden - III_Bog_E2_3 | ecosystem: Environmental > Terrestrial > Soil > Wetlands > Peat | place: Sweden: Abisko... | reverse complement strand
ATTGGTGGTCCTGGATCGGAGTTTTCGCAGCGTGCCGGAAATCGCCGATGCCGGCCGCAGGGTTCTCGCCTCCGACGCGACCTGGGTCGCGGCGCTGCCGCATGCCCGCCTGTCGGACCAGGATCCTCCCGCGGTTTCCTGGCTGACGGAAGATTTGGACCGGGAGCTGGATTCCTGGACATCGCCGGTCGTCGAGGAATTCCGTCGTTGGCAGGCGCTCGGTTTCGACATTTCCGGCCTGCGTTCGTTGCTGGAGCGCCGAAGGATCCTCTGCTCCCTCCACGGTGGCGCAACGGGTCGCCTGGCCTCGAACGAACGGGTGGATTCCGCGCTCCGAAGGCGGTTGGCCTCCATTCCAGGCGGCCACTACTCCGGACGGCAGGTGATCCTGGGTCGCAACCACCCGGAACTCGGCTTGCGCAATGGCGATCTCGGAGTCGTTGTCGCTCGCGAAGGTCGCCTGGAGGTGGCTTTCGCCACCGGGTCCGTGATCCGCTGGGTCGACATCGCCTTGCTTTCCGAACTCGAGCCCGCATGGGCGCTCACCGTCCACAAGGCGCAGGGTTCCGAGTTCGACGAGATTCTCTTCGCCTTGCCCGAAGTCGACACCCCGCTCCTGGACCGACCCATCGTCTACACCGCGATCACCCGGGCGCGTCGCCTCGTTCGGCTCCAAGGGGATCCGCTCCTTCTCGATCGAGCTCTCGCCCGAGTGCCCGATCGCCCCTCCCGGTTGCGCCGGGTCCTCGGGCTATAGGTTCTTTTCCAGGAAGAGCGCCTTCCCCGCCGCAGGGTCCAACTGGTAGCCCAAGAACCCGAAACGGGCGTAGATGTCGCGGGCCCGTCCGTTGTTCTCCAGGACCTCCAGGGTGATCTTGCAGCACCCGCGGTCCCTGGCCTCCGTCTCCAGGGCGTCCAGCAGCGCCAGGGCCACTCCTCGTCCCCGGAACGCGGCTCCCACGACGAAATCGTGGAGATTCAACAACGGTCGGGCGCGGAAGGTGGAGTAGCCCTCGAAGGCGATCGCGAGCCCCGCGGCCGTTTTGCCCGATCGGGCCAGCAGCACCACGGCCCCCGGCCGCTCGGCAAGATCGCCGGGAAGACGGGATTTGACATCGTTGGGCAGAGGCTTTCCGCCGCCCATGAGGTCGCGGGCGTACTCGTCCAGGAGAGTCAGCAAATCCCGGGTATCGATGCGATCGGCGAGGTTGGCGCGCCGGATCAGAGGTGCGTCGCCGCCCATCCCCCGCCTCGGCCTACCGGCCCCAGTTGGAAAGCGACGCGCCCACCAGGGACACCTGGGCGATCTCGAGTTTCCCCGAAGACGACGTCGCGAAGAGCATCTGTCGAACATGCCGGGGAGCGGAACTCCAGGCCTGCCCTGGATTGGAAAGCGAGCCGACCGGAATGTCCGTGGTCGTCCACGCGGTGTCCATGGCGAGGTCGGCGCTCCAGGAACGAGTGGTGTCCGGCAACTGTTCGACCAAGGCCAAGGTCCATGTCCCCTCGCCACGGTACTTGATCCGAACGGACTGCAGTTGCGACAGTTCGGGAAGCACACCGTTCGCGGTTCCCAGATCCAGTCCCGCATCGGCCCATGGATTGGCGACACCGGCGAGATTCACTGGGATCGAGATCCACCGGATCGTCCCATCGCCCGTCACCGCATCCCAGGCTCCCGCCACTCCGAAAACCTGGTCCGTCGGCCCCGCCGCCTGGATCCACCAGTATCCGTCCCCGAACAGCCCTTGCAGGTTCCAGACGTTGGTGCCGTCGGAGAAATCGTCGAGAAGAACCGTGTTGGTGTCGTCCGCCAGTCCTTGGGCCGAGAGGGGATCAAGCCCCAGATCCACCGTTGCCAGGGAAGCCAGCGCCTTCCCCGGCTGGCCGACCAGATTCCAGGTGCCCTGGGGCAGGGAATCGAATTGGAATGCGCCAGCCGAGTTCGTGACGGTGGTCCGGTCGCTACCGCCCAAACGGATGCGGACCCCGGAGATGGGACCGGCGCCGAGGTTGCCAGACAACGTGGAAAGTGGCGCCAAGGCCAAGGCGACGGGGCCTGCGCTGTCGGCCTGGGCTCTCATGCCCAGTCCTCCGGAGATGGCCTCCACCCATGCGCCTTCCCCTGCGGGAAGATGGAAGTCGATTTTTCCACCGGCATCGGTCCAGCCGCTGTCCAAGGCCACCGGCAGCGCCGAATCGACGCGGGAGGTCCAGGATTCCCTGGCCAAAAGGCGCACCTTCACGCCGGGAAGGACCTCTCCCGTGGAGGCGGTCACCGTCACGCTCAACCCATTGGGGACTTCGATCCCGCCGCCGCCCAGGTTGCCCTGCCCGCATCCCCAAAGGATCCCGGAGAGAGCCACCCACACGCATTGCCTCATGCCCCGCCTCCCACGGGAAACAACGATAGGTTCAACATGACGACTCGATCGGGATTCCGTTCCTGCCGAGCGAGCGTGAGGGCCTCCTTGCGAAAGAGCGCCAGCCGTTCCTGAAGTTCGCGGAAGGACGCCTCCCCCAAGCTCAGGGTCAGGTGGGAAATATCCCGCTGGGCGGGCGGAACCTCGTCCAGGGCGCCTTCCGCGAGCGCGATGGCGTGGCGCTGGAATTCCCGGACGGCCACGGACTTCCAGCCCTCCCCGAAGGTGATCACGGAATCCGTGGGGCGCCAGAAACCTTTTGCGTCCTTGGCCACCAACCCGATTTCGGAGAGGAGTGCCACGGAATCCTTCGCCTGGTCCTTGGTGATCGCCGGTCTGAGCGCTGTCGCGAGGACCTCCCATTCGTCCCGGATCTCCAGGACGCGCAGAAGCTCGTGCACGACGGGGTGGTACCACTGCCGGCAAAGGTCGTACTGGGCGGGTACGAGCTTGCGATCGGCCACGCGCATCGCCGCCACCATGCGGTCCAGGTGCAGCTTGCGTTCACGGTGGGTGGCGGCCTGTGTGAAGCGCACCAGGTGGGCGAAGAACGCGGACTCGCGGGCATCCAGATCGAGAGCCTTCGCGAACAGGGGGATCTTCTCGTCGGGAATGTTCTTGCGCCCTTGGAAGATCAGCGACACGTGTCCCTTGGATTTCAGGCCCACCAGCTTCCCCAGGTGCTCCAAGGTGAAGCTCGGACGGCGCGCCTTCATCGCCACCTGGGCATCGCGCAGGAATTTGCGGGCATCGAAATAGGTGAAGACGCCGGGACGTTCGAGTTTCATGCCACCATGTTACAGTCCGCGAACGGCTCGGCGGACGCGCGGATCCCATCCGGCGGAAAACAGACCTTCCGACACGTTCACTTGCGGAAGAGGGCCATCCCGGCCAGCAGCGCCAGCGCCGAACAGAAAAGCGTGGAGCCCAGGTATCCTCCCGCGGCCATCCAGCGCCCCGAGCGGGCGATCCGGTCGGTCTCGAGCATCAGGGACGACAGGGTCGTGTACCCGCCGCAGATCCCCGTGGCCAGGAACAACCTCCAATGGGGATGGAAATGGGCGGGTCCGCCGAGGATGGAGGTGAACACGCCGATGAGGAAGGTTCCCGTGACGTTCGCGGTGAAGGTTCCCCACGGAAACGAAGCGGCCACCGGAAACAGGATCCAGCCCACTCCGTAGCGGAGAAGCGATCCCATCGCTCCGCCCAGCGCCACCCATGCCCAACCCGGAAGAGAACCCATCGGTCCATGGAAGATAATCGGGGATCGACGGCGTGGACGCGGAATCGGTGCGGTGCGCTTTCTGTGGGAAACTCGGATCCTGGCGACGGTCCTGCCTCCCCATCGCCGATCAGACCCGGTTCGACCCCACGGCTTGGATCGATCTGGACAATGCGTCGTAGACCCGTTCGAGTTCGAGGTCCCGGATGTTCCAGGGCGGCACCACGTAGAGGGTGTCGCCCAATGGTCGCACCAGCACGCCGCGTTCCCGGCAGGCGCGAGCGATCCGGCTTCCGCGCGGAGCGAGTTCGTCCCCGCCTGTCGCGAGGTAGCCGTCTCCGGCATCCGGCAACTCGAAGGCGGCGATGGTCCCCAGCACGCGAGCGCCGCGCAGGTCGTGGCGTTTGGCGATGTCGGAAAGGAATCGCCTCTGCAGGCTTTCCAACGTCTTCCACCGTCGCGCAGTCTCGGGTTCGCGCAGGATCCGCAACGAGGCCGTGGCGGCGGCGCACCCCAGCGGACTGCCCGTGAAGGAGTGGCCGTGGAAGAAGGTTCTGCTGCGGTCGTCGGACAGGAATTGTCGGAATATGGATTCCCGGAAGGCCGTGGCCCCCAGCGGCAGGAATCCGCCGGTCAGACCCTTGGACAGGCAGATGGCCGACGGATGCAGGGACGGTCGACCGGGAAGGTCGTCGCACGCGAACATGCGCCCCGTGCGACCGAATCCGGTGAAGACCTCGTCGGCGATCCAGGGCACACCCCGTTCGCGGCAAAGGGCGTCCAGTCCCTCCAGGTAGGTGCGGGGATACATGCGCATCCCCGCTGACCCCTGGATCAGTGGCTCCACGATCACGCATGCGATGTTTCCCGCGTGGACATCCAGCCAATTCTCCAGCGCGTCCAATGCGATTCGAGCCGCGGTTGCCGCTTCGGGGGAGGATGGATCCCAGGGGCCCGCCGGAGTGGGCAGGCGATCGACCTCGAAGAGGTAGGGGTCGAAGGGGTTGGAAAACACGGAACGCGCCCCGGCCGACATCGCCCCCAAGGTGTCGCCGTGGTAGGCGTCCTCCAGGGCAGCGACCCGCGGCAGGGATACCCCCTTCTGGCGCGCGATCTGGATGCACGCCTTCAAGGCCACCTCCACGGAGGTGGAACCGTCGTCCGAGTAGAAGACTCTCGACATCTCCCCGGGAAGGAGTGGGAGCAGTTCTTCGGCCAGCCCCACGGCCGGCTCGTGCGTGCAGTCCGCGAAGATCACTTGCTCCAGGGTCTTCGCCTGTTCCGACACCGCGCGGATGATTTTCGGATGGGTGTGGCCGTGGTTGGTGACCCACCAGCTGGAAATGGCGTCGATGATTTCGGTGCCGTCCGAAGTGTGCAGCAATGCTCCATGGGCGCTTTGGATTTCCAGGGGTGGATGGGCGATCTGGTGCTGGGTGAAAGGGTGCCATATCATTCGGGCATCGCGCTCGGCCAGGGATTTCGAAGACGCGATGATCGCGTGGCTCGGGGTCTCTTCTGCACAGGGATCCGTCCAATCTCCCATTTTCCATCGCTGAATCAACTCGCCGACGGACTGTGCATCGGTGGGGTACAATTCGGGAATCCGCCCCAGAATGTCGACCCGGCCCCGATCTCGGATCTGCCTGGCATTTTCCCCATGGAGAGAGCCGTTCAGGAGAACCCCGGCAATCGAAGCCCCTCTGTTTCGAATGGCTTGCACAGTCGCCAAAGTATGGTGCAGAGTCCCCAGCCCGGTTGTGGCGACGACAACCATGGGTAGGTCCAAGGCGAGAGCCAGGTCGATCATGTCTTCCTGGTCGTTCAATGGCACCAGCGCGCCTCCGGCACCTTCGACAACGGTGAAATACCCTTCGGGCCGGTTTTCCACGAGGAATGAAAGCTCGATCCGCTCCTGTTCCAACTGTGCAGACCAATGGGGGGAGGCGGGTTCGGCAAATTGATATGTGGAAAGGTGGATCGGAGTCCCCGGAGATAGGCGGAGGATTTCCAGTGCGTCCGAAACATCACCGGTCTGGATGGGTTTCCAGTAATCGGCTTCCCATAGGGCGCACAGGACCGCACTGCACAGTGTTTTCCCGATGTCCGTCCCCGTTCCGGTGACGAAGACCGAGCGGGGGAAGGGGTCACGCAACAGAGGATGGGCGGAGTTCATTCAAGACGTCCAGGAATTCGGTGATGTCGGAATCCGTGAGATCGGCAGTGATGGTGGCTCGGAGCCGTTCCGACCCTGGAGGCACCGTCGGAGACCGGATGGGTCGCAGGTGGATGCCTCGAAGGGAAAGGCCGCCCGCCAGTTGCTGTGCAGGTCCAAGCCCTCCTGCCAACAAAGGGAAAATGGGGGTCTGGACCTGGCGCTCAGGAAGCTTCCAACCCAATTCCTTCAAACCGCTGGCGAAGTTTTTGCACAGTTTGTCCAAATGGAGGTGCCGGGGAGCGTCGGTTTGGGCGATTTGCCAAGCGAGTTTGGCCACCAGGATCGCCATTGGGGATGGCGCCGTAGTGAAAATGAACGGCCGCGAAGTGTTCACGATGGATTGGATTAGAGCCCCCGGCGCGCACAAAATCCCACCAGACGAAGCCAATCCTTTCCCGAATCCGTGGGTGGTCGCCACCAACGTCGAAGTTTTGGGCAGGGTTTCGCACAAACCTGTTTTATGGATACCGAACAAACCGACGGCATGGGCCTCGTCCACCAGCAACAACGCGTCTTCTTCCTTGCACACTTGGTGGATTTCAGCCAATGGCGCCAAGTCGCCATCCATGGAAAAGACGGATTCCGTGACCACGAGTCGTGGCTTCCCGGACGTGGATCGCAACTGTGCACGAAGATCTTCGGGGTCATTGTGCCTGAATTTTCTTCGCTTTGCCCCACTGTGCAATATCCCATCGATGAGCGATGCGTGAGCAAGGGCGTCATGGACCACAACTCCATGCCGGTCAGCCAATGCACAGATCGCTGCACGGTTGGCCTCCGAAGCAGAGGCGAAAATCAATCCTTGGGGCATACCCGCCTGCTGTGCAAACCGATGCTCGAATTCTGTGAACAGTTCCAGGTTCCCAGAAAGCAACCGTGATCCGGATGAGGTGGTGGGAAGCCCTGTGTGCAAAGCTTCGACCAGACCTTGTAGGATTCTCGGGTCGCGGCGAAGTCCCAGATAGTCGTTGTGCCCGAAGCGGGATTCGGGGTGGTCGCCCAGGGTCCGAAACACCCCCTGCTTTTCGAGCTCCGCCGACCTCGCCGTCCAGGCCGCAGACCATCGATCCCAGCTGGTTTCCACGCCGGAAAGGTACACCCCCGGCGGGCTACTTCAGTGCGAGAGCAGGACGGGTAGCACGGCTTCTCCGGAGCCCGTCGTCAATCGAACCAGGACCATCCCTTGCCCGCTCAGCGCCACCTGCATCCGGGATTGGCCCGAAACGGCGCGGCGCAGAAGCGTCCTGCCCTGGAGGTCGGTCACATGGAGCTCCCGGACGCCTGCAGGCAGTTCCAAGGACAGACCCTGACCCGTGGCCCGCGCCGAAAACCCCGCTGGGGATGGAATTTTTTCGATTCCCGTGGTGGAGATCGCCGCGCCGACCGCCTGGATCTTTGCTTTGACGTAGGTGCCAGAAGCGGAGAGCTGTCCAGCGCTCCAGCCTCCATTGGAACCCGCCGACGGGATCAGAGCGGAGGCTGCTTCGTTCACGTTGCAGAGCGACCAGTTGGCCCAGCTGACCCCGTTGGATTGAGCCCATGCCAACCATTTGTCCGACCAGGAGGTGTTGACGTTTCCACTCCCACTATTGTTCACCGTCCCCCATTCCGTGATGAATAGCGGGACCTTCTGGATGGCAGTGTTTGCAGCCGCCATGGCGGTGTTGTTGTCCGCATCCACGTTGCCCGTTGGATCGTTCTGATCCGCATAGAAATGGAGGGTATAGGCAACATTCCCATCGGTGGTTATGGGATCGGCACTAGCCAGGTCGGGATTGTGGGACCAGTTCGGCGTGCCTACGACAATCAAGTTGGAGCTGCTATCACGGATAATTGGAATCATCGTGTTCGCGTAGGATTTGATGTCGGCCCAGGCCACGTTTTTTGGCTCGTTCCAGATCTCCCAGATGACGTTCGGAGTGTTCTTGTAGGTGTGCGACATCTCGGTGAAGAACTGGGTAGCATCCGAGAGATCCGGCGTGCTGTTTTCCAGGTGCCAGTCGACGATGACGTAGATGTCGTTGGCAACGGCGGCATCGACGACGGTTTTGACCAAATTCATTGTGGCTGGGTAGTTGTAAACATCTTGACCTGATCCACTAATAACTCCAGCCGGAGCCCGTATCAGACTGGCCTTCCAGTCGTTCGCCATGGTGGACACGACGCTGGCGTTGAAAAACTGGTTTGCACCCCAATTCGCGGTCGATCCCCCGAAGGTCGACCAATAGAGGCTCATCCCCGCCAACTGGATGGGATTGTCGTGGGCGTCGACGATGTGGTTTCCCTGGACCTTGAGGGCACCATGTGCCGTGACCACGCCAGCCTGCGCACAAACACCCAAAAGCATGCCCATGAGAGCGGCATTGCGGATCGAACGAAACATGCAGATTCTCCAGACAGAGGTGGTCCGACCGGGTGGCCGCGGCCCAAGGGCGGATCGCTTAGAATCTGTCGCGAAAGGGGAGGAAAAGGTTGCGGATTCCGCTCCAACCCTACGGACTAATGCTCTCCCGTGTAGGGGATGCGCTGCCAGTGCTTCTGGTCGCCGGATCCCCAGGGAAGAACACAAACCGACTCCGTGTCCCGGAAGGAAGGCATGAAGGATTCGATCAAGCGCCCTGGCCCCCACCACCCTCCTACAGGCCGGAAGCGATGGAAGGTGGCAAGGTCGGCGATTTTTCGCCGACAGGCATCAGTTCGGCAGATGGATCCGCTTCATGGCTGGAGCATCGTCGGTAGTTCCATCCCCATACATTCCGCCATTGGTTCCAGATGCCCACAACGTGCCATCGGTCTTGATGTAGAGCGTGGTGGCGCCGTTGCTGGAAACATTCGAGATCAGATTTGAAACCGACGTCCAGTTTGCGGACGAGGGGGGAGATCCAATTTGCTGATCGTAAAGCCAACCATAGTCTTCGAGTGCGTAGAGAAATGGACCTCCTAAAATTTGCTTTACAACACCGGTCTGAACTTGCACCCAGCTTGTATCCGAAGGAACAGACAAATTCCCCGTGGTTGTCAAAAGCGAGAACTGGACACTCCAGGAGCCCTGAAAAAAGTCGGCCCACGCCGAAACGGTCGAATACCCAGCCCCTGGAATCCGCGTTGGCAAAGACCCGTTTGCAGAGTAGGATATTCCGACATGGCTTCCACAGGCATAGGCACTCCCAGATGAGGTCACGTAGACGCTGCCGCACCAATAGCCACCCCTGACATCCGTGCAATTCACACCGACGTCCTTCACTCCGCTTTGTACGAGCTTCGGATTGACCAGATCGACGGAATCACCAGTGCAGAGCTGTCCAGACTGATTTTGTCCAAGCGCCCATAGGCCGCCCTTCGAATCCACGTACATGGCCGACGGAGTGGTGACGTCGAGACTGGATGCGACTTTCACGACACCGGAAGCGATCGGGTTCATGCTGTTGGCTGTGCTTCCGTAGGCTCCACCATACGACAGAAGATCTCCCGAAGTGGTCACGATGAAGTTGTTCGTGACTGCCCGTACACCTTCCTTCACCTTGACGAAGTTCGATCGATCGCTGGCTGAACCGTCGGCCAAAGACGATGCGTAGCCGGTCGTCCATAGCGAACCATCGGCCCGGATCACCTTGCTCCCCGCAGGTTCGACCTCCACGAAGATGGGAATGTTGGCCTTGAATGATCCGTTGATCACCGCACTGCTGTTCCATCCGCTCTTGGACGCGATCACATTGATGGTCCGGATGGAATCGATGAGGATCCCCGAAGTCGTGCTGGGAGACACTCCCACCACGGGGGTCGACCCGTCCGTTGTGTAGTAGAAGGTCACCCCGGCGGTCGGCGAAGACAGGCCGACGGTGAACATGGAATCCGCCGCCGTGCCAGAAGGAAGCGACAACACTGGAGCATCAGGCACCAGAGTGTAGGTCTGGCTCGAGATTCCGGAAGGGTTCCGGCCTGTCGCGGTCGCCATCACCTTCAAGACCCGGTTCTGACTGATGAGGATTGTTCCGCCAAGCGAATAGGTCAGACCATTCGTTGGAGTCGGATCGGTGCCATCCAATGTGTAGTAGATGCTGGCACTGGAATCTGAGGATGCAATTGAAACGTGAAGGATGGAATCGTAAGTGCCGACAGCAGGGGAGATCGTAAGGACCGGGCTTGCCGCCAGGACTCTTGTCACAGTAAGGGTGTCGTAGGCGACGTTTCCTGTACTGTCGTACGCTTCCAAGTAGACTTTCGTGGAACCCATGGCCAGATTCTGTAGACTCGTGCTGTATTCTCCGTTTGTCCCGGTCACTGCCACGACCGTCTTGTTGATCAAAACGGTTCCCATCTTGTAATTGTCAGCGATGATCCAGCCTACTTTCAGGCTCGTGGTGAAATAATCCACCGCCATGTTTTTCTGCAATCCCGAAAGCAACGAGGGAACTGGTGGCACCGTGTCCTTGGCACGAGTGACCACGATCTCGTCCGTGTTCGTCACTTTGTTCGTGTTCCCTGCCTGGATCGAGATGATGAATGGCTGCCCGGTGGGTGGCACTGGAACATCCGCTGCCCAGGTGGAATCCGTCAGGCGCTTGGGCACCTTGGTTCCGAAGAGGATGGTGGTGGTATCCAGCGGCACCACGTCTGTGATCTTGTACACTACGTGTAACGTGTCCTTGGCGAGCGTAAGCGTGTTCCCCATGCTGGAAACCGGTTGCAAGAGCGTCAGGGCGGGCTTGTCGGTTCCGCTCGGGGCATTGCGCGTAATGGTGATGCTGGTGGAATCGACGCTCAGGTTCTTGAGATGGTCCCAGGCCTTGACCACCACCTTCATGGGAACTCCGTTGGGCGAGGGGAGCGAAAGCGTGGCCGACCAGTAGGATCCGGAATCATTCTTGGCCATGGCCCCCTGCAGGTAGACGGAATCCACTCCGGAGAGATCCGTGGCCTTCACCTGGACCTTGTAGCTCGAGACCGTGGCATCCACGGCCAGGGAAGCACTCGGCGCGACCCAGGTGATGACCGGGCCGGAGACAATCACCGGTGAGGTCGTATCCTTGGCGCGCGTCACGTGAACGGTGGCAGTGCTTTTGTTGCCCGCCTTGTCCCAAGCTTGCACCTTGATGGTGTCCACGCCGACCGCCAGAGAAACCGAGGTGGTGCAGGGTGAACTGGCGAATTTCATGGAGCCGATGGCGATGGAATCCAGACCGCTGCCCGAGTCGGTGGCCGCGGCCTTGACGAGGATGGTCCCGGTTCCGTTGGGAACGCTGGTGTCCGAAGAGGGGGAGAGGATCTTCAGGGCCGGAGCCGTGGTATCGCGTCCCACCACCTGGAAGGTTGCGCGCGAAGTGGCGCTGTGCCCCGAAGTGTCCGAAAGGATGATGACCAGGGTATCGATCCCCGCCGCGGCCGCGGCGCCGGCCTGGAGTCTCAAATTCCCGTTCAGGGACCAGGTGGTGTCGGTGGGGAGAAATCGCTCCGTCGGCGTGGAGATGTTCGTCGAATCTCCGGGAGTGGCCGTCCCTATCCGTAGGGAAAATTTGACGTTGTGCCCGGTGGTCCAGGAGAAGGAACCCGTGACGTCCACCGCGTTGCCACCGGCGGTGAGGGTTCCCGCGACGGCGACCGGCGAGGTCACACGCACCGGGTAGGCTGGGTACAGGGCCGTGGAATCCGAGGAAGAGAGCACCCCCGCATGGATCAGGATCGAGACGTCCAGCCGGATGGTGGTGGTGTCCAGGGTGAGGGTGACGGAGCCCAGTTGGATGTTCAACGAGGTCAGTTGCAACAGGGTCTTGCCGCTGTCCACGCCAACGCGAACGAGTTCCTTCTTCACGGAATCGATGCTCATGCCCACCGGGAGGGCTTTGCCCACGACGGCGGTGTCCTTGTCGAGGAGCAGGCTCGCGTAATATGCGACCACACCGGAAGGCCCGGTCCCGAATGCGGACTTCTGTGCGGCCGGGAGGTTTGCAAATCCCGAGAGCAGGAGGGTGTCCAGGGTCACGACCGAATGGGAGCTGTAGTCGAGTTTCGTGGCGCCTCCCGATTCCTTGAAATAGAGCGTGTAGGTCTGTACTCCCAGGGTCCAAAGCTGGAGAGCGAGGGAGTCCGTGCCCAGCGGATGCGGGATATTGAGGGTTGCCGTGCAGGTTGTGGAAGTGTCGCTGCCGAGGGGAAGGCAGTTCAGCTTGTTGGTGACGGTGTCGTTCTGGATGAAGGAGGTCGCGTTGTCGGGAACCCGGGGGACGGCGATCGGGAAGGAGGCGGTTGCCACGACCGGACTGTCAGAGTTCGTGTTGGAATCGGTGGCGTTCTGGCAGGACACCAGTGCCAGGAGGCCAGCCGCAATAGTCGCGAAGGGACGGAGGGAATGTGGGGGCTTTTTCATGGGAGTCTCCAGAGCCGCGGAACGCAGGGGGTGCCCCCAGGGAGGGGAGCCTGGAACGAATCTAGGATCGCCCTGCGGGATTGAATAGAGCGAACATCACACCGCTGCAGTTCGGCGCGGGTCATATCGCAGATCATGCCGGACGGCATTTAGCGGCAACCTATCAAGAGGTGGTTCGCCAGGCCATCTGCACGGCAGATCCAGGATGCTTGGAAACACTCGGCCACTTCCTTGAATTCCAGCAGGGATACCATACGAGACTCCGCGCCGCCGACTGTCCCCCACCTTCAAATAGATGCTGATCGGGAAGGTGGCCCGCACCGCAGAGACGGGCTTGTTTATGTAAGAGTGAGCATCGGTACTGTTTAACAGCGTCAGGTCGCGCGGGTTCTTGAGACCAAAGCTTTGGTCGGCCACACCTGCCGACAGGCTCAGTGCTCTCCCGAGTACGGCACGACTTCGGCCTTCATTCCGAAGGAGGCGAGCATGGCAAGGTCCTTGTCCTGCCCAGGATTGGCCGCCGTCAGGAGCTTTTCGCCGGTGAACATGGAGTTGGCACCGGCCAGGAAGCAAAGAAGCTGTGTGGAGGAACTCATCTCCACGCGGCCAGCGGAGAGCCGCACCCGAGATGCCGGCATGAGCAGGCGAGCGACCGCGATGGTGCGGACGAATTCGATGTCGTCGATGGGTTCGGCGTCGGCGAGTGGGGTGCCGGGCATGCGCATCAGCTTGTTGATGGGCACCGACTCCGGCGCCTGTGGCAGGTTCGCCAACTCGTGGAGCAACCCGACCCGGTCTTCGCGGCTTTCCCCCATGCCCAGAATTCCGCCGGAACAGACATGGACACCGGATTTGCGAACGGCGTCCAAGGTGTCCAACCGATCCTGGAAGGTGCGGGTGGTGATGACGTTTCCGTAATTCTCCGGCGAGGTGTCCAGGTTGTGGTTGTAGTAGTCCAAGCCCGCTTCGCGCAACCGCGCCGCCTGGGATTCGTTCAGCATCCCCAGGGTGACGCAGGCCTCCATCCCCATCGATTTCACGCCGCGCACCATTTCCAGGACGGCATCGAATTGGGGGCCATCCTTGACTTCGCGCCAAGCGGCCCCCATGCACAGTCGGGTGGAACCCGTGGCCTTGGCGGCCTTCGCCTGGGCCAGGACATCCGGAACCTGCATCAAGGGCTGGTACTGGGTGTCCGTTTCGTAGCGGCTGGACTGGGTGCAATAGGAACAGTCCTCGGGGCACGCTCCGGTCTTGATGCTGACCAGAGTCGACATCTGGATGTCGCGGGGGTCCCAATGCTCGCGATGCACCGCCTGCGCGCGGAACAGCAGGTCCGGAAGGGGAAGATCGTAGAGATCGCGGATCTCCTGGCGCGTCACGCGCTCCGTTCGGTCCACCTGGGAGGGATGCTCGTCCTTGCAGCCGCGTGCGAAGTCCATAGGAAGGGAAATCTAGACAAAGGGGTCCCGATAAGCTACCGTTCGACCCGCTCTCGGGTCTGCGAAAGCAGGTGGGACAGAATCACCACCGGGAATGCCGTGAAAATCGGCAGCGGACCAGCCACTGTGAGGGGCGAAAACCCTCCGCCATAGGCCACTGGACATTGTCCGGGAAGGCGGCGGAAGGGGCCCCCAGCCAGGAGACCTGCCCGGAGCGCCGCCACAGCCGTGTCGGCTCTTCTCTTCTGCCTCTGGTAAACGGGCGGGATGCGCAAAGCCTTCTTCATTTCATTCGTCGCCATAGGTCGGCTCTTCGCCCAGGAGAGCCCCGTCGATTCCGTGGTGAGCGACACCGGAAGAGCGAGGGAACCCGTGCTGGAGGCCCGGGAGGTGGTGGGTCAAGCGAAGGATCCCGCAGGTGCTGTACGTGTCGTGAACCGCACGGACCTGGACCAAGTCCAGACTTTGGCCGATGCTCTCTCCCGGGTCCCTGGCGTCGAAATCCGTCGCTCCGGAGGACTGGGCGGCTATGCCGAGATCTCCCTGCGCCAGTGTCCGTCCGAACAGGTGCGGGTCGTGCTGGACGGGGTCACGGTCCAGGACAATGGAAGCTCCACGGTGGACCTGGGGACATTCCTGCCCGGGGGGCTCGAACGGGCAGAGATCGTGCAAGGAGCTGGTGTGGATGGCGATGGGCGTCCTTCACTGATCCTGACGTCCCGGCGCGGTTGGAACCAGACGGGCGTTTCGGGAACCCTGGGCAGTTTCGGGGAGCGGCAGATTTCGGGCTGGTGGGGCGGCGACTCCGGCACCCTCAGCTTGACCGGGTGGTACGGGACGTCGAGGAACGACTACCCCTTTCGGTGGAACGGCGGCCTGACTTGGAAACCCAAGGACACCATCGCCATCCTGCCCAACGACGATTTCACCGATTGGGGGGGGGCTGGAGCTTGGCGTCCTCTGCAACGACTGCAACTTTCCGTCCGCGCCGACGGTTCGGACCAAGGTGTTTCCGGGCTGTACGTCGCCCATCCCGACGCACGGTTGAACCGACGCTCGGTCCAAGGATCGCTGGAATCCAAGGGGGATGGGCAATGGGATTGGCCGGTGGAGGCTCAAGTACGTTGGGATGAATCGGAGTGGCACGATAGCGGCGCGAGCCTGGATTACCGCTCCAACCGAGAATCCAATCTGCAGGGATGGAGCGGCTCCGGGTCGGGCGGTCTGGTACGGAATGCAAAGGATTGGACCGACGGATGGTTGCGAGTTGGGGTGGGAGCCCAGTCCTCCAATGGGAGAACGACGACTCCGACCCTGGTCCATCTGACCCCGGACGCCGACCGTCTGCAGGGGAACCTTTCCGCTGGTTGGAAAGGACAGGACGCCCAGGGGATCTCGGGAGCGTCGACCACCGTCCTGTTCCAAGCGGTCCAGGATTCCCGCGATTTCGGACCCAACAGTCTGGGCGAAATTGGATCGTCGTCCGACTCGGCCTTCGAATCCACCACCTGGTCGGCCAACGTGCGCCTCTGGTGCCGGTCGAAGGACGGAATCTGGCAAACGTGGATCGGGGCCGCCACGGATCGGAAGGCACCGGACTTCTTCGAGCTCTACGGGGACAACGGCCTCACGTTCCAGAACCTCTCCCTGCACCCGGAGCAGAGCTGGACCGCGGAATGGGGGGCGGCCTGGGCTCCAGCACCGTTGAAAATCCAATTGGTGCCGTGGGCCGGGATCTACCGCGATCCCATCCGCAGACAGATCCTGGGGCCCTCCCAGGTCAGCCAATACCAGAACGACTCCGGCTACGCCGCCCTGGGAATGGACGCCAACGCCGGAATGGGCTCGAACTGGGGCGAATTGGACGGGGCTCTGGGCTGGAGCCGGACCTGGATCCGATCGGTCAACGCCTCCGATCGCGGCAACGAACTGGACTACATGCCCCAGTGGCGGTGGAATCTTCTGGCCCGGACCGCCGCCTGGGAGGGGTTGTCCTTGGAAGGGACCCTGGACGGGGCCGGCGGCTATTGGACCTCGACCTTGAACGTCCCGGACTCCCGGGTCGCGGGACATGCCCTTTTCGGATTGGGCCTTTCCTGGAAGCTGGGTCGTTTCGCTCTGCTGCTGCAAGCCCAGAATCTGACCAATGTCTTCTTCCAGGAATTCCAAGACGCGTCCTTGTCCGGCAGGTCCTACCGGGCCAAACTCGACATCGACCTCGACCCCAAACCACCCACCAAGGAGAAATCATGAGAACGACACGCCTCACGGCAGTGCTCGCCCTGGGCGCCGCCGGAACCCTCCTCGCTTCCTGCGACAGCTCCGACAAGTCCACGTCCCCCCAGCAGACGAGTTCAGGCCGCAGCGTATTCGTCGTCGCCACGGACTATTCCACCTACGAACTGCAACGAGTGTCGGGAGATTCCGCCAACACTCCCGCCTCCAACGTCGAGAACGTCGCCGACGCCAAGGGCGGAGGGGTGGCGGTGGACGCCTCGTCCGGGGTGCTCTACGTGGAGAACCAGAACACAAGCGAGGTCGTCGCCTTCCGCGACGGCATCGCAGACCAGTCTCATGTGGTCTTCGACGTCAACGTGGGGAAGGGCACCGATGTCTACCAGGTGCTCCAGGTGGGAAATCGGCTCTTCGTGGACCGTTTGGAGACCAACAGCATCCTGGTCCTGAACGCCGCCACCGGCGACTCGGTGCGCGGCATCGATCTGTCGGCCAACGCAAATTCCGACGGCGCGGTCAGTCCGGCTCGGCTGGCCTTCGCGGGCGGAAAGCTCTGGATCCTGGCCCAACGCATCCACAGCGACTTCAGCTATGATTCGGGAATCGTGATCGAGGTCGACACCGGCGCCAAGGTGGCGACTCGAGGGGTGGTGTTGCCCACTCAAAATCCCCAGGATCTGGCGGTCCTGGGAACCAAGCTGTACGTGGCCAGCCATGGCACCTACGACTCCGTCGCCAACGGTGGGATCGATCGGCTGGACCTTGCGACGGGGAAATGGGAGGCGACGATCACAGGCCTTCTTCCGGCGAACAAGCCCTTGTCCAACCTGGTCGCGGTCGGCGGCAAGCTCTGGACCATCGTCGCGTTGGACGACTACGGCACCACCTCCCAGGCCGTGCCCGTCGATCCGTCCTCCGGCCAGTTCGGAGCCGCCGCCGGAGCCACGAAGTCCGCGGCAGGACTGGTCACCGACGGGACCTCCCTGTGGCTCGCCGACCAAGCGGCGGGCGATCAGCAGGCGGTGGTCAAGCTGGATCCGTCCACCGGCGCGGTCCTGGGCCGGGCCAAGACGGCTTACGCACCTGGGGCTCTCGCCGTCCTGCCATGACCAATCCCATCCTGGAACTCTGGCTGGTGCGCCACGGCGAGTCGACCTTCAACGCCGAAGGCCGGTACGCGGGCTGGTCCGACCCTCCGCTGACCGCCGCCGGAGAGATCATGGCTCGCGAACTGGTTCCGCGTCTTGTCGGGATCCAATTTGACGGAATCTGGCGATCCGACATGACCCGGACCCGCGAGACCGCCAGGCTCGCTGGATTCCCGGAAGTCCCCACCGACATCCGCCTGCGCGAAATCCATTTCGGAGACCTGGAAGGGAAAACCTACGAGGAGGCCGGAGAGGAGTGGCGGGAGAAGCTGCGGTCCTTCGCGGACTTCCAGGCGCCGAACGGCGAATCCACCGCGGACCTGCTGCGCCGCGCGGAGGCGTTCCTGGACGACCTGCGACCGGGACGACACATGGTCTTTTCGCACGGAGGCTGGATCCGGAGCCTCATGTCCAGGTGCGGAACCGACCGGTTTCCCGACAAGGCCGAGCTCGTGCGGATCGCCTGGCCGGATCGGCGGATCCTGGCATGACGGCGAAGGCGCTCATGGTGTGGGGGTGCACGTCCGACGCCGGGAAGTCGTTCTTGGCCACCGCGCTCTGCCGTTGGTTTTCGGACCGGGGATTCAAGATCGCCCCCTTCAAGGCCCAGAACATGAGCAACAACGCCCGAGTGGCGTTGGGCGGGGAGATGGGAACGGCCCAGTGGTTGCAAGCCAGGGCGGCGCGGCGCGAACCCGAAGTCCGGTTCAACCCCGTGCTCCTCAAGCCCGAGCGCGACACCTCCAGCCAGGTGGTGGTCCTGGGGTGCGTGGATCGGGGACTTTCCGAGATGGATTGGCGCCGCCGTTCGCCTCTTCTGTGGGAGAAGGCCAGGACGCCCCTGCGGGAACTCATGGCGGAGAACGAGATCGTTGTGATCGAGGGGGCGGGAAGCCCGGCCGAGATCAACCTGGCCGACGTCGACTACGTGAACCTGGAGACCGCCCGCGAATCCGGGGCGCGGTGCCTCCTGGTTTCGGACATCGACCGGGGAGGCGCCTTCGCCCACCTCTTCGGGACCTGGTCGCTCCTGCCTTCCGATCTCCGTCCGCGGCTTCGCGGATTCGTGCTCAACAAGTTCCGCGGAGACGCGACGCTCCTGGAGCCCGGTCCGACGGATCTTTTCGCGCGCACCGGCGTGCCCTTGCTGGGCACCATACCCCGCATCCACCACGACCTTCCCGACGAAGACGCCGTCGCGCTGGATCATTTCCCAACGAACACGGGAGGCGAGCGGTTCCGCGTCGGGGTGGTGGCCTGGCCGCGGATCTCGAATTTCGACGAATTCCGTTGGATGGGGTCGTGGCCCGGAGTCGGGTTGCGCCTGGTCCGCAAGCCCCGGGACCTGGAGGGCCTGGATCTGGTGATCTTGCCGGGATCCAAGCACGTTCCCTCGGATCTCGATTGGCTGCGCGAGCGTGGACTGGACGGTTCGGTGCGGGAATTCGCGGCTTCCGGAAAGCCCGTGTTGGGCGTTTGCGGAGGGATGCAGGCGCTTGGAGGTCGAATCGGCGATCCCTCCGGTCGCGAGGGCGATGCACAGGGACTCGGACTTCTGCCGCTATCCACCCTGCACGGTGAACGGAAGATTGTGCGCAGATCGACCCTGGCCGCACCGCGTCTGGAGGGATTGTGGTCGGCGCTGTCCGGACGGGAACTGTCCGGCTACGAGATCCGCACCGGCACGGTGGCGGGCGAGGATCCCGATTCGGCGGCGGGACGTCTCCAAACCCGTGGAAACGTCCTGGGCATCTACCTGCACGGCGTCTTCGAGGATGCCCGGGTGCTGGCGGCGTTGTTCGGGGGAAACGAGAATTCCCCCGACCCTCTCGAAAGCGTTTTCGACCATCTGGCCAAGCTGGTGGAGGAGCGCCTGGACATGAAGACCATCTCTTCTTGGGTCAATCCATCGAGCGCGACCGTCCATGCCCTCGGAAGGATCCCATGAAATTCCTCGGCGCCGCCGCCACTGCCACCGTTCTTCTCCTCACCGGCTGCCATCGCCAGTCCGCCGCCGCCGTCGCCCGACCGCACAGGATCGTCTCCGTGACCATCACCGGCGACGTGCTGCTCCAGGCGCTCGTCGATTCCTCGCGCGTGCTGGCCGTTTCGGCCCTGGCCGACGACTCCGGCATCCACGAGGCCGCCGGCCTGTTTCCCGGGAAACCCCGGGTCGGAGCGGACCTCGAGCGCATCGTGTCCATGCGTCCCGACCTGGTTCTCCTGGGCTCCTTCCACGACCCCGCCTTCGTGGAAGGAATCCGACGCAGCGGCCTTCCGCTGGAAATCCTCGAGAACCCCAACTCCCTGGCCAGGATCCGCGACTTCCTGCGCAACGCCTCCGCGCGCCTGGGAGAGCCGGCCCGGGGAGACAGTCTGGTGCGGTGGATGGATTCGATCCTCGACGGCGTTCGAATCCGGGCGGCACGTTGCCCCGACCACCCCCGCGTCCTCTACTGGTCGGAGGGTTACACCGCGGGAGATTCCAGCACCATCGGGGATCTTCTCGCCCTGGTGGGTGTGCGAAACGCCGCTTCGGGACTCGGGATCCACGGATCCCAGCCGATTTCGGTGGAGGATGTCCTCGAGCTTTCCCCCGACTGGCTTCTGCGCAGCGGATGGGAAGCGGGGGGAACGATGAAACCCCTTCCCCAAGCGCTCCTGGACCTGCCCGCCGTCCGTGCGGGACGCGTGGCCGTTGTCCCAGGCAAGATCCTTCTTTCGACGTCCCACCACATCGCCTTCGCCGCGGACAGCTTGGTGCGTCTCCTGCATGCGTCCTGCAAGTGAGGGGCGATGGCGGGCTCTTGGTTACTTTTCCCCTCCGATGAGCTTCTCTCCCGAAGAATCCTTGGCGCGGTTGCAGACGGGGGCCTTCCTGGTGGCCCGACACGAAGTCCTCAAGGACCCCAATTTCCAGGGGACCGTGATTCTGCTTTGCGCCCACGAAAAGGATGGGGACTACGGACTTGTCCTCAACCGCGTGTCGCACATGCCCCTGGACGAAGTCTTCGAAAGTCTTCCTCCCGAGATGCGCGGCTTGCGGGAGGTCCACTTGGGCGGACCGGTGGAGCAGGACAAGATCCAGATCCTGGACTGGAGCGGCGAGCCCGCCCCTGAGTCCCAGCGGATCACGGACGGCCTGACCATGGGCGGTCACTGGAACTTCACCTGGCGGATGGAGGAAGATCCCCTGGAAGAAAGTCCGGGCAAGAGATTCCACCGTGCGGAGCCCGGTTCCTACAGGATTTTCCTGGGATATTCCGGCTGGGGGCAGGGACAGTTGGAAAGCGAGGTCGAGGTCGGTGCCTGGCAGGTGTTCCACGCGGACATCGTCGAGACCTTGGAACTGACTCCGGATCAAATTCCGGTCAGCGAGGATGCGTTCGAAAAGTGGACGGCGGAACACCCCTCGGGCCGGGCGTGAGGGTCCTCTCCCTTCTCCTCGGTCTGTCGGGATTCGCCTTGGCCGGTGGGCTCACCCTGGAGGGCCTGGTGGGAGCGGCGGTGCCCGAAGGCGATTGGTCGCCGCGCACCAATTGGTCCGTCTACGCCTTGTACCGGTTCGACCAGATGGTCCTGTTCGGACCAGGTATCGGGTATGAAGGCGTTTCCGGACGACCGTCCGGGACGATCGACGGCAAGCTCCAGGTCAGACTGCCCATCGGGCGGATCCTCCTGCCCTACCTCGCGGGCGAGGCGGGTGCGGGCCTTCGGCCGAACTTCGGGAGCTCCTATTTCCTCTGGAGGGCAGGTGCGGGCTTGGACCTGAAATTGGGCGACCGTTCCAGCCTGCTTGCGGAAACCGGCTGGTCCGCCTTCCACCGCTACGATCTGCGCGCGGGGTTGCTGCTGGATTTCTGAACCGCGTCGTCTCCGGGGAATCGTCGCTCCTCCGGAACGCCTCCAGCTAGTACCTTGCACGCGAATCATGCCCATCTCCCGGATCATCGTCTTCCTTGTCGTCGTCCAGGGGCTGCTGCTCCTGGTTCACTGGTATGTGGGCGTCCGCATCGCCGCCGCGATCGGTGCGTCGGGGTTGGGACAAACGACGCTCTGGGCGGTGGTCGCGCTTCTGTACCTCTCCGTTCCCGCGGCCTTCATTCTGGCGAGATCCACCCGCCTCGGGATGATGGGCGACGTTCTCACCTGGATCGGATACGCCTGGATGGGTGTGCTTTTCCTTCTTCTGGCCGGAGTCCTTTCCGGAGATGCCTTGGGACTCCTGATACGGGCTTCCGGTTGGCTGGCGGGTCGGGATCTGTCCCCGGCGGTCCGCGGAGTCCACGTCGCGGGGGTGGTGGCGGGGTTGATGGCGTCCGGGTTCGGGATCCGCGAGGCGCTGCTGCCACCGGAAATCCATTCCGTCGACGTGGCCATTCCGGGACTTCCCGCCGCCTTCGACGGCTACCGGATCGCGCAAGTCACAGACACCCACATCGGTCGCATCCTCGGGCGATCCTGGGCCGCGGACCTCGCCCGCAGGGTCGATTCCGCCGCACCGGACCTCGTGGTGCACACGGGAGACCTGGTGGACGGGACCGTGGAAGGAATGGGTTCGGCGGTCGAACCCCTTTCCCGCATGCACGGTCGGGACGGGACCTATTTCGTCACGGGGAACCACGAAGCCTACTCGGGGATCGCGCCCTGGGTCCGGTTCGTGCAGAACATGGGCTGGACCGTCTTGGCCAACCGGCATGTCCTCATCCATCGGGGAGGATCGACCCTCTGCCTGGCCGGAGTCACCGATGCCCACGAGGGCGGCGCCCCCGGAGGGTTGGCTCCGGACCCGCGTGCCGCTCTCGCCGGCGTACCTGCAGGCGTCCCCGTGGTTCTGCTCGCCCACCAACCCAGACAAGCTCTCCAGGCCCAGCACATGGGCGTGTCGCTGCAGCTGTCCGGCCACACCCACGGTGGCCAGCTCTGGCCTTTCCACTATTTCGTCCGCCTCCAGCAGCCCATGGTCTCCGGATTCGCGCTGGTCGGCGACGTTCCCGTATTCACGAGCCGCGGCGCCGGATTCTGGGGGCCTCCCATGCGGCTTTTCGCCCCTCCCGAGGTGCCGATCCTGGTGCTGCGCCGGGCTGGCTGAAGATTTGGAACGCTTTCGCGGCTAGTGCGCCGTTCCCCAGTTCTCTCCGATGCCCGTTTCCACGGAAAGCGGAACGGAGAGGGTCATCGCGGTCTCCATGAGCTCCTTCACCCGCGCAGCGACCCCGGTGGCGGATCCGACGGGACACTCCAGCACCAGCTCGTCGTGGACCTGGAGGAGGAGAGCGGCATCCAGACGTCCCGAGCGGATCTCCCGGTCCACGGCGAGCATCGCGAGCTTTACCAGGTCCGCCGCGCTGCCCTGGATGGGGGTGTTGACCGCTTCGCGTTCGGCCCGCTCCTTGAACACCCGGTTCTTCTCGTTGATCTCGCGGATCCAGCGCTTGCGACCCAGGATGGTCTCCACGTAGCCGTTGGTGCGCGCGCCCTCCAGGATCCCCTCCATGTAGGGCTTCACCCCCGGGTAGGCGGAGAAGTAGCCCTCGATGAACTTCTTCGCGTCCGCGTAGGAAAGTTCGGTCTGGGCGGCGAGAGCGTGCGGGCCCATGCCGTAGACGACGCCGAAATTCACCACCTTCGCCGCCCGCCTCTGGTCCGAAGTGACGGATTTCGGTTCCACTCCATGCACCACGGAGGCGGTACGCGCGTGGATGTCCTCCCCGGCGTCGTAGACCGCGCGCAAGGCGGCGTCTCCCGAAAGGTGCGCGAGCAGGCGAAGCTCGATCTGGCTGTAGTCCGCGGATACGAGGACCTTGCCCCGACCCGCCACGAACCCCTTGCGGAGCTGGCGTCCGATCTCGCCGCGAACGGGGATGTTCTGCAGGTTGGGGTCCACGCTGGAGAGCCTGCCGGTCGCGGCCACCGTCTGCTGGAAGAGGGTGTGGACCCGCCCGTTCGCATCGGCCATCGGGGGAAGCGGATCCACGTAGGTGCCCAGGAGCTTGGCCAGTTCCCGGTGCTCCAGAACGATGCCGGGGAGGGGATGCTGGTCGCGGAGATTTTCCAGCGTGTCGGAATCCGTCGATCTCTGGCCGGTTTCCGTCTTCCGGCCCGCCTTCAACCCCAGGCGGTCGAAGAGGATCTCGCCCAGCTGCCGCGGCGATCCCACGTTGAATTCCACGCCCGCGGCTTCCGAGGCCTTCGCCTCCAGTTCGGCGATCTGCCGCGTCATTTCGGAGGAAAGCTGGGCGAACAGGTCCCGGTCCAGGGCGATCCCGTGGTCTTCCATCCGGCGCAGCACCTCGGAAAGCGGCCTCTCCACTTCCGCGTAGAGCTTGGACAGATCCTGCTTCCCCAGCCCCTCCCGCAACGCCTTCCAGGCCGGGACCAGCGCTTCCGCGGCGGCGGCGGCCCAACCGCACATCTCCTCGGTGGGGACGGATTCCGGATCGCGCCTGGCCCGCGCGGATCCGAGCAGGTCCTCCCATCGGCGCAACACCCTGCCCGCCCGGAAATGGGCGATGCGTTCGAGTTCCAGGTGCCGCTCGCCGGGTGCCAGCAGATAGGCCGCGATCTGGACCTCCTCGACGACTCCCTGGAGTCTCCATCCCATCCGTTCCATGGACCGCCGCAGAGCCTTTCCGTCGAAGGCGATCCATGTCCTGCCGGGATCCGACCAGAGGCCTCCCAACGCGTCGAGCACGGCGGCAGGAGAAAGTCGCCCCTCCTCGTCGCCGATCGGCAGGTACCTCCCGATCCCCTCTCCCCAGCTCAGACCGATCCCGATCAGGTCCTTGGAAGATCCCGGCACGGGGACCAGCGCGACCGGATCCACGGCCCGCAGGATGCCCGCGAGGAAGGCAAGATCTTCGTTGTCGGAAATCGTCTGCAGGTTGACCGCGGTGGCGTTGGAAGGCTCGGCCGGCGCCGATTCGAAAAGACCCAGTCCCGACACGTCCGGGTGGATGGGTTTGGGACCCGCGCTACCAGCCAGCTTGTCGGCGGCCGACACCAGGGTGCGCATGCCCAGGTCCGTCAGGAATCGTTTCACATTGGGAAGATCCAGTCCTCGGAATTCAAGATCGCCAAGCGGTGGAAGATCCAGGTCGTCCCGCAAGGTCACGAGGGTCCGCGAGAGCTCCATCAGGTGGCGGCCTTCCTCCAGGTTCCGCCGCACCGCCTTCTTCGTCTGTCCGATCTCCTCCAGGTGGGCGTAGATGGATTCGATGTCGGGGTAGCGCGACAGCAGTTCGGCGGCCGTCTTTTCCCCCACCTTCGGAACTCCCGGGACATTGTCGGAGGCGTCGCCCACCAGCGCCAGGTAGTCGCGCACTTGCGAAGGCTCCACCCCGAACTTCGCCTTCACCCAGGCGGGATCGATCTCCTCGGGGCGCTCCGTGCCGCGACCCGGGTCGAACAGTCGGATTCCGTCGCCGACGAGCGCCATGAGGTCCTTGTCGCGGGTCATGAGATAGACGGGAAGGCCGGCCTCCTTTGCCAGACGCGCGTACGTGGCCATCACGTCGTCGGCCTCGAACTCGGGAAGCGAAACCATGGGCAGGCCGCAAGCCGCGGCGAGTTCCTCGACCATGGGGATCTGCACGCGCAGGTCGTCCGGCATGGGCTGCCGCTGCGCCTTGTAGGCGGGGTACAGGACGTGCCGGAAGGTGGGCCCGCTCAGGTCCCGGGCGATGGCCATGTGGCTGGGCCCGCGGCTTTCCACGACGCGCAGCAGAGCCTGGGCGAATCCGAAGACGGCGGAGGTCGGCCTGCCGTCCGGCGCACGCATGTTGGTGCGCAGGAGCGCGAAGAAGGACCGGTAGGCCAGGGCCATGGCGTCGACGAGGTAGAGTCCGGACATTCTCCCAAGATCGAAATCGGAAAGGCCGCGCGTGGACGGCCTCCGCTCACTCCAGGTTGGCCACCTGTTCCCGGATCGCCTCCAGTTCCTCCTTCATGGAGATGACCAGGGCGGTGATCCCCACATCCTGGCACTTGGAGCCTGTGGTGTTGGTTTCCCGAAGCATCTCCTGGAGCAGGAATCCGATCCTCTTCCCCACGCTTCCGCCGTCCGCGAGGGTCTTGCGGAAGGCAGCGATGTGTGCCGCCAGTCGGGTCATCTCCTCCTGGACGTCCAGCCGCTCAGACATGTGCCCGATCTCCTGGGCGATGCGCGCCCCGTCGACCTCCTTGCCGTCCAGGTATTCGCGGATGCGGGATTCCAGGATGTCCCTGGTCTTCTCGAGGTTCGCGCGCGACATGGCCGGAATCCGCCCGGTTGCTTCCTCGATCCGCCCTAGGCGCTGGAGCATGTCGGCTTCCAGGGACGATCCTTCCCGCTGTCGGAAGACCTCGTGTTCCCGCAAGGCCTCGTCGGCGGCCTGGAGCAGCGCTCCCTTCAAGGCGGGATCGGCCGATTCGGGAAGATCCTCCCCCTTGCGGGTGGCCGCCCAACGCAGGAGGTCCGTCAGGGCCAGTTCGCCCGCGATGCCGGCGGCCTTGCGGATTTCCCTCAGCTCCTCGGCGATTTTCGTCCAATCCAGCCCCCCGGCCAGCGCGTCGCCGCCCTCTTCAAGCGAGGATTGGACCGTGACCGAACCGCGTCCCACCCTTCCCTGGACGAGTTCGCGCAAGGCGAATTCGAAGGCCTGGAGCGGACGCGGAAGGCGAATCTGCAGTTCCATGAATCTTCCGTTGACGGACCGGACCTCCACCCTCACCAGGCGGGAACCCGCCGCGGCGGATCCCGATCCGAATCCCGTCATGCTGCGAATGCTTGCCAATTGCGCCTCCCCCGTCAGACCACCAAAGGGGGACAAAGATACCAGACGCGCGGCGGACCGGTCGCTCGAATCGTTCGGGCCTTGTTCCCGACGCTCCAACCTGGCATAATGGGTGACCATGACGCTGCGCCAACTGGACCGGGACATGCTCGTGCCTGGGAAGACCATCGGGTTCGACGTGGTGGACGCGTCCGGTCGGATCCTGCTTCCCATGGGAACGCCGCTGGCCGACGAGGCGCAGGCGAAGGTTCTCTGGACCAGGGGATTCCGAAAGGAGGAAGATTCCATCCAGATCTCGGCTGCGCCGCCCAGGAGAAGTCCTTCCAGCCCTTGGCGCCAACGACCCAGGTCCCACGAGGGCGTTTCCAACACCCCCAAGTTCTTCCAGCCCGTCGAACGCCTCTCCTTCCAACTCGAGGAGGTCTTCTCCGATCTGCTCAACGGCAGCGGCGCGCGGCTCCCCGAGCGCGTCCTGGAGGTGGCTCGCGCGATCCAGATCCAGCTGGGCCGCGATGCGGACGCGCTTTTGGCGGCCATGGAGCTTTCGTCCAACACGCGTTACGGCACCCTGCACGCCCTGCACTCCTCGGCTCTCTGCGACCTCGTGGCCACCTCCCAGGGAATCCCCTCCGATGATCGCCGCATCCTGATCGCGGCGGCACTGACCCGCGATGTCGGATTCCTGGAACTCCAGGACGACCTCGATCTCCAGAGCGATCCGCTCTCCTCCCAGCAGCAGGACCTTGTCCGCATGCATCCGCTGGCCAGCGCCCAGATCCTGCGGGACGCCGCGGTGCGCGACCCCATCTGGCTTTCCGCCGTCGAACAGCACCACGAAAGGCTCAACGGCAGCGGGTATCCCAGGGGCATCGCGGCGGAAGCGGTCGAATGGCAAGCCTGCCTCCTGGGCATCGCCGACATCTACTCCGCCATGACGAAACCGCGTGCGTACCGGGCCGCCATCCAGGGGCCCAACGCCATCCACAGCATCTTCCAGACCCGGGGATCGCTGGTCGACGAAGCCTGCACCCAGAGCTTCATCCGAACCCTGGGCGTCTATTCTCCCGGGCTCCTGGTGCGCCTGGCAAGCCGGGAGATCGGGGTGGTGGTCCGTCGCACCGAGAATCTCAAGGTTCCCGAGATCCGCGTCGTCGCCGATCCCGATGGAAAGCTGTTGCAGATCTACCCCGCGCGCGACGTCTCCAATCCGGCTTACGGCATCGCGGAAGCCCTTCCGCGAGCCAATCCCCTGCGCGAGAAGTTGAACCACAGGCAGCTTTGGGGCGAAAACCACATGGGCCTGCACCGGTAGTCCCGCGCCGAGGTCGACGGGTGGCACCGTGAGTAACTTGACCCCTTCGATGCCCATCGACTTCACGCAGGTTCTCGTCTACATGGTCACGGATCCGCTTCTTTCCGGGGGGCGGTCGGAGCTGGATGTGATCCGGGCCGCGGCCGCTGGTGGTGTACGCCTGGTGCAATACCGGGACAAGCTCGCCGACGCCCCCACCTACCTGGAGAAGGCCCGAGCGATTTCCAAGCTTTGCCGGGAGTTGGGGGTTTGGCTCCTCCTGAACGACCGGGTGGACGTCGCCGCACGGATCGACTGCGACGGCGTCCACCTGGGCCAGAGCGACCTGCCCACGGCCGAGGCCAAACGGATCCTCGGACCCGGCAAGCTCGTGGGCAGAAGCACGCATTCGGCGGAGCAGGTGCGTCGCGCCTGTGGCGAAGGTGCCGACTACGTCAACATCGGCCCGGTCTTTCCCACCTCCACAAAGGAGGTTTCCATGGCACCCGTCGGCCTGGAAGGCGTGAGTGCCGCTATGTTCGCGGCCTCGGTTCCCGTCACCACCATGGGCGGCATTTGCATGGCCAACGCCGCCGAGGTGATCCTGGCCGGTGCCGACCGGGTGGCCGTGGTCACGGCCATCACCCGCGCTCCGGACATCGCGCGCGCCGCGCGCGATCTGGTGGAACTCGTCGAACGGACCCGCAGCCAAAGGAATTGAGATGCTTCCTCCCTACATCCTCTTGCGGGTCCTCCTGGAATGGACGGCATCCTCGGGGTTCGCTCTCCTGGCCGGCGGTCTGATCGGCCGCTGGTTCTGCCTGCGCCGACTCCTCACCGTACGGGAAGCCCGCATGGTCCGCGCCTCCGACCGTCTCCTGTGGGTCGGAGCGTTCGTCCTCTTGGTTCCGCGATTGGTCCTGGTCTTCTCGGACGCGGGCCTGGGACGCTGGTTCTACCTGTCCAACCCCTTCCAGATCGCCCAGGCACTGGTCCTGTTCCTGATCCTGGTCCTGGAAATCTGGCCCTCGAGGCGTTTCCGATCCTGGGCGCGCCATCTGGACCTGGACCAGGTCCCCTACCATACGGATCGCGACCAGGATCGCATGCGCCGGATCTGGTGGATGCAAATGGCGGGGCTTCTGGTCTTGCCTCTTTTCGATCCCCTGGTCCGCCTGGGCTGCGGCCTGGCGCGCTGATCAGTTCCTGGAGAGGATCGCGATCAACTGGAGAGCCGCGGCGGCTCCGGGGACCATGGAAGCGAACCAGAGCGACTTCTTCTTGACCACCATGCACACGCCGCCCAGGGCGATGGCGATCTGGAAGAGGGTGGTCGCCAATCCCATCTGCCGCGCGAGATCGGCGCTGTGCGTGGAGCCGATGCGGGCCTGGTCGCGCTTGTCCTCGAAGGCCTTGGCCTGGCTCGAGATGTCCTTCTTCTCCGTGTCGTACTTGCGGACCTTGGCGATCAGGGCGGAATCCGCGGACGGTGCAGAGCCTTTGCCCGCCTTCTCCAGATCGCGTTCGTAGAGGCTCTGCTTGATTCCCTTGGCCTGGAAGAACGACCACTGGTCTGAGGCCAACGCCTGGTTGAAGGTGGCCTCGTTGAGTTGCTTGATCGTGGCCGAGGAAAAGCCCGCACCCTTCTGGGTGGCGAAGGCGGCGCAGACGGCCAGGATGATCATCCACAGCGAGACGTATTTGGTCCAGCTGTCGCGCTTCTCCTTGTCCTTCTGCGCTTGGTGGTCGGCCTTGATGGCCGCAACGAGGTCCTTCAGCTCCGCCAGATCGTCGATCATGGGCGCCAAAAGTAGGACTTCCGGAGATTTTCGGGGGTCGTCATGCCGGCTGCTTCGTTCCGCGCATGGCCAGGATCCTCCGACTCGATTCGGCGAGGGCCTCCAGCAGATTCGAACCCGCCGAAGCCTCTCCCGCCAGCAGAAGGACCACCGCGGCGGCCTGGGCCGAAGAGATGCGCTCCGGGTCGTCGCTTCGGCGCACTCCCCAAGCGGAGCAGTTCCCCGGCGGAAGCGAGCGTTGCGGGAGACCCGTTTTGCGCAGTTCGCTCGCGATCCGTCCCGCCTGGCTCCAGGTCCCGTCGGGGATCGCGAAGGTGACCGGGCCGCCGTGCGCGTCCCGGGCCAGATCCGAAATTTCCCCGGCGGCGAGGGGTTGGGCCTCGGCCGAAGGATACAGGAGGAAGGTCCTCGCGGAAAAGGCGGGGGGTTGGCCGCGGGACCAGGGAACGATGGACGCCTCGGACAGGATCCGGCACGCCAGCCGCGCGCTGTTGGTGGGCTTGCGCGCCTCCTGCGAATGCTGCACGAACCGGAACCGCGTGCGCGTGGCGAAGGTGGGGAATCCGGCGCAGAAGCACAGGTGGAGGTGCACTCCGCACACCGGGCATCGGGGGACCTCGCTGGCCGGATAGACGCGCCTCATGGGTGTTCAAGTTAGCTGGCAGGGGGCCCGAACGGCCGAATTCTAGCTTGGACGGCTTTTCCGCTCCCACCCATCACCAGCGAGACCGGCGCCGGAATGTCCTTCGCATCGCTCCAGTTTCCGTTCTTCTTCGCGGCTTGCCTGCTGGGCTTGTTCGTATTGCCCCGTCGGGCGCGCATCGGATGGCTGCTGCTGTCCTCCTGCGTGTTCTACATGGCCTTCATCCCCTCGTACATCTTCATCCTCTTCTTCCTGGTGGGTGTGGACTACGCGGCGGGCATCCTCATCGAGCCGGCCGTCGGCCGCCGTCGCAAGCTTCTCCTTTGGCTTTCGATCGCGGCCAACCTGGGCATCCTCGCCACCTTCAAGTACACGAACTTCGCGCTTCAGAACCTGGACATCGTCGCACGGCACTTCGGGATGGGCGTCGTGGCCTGGCGCTTCCCCCTGGTGCTACCCATCGGACTCTCATTCCACACGTTCCAGTCGATGGCCTACACCATCGAGGTGTATTTCGGGCGCCGGACCGCCGAACGGAACCTTCCCCGCTACGCCCTCTACGTGCTCTTCTGGCCCCAGATGGTGGCCGGACCCATCGAACGGCCCCAGGGACTGCTCGCGCAGATCGGACAGAACCCGGGCAGCAGCTGGCCCAGGGCGATTTCCGGACTGGAGCTCATGGCCTGGGGGTTTTTCAAGAAGCTGGTGATCGCCGACCGGATCGCCGTGGCCGTGGACGCCGCCTTCGCGGACCCCTTCCACCGCTCGGGCTGGCGCCTTGCGCTGGGAAGTTTCCTGTTCGCCTTCCAGATCTACGGGGATTTTTCCGGCTACACCGACATCGCCCGCGGAGCGGCGCGCGTCATGGGCTTCGATCTTTGCCGCAACTTCGACCATCCGTACACGAGCCGGTCGCCGGGGGAATTCTGGCGGCGCTGGCACATTTCGCTCTCCACGTGGTTCCGGGACTACGTGTACATCCCCATCGGGGGAAACCGCCGGGGGACGACCCGCCTGGTCTTGGGCCTGGCCGCCGCGTTCCTGCTCTCCGGACTTTGGCACGGAGCCGCCTGGACCTTCGTCATCTGGGGGGCTTTGCACGGAATCTACGTGATCGCCCAGAAGCTCGCCGAGCCCGCATTCGGACGGCTCCCGTGGTGGAAAACTTGGACCTCGTCGCGGGCCGGCGGGATCGCCGCGGTCGCCTTCACGTTCCTTCTGGTGGACTTCGCCTGGATCTTATTCCGCTCTCCCGATCTCGCCGTGGCCATGCACGTCTGCGCCGCCTACATCGCTCCCGGATCGTGGGCCTCCCTGGGCGAGTCCCTGCGGGACCCGGACGTTCGCCTGGCTCTCCTCCTGGTGGCGGTCCTGGAAGCGCTCCAGCTGGCGCATCGGCGCGGAGCGACCGCGTGGCTCTCCGGAAAACCGTTCTGGCTCCGCTGGATCGCGACCTGGGCCCTCCTCCTCTCCATCGTCCTCTTGGGCAAATTCGGCCATGAACAGTTCCTCTACTTCCAGTTCTGAGCGCCCGCTGGCGCGGATCGGATTGGCGGCGGGCTTCGTCGCCGGATTCGTCGCGATCCTGGTCGCGGTCAATTCGTGGGTGCGTCCCCCGGAAGCGGTGCGCGACATCTGGTACGGACCCCTGATCGACGCCTACGCGAACGGCTACAAGGCCAACTTCCTCTTCGTGGGCACTTCGCGCACCCGCGCGGCCATCAACCCGGACGCCTGGGACGGCGTGATGTCCCAGGTGCTCCGTGCCCGCACTTCGACGGTGAACCTCGGGATGGGGTGGTGCACTCCCATGGAACACTGGTACGGCTTGCGCAAGCTGCTCTCGGAATATCCGGACGCCCTGCGCGGCACCGCCGTGCTGCTGGAAGCCGGGGACGGCATCGGTTATCCCGAGCGGTGGGACGGAAACTGGATCGTCGACGATCGGCGCGACCTGCTCGTTCCCTACATGGACCGCTCCGATCTGCCGCGGCTGTGGAAATCCTCCACGCCCTTGGAGGCCAAGCTCTCGATCGCCGTGGACCTCCTGGTGCCCGCGTTCGACCAGTTTCCCCGCCTGCGCCACGTGGCGCGGTCCAACGTCGATTCCGCGGGACTGGGCATCGTGGACGGGATTTGGCAGAAGCCGACGGATTCCGCGACGCCCGGGTCCGATCTCGTCGCCGCCGGAGGGATCCGCACCGATCTCAAGGGCGTGGAACTCGCGAGGCACCTCGCCGACAGCCTGTCCGCCTCCGATCTGAAGGGCCAGAAGCCCTACGGCGATTGGGATTCGACGGTGCAGGCCGACATCGTGCGGCTGGTGAAGGACGCCGGCGGGATCCCCATCTTCGTTCGGATCCCCTTCTCGCCGATCCAAAGCCGACCGCTTCGCACGCCGCTTCGCGATGCCGACCGGAAGAGCTTCCGGGCGGCCCTCGTGCGCTGGGGTCTCCCCCCCTTGGTGGAAGCGGAATATCCAACCACCGCGGAAGACTTTCCCGACAATTGGCATCTGCGCAAGACCTTGTCGCCCGCCTTCACGCAGGCCCTCGCCCTGGGCTATCTCCAGGCCTTCGCTCCCGCCCGATCGGAAAGCCCCCCCGAAGCGACCAGGGACTCCAATCCCCGATGATCCCCGCGGGGATTTATGATCTTTCTCGGGTCGAACCAGATTGCCAGTCCGAGGAACCATCCATGAAGCGTGTCGAGGCCTACATCAAGCCGTTCAAGATTTCCGACGTGCAGGAGGCTCTCCTGAAGGTCGGCGTGCAGGGCATGACCCTCGCCGAGGTGAAGGGTTTCGGTCGGCAGAAGGGCCACACCGAGCTCTACCGCGGTGCGGAATACCACATCGATTTCATTCCCAAGATCAAGCTGGAGGTCGCGGTGCCGGATGCGATGGTCGACAAGGTGGTGAAGACCATCATGGAGGCCGCCCGGACGGGGAAGATCGGAGACGGGAAGATCATGGTGGTGGGATTGGACCAGGCATGGCGGATCCGGACTGGCGAAGCCGGCGAAGACATCCTCTGAGATCCGGCTGCGGGCGCGCATACTTCCCTCCACGCACCGCTCGCCGTCCCGAGGCGGACGGCTTCGGGTGCGTGTCGGGGCGTCTGCATCCCCCTCGCTCGGATCTCCGTTCGGTCCGGTGACGGGCGAAGAATTCCCCTCTCTCCTTCCGCCGTCCCGAGGCGGACGGCTTCGGGTGCGTGTCGGGGCGTCTGCATCCCCCTCGCTCGGATCTCCGTTCGGTCCGGTGACGGGCGAAGAATTCCCCTCTCT
>Ga0302270_10000783_pt1 | contig 32995 bp, 27 predicted proteins | sample III_Bog_E2_3_FD_198773 | JGI IMG/M metagenome (GOLD analysis project Ga0302270, IMG submission 198773) | Peat permafrost microbial communities from Stordalen Mire near Abisko, Sweden - III_Bog_E2_3 | ecosystem: Environmental > Terrestrial > Soil > Wetlands > Peat | place: Sweden: Abisko... | reverse complement strand
GAGTCAAGATTCACAAAGAACATCCCTCGGGGGCTAAAGCCCAGCGTTTATTTTCAGCCACTTGCGGCACGGCTGAAGCCGTGCCCTTTCAAAACTTCGGCCATTTGGTAGTTTTTCCGCAGCCTGTTAAGCCATCCCTCGGATTCAAGCCTGCGGACGATCTCCGCGCTCTTCATGTGTGTAATTATACACAACGGAGGTTTGGCGCATCGTCCAATTTGTGTCGGGAATCCCGCTCTCTCTCACCCGCGCCGCTTCAGCTCCAGCTCCACCACCCGAAGCATCTCCGCCTCCGGCGCCGGTTTGCCGGTCCAGATCTCGAACTGCCGCGCCCCTTGCTGCACAAACATCTCCAACCCGGTGATCACCGGAATCCCCCGCTCCCGCGCCAGCTTCAGCAGCGGCGTCTCCAGCGGGTTATAGACCATATCGAACACCAGCTCCGCATTCAGCTCGTTTTCCCCAAGGGGCAGCGGCTGTTTTGAACCCTTCATCCCGCAGGGCGTCGAATTGATCAGCGCATCGAAATGCTCTTTCGCAAAAGCCTCGTGCTTCAGCGCCTTGGCCCCAGCTTCTTTGGCCAGCGCAACAGCCGTCTCATGCGTGCGATTGACGATAAACACTTCCGCGCCCTGCTCCACCAGCCCAAACACGGCAGCCCGCGCCGCTCCACCCGCCCCCAGCACCGCAATCTTCGCGCCCCTCAGCCGCAGACGCTTCTCCAGCGGCCGCACCACGCCGTCCACATCCGTATTGAAGCCCACGATGCTGCCATCCGCGCCCACCCGCAGCGTGTTGCACGCGCCAATGCGGTGGGTCAGCGGCTTTTTCCCGTTCATCACCGGGTTGGCCAAATACGGCAGCACCTCCTGTTTCAGCGGCATGGTCACCGCCACTCCCGCCATGGGCAGTTCACGCACCAGCTTCAGCAGGTCGTCCACCGAGCGCACTTTCAGCGGCAACAGCACGGCGTTCACGCTCTCTTTTCTGAACGCCGTGTTCTGCATCAGCGGCGAAAGCGAGTGGGCAATCGGGTTCCCGGCCACACCAAAAATGCGCGTAGCCTGGTCCAACTGTTCCATGCGGTATAAATCGCGTAGCGTGTGCGCCGTCACCTGCCCTGGCGCCGTCTCTCCGCCGTCTGCAAGCGACGCAAAGGTAAACGCGGCTCCAGCGCGCGGCCCGAGCACCCGGCTTACCAGCCCCTCCTCGCCCATCGCGATGCCCACCACCTGCGCGGTGAGCGACCGATCCTCAATCAGCTTCAGCACCGCCAGGTTGTCGGCCAGCGTCCGCGCCGTCGAAACCACCTTGACGTAATCCGGCGCAAAGGCCCGTATGCGCTCTGCCGCCTGCTCCAGCCCTTCCAAGCCCCTGGTCTGCTTGAAGTCGTGAAAGCTCACCAGCAGCGCCGTCCCCGCCGCGCGCAACCCCGTGCGAAACTTAGCCAGCGCCGCCGCCTTCGCCTCTTCCGCCGACTCAACCTCAAGATCGACAATCCGGCAGCCCGCTTCAGCAGCTTTCAGCAGAATCTCGAACTCCGCAGCCAATGGCCCAACAAAATTCCCGCCATTTTCCTTGCGCCGGCAAGTCGCAATGGCCGTCACATCGCGATGTTCCGCAAGGAACTCCTTCACCTTCAGCACCCCGTCACCCGGTTGAGCAAGCGAGTCAAGGCGGAACTCCAGAAACTTCGTATCCCTCAGAGCCGCACTAGCCCGCTCCATCATCTCCGCCGCCGTTTCCGCCTGAATTGCCACGCACAGCTTGCCTGGGCGAAGCCGCGGAAGCATCGTCGCGCGAGCAAGGGAAGCCGGGTTGGAAGCTGTATGCTGCATTGGGTTCGACTTGCGCATCTTAAAGGGCTTCCCGCATGGATGCAACAGCGGAATTCTTCCAGCCTCCCCTGCCTGTCCTGTTACTCGTCCCGCAGCGTCTTCGCCGGGTCAATCCGCGCGATCCTCAGCGTTGGCAATGTGGTCGCTAGCAGCGTTACCGCAACCAGGGTAAGAACCACCCCCGTAATTGTCGGCGTGTCGTAAACGCCAACCCCGTAGATCACGCTTCGCATGGCCCGCAGCGCGCCCACGCACAAAACCAGCCCCGCCGCCAGCCCAATCGCCGAGGCCCGAATCCCCGCCGACCCCACCTGCACCATCGCCCGGCGAATGCTCGACCCCAGCGCAATCCTTATCCCGATCTCCCTGGTTCGCTGCACCACCATATTTTGGACAAGCGCAAAGATTCCCACCGCGCTCAGCAGCAGGGCGAGGCCGGCCATCGCGCCCAGCAGGGCCACCTCAATTCGCTGCTCGGCGAGCGTTTGCGCCATAAGGTCGTTGACCGCATAAAACCCTGAGAAGGGAAGTCCTGGAGCGACGCCGGCCAACGCCCGCTGCATCTGCCCGGTCAGCCCTTCCACCGGTCCGGCGGTCTTGACAATCCAGCTCGGCTGAAACCACACATGCACCAGCGCCAGCATGTGCGGATTCATCTGCGAAGCCGGGATGTACATAATCCGCTCGCTGGTGATCGGCCCGGAGTCGTCGATCCCAGGCGCGGTGGCCACATCGCCCACCATGCCCACAATTGTGATGCCGTTATTCAGCGAACGCCCCACCGGATCCGCCCCACCGTAAAGCTGCCGCGCAAACGCACGGTTCACAATCGCCACCGGCCCGGACTGCGCCGTATCCGACGCCGCAAACCCACGCCCCCGCAGCAGCGGAATCTCCAGCGCATTGAAATAGTCCGGCGTCAGATACACCACGTCGGTCCCGCGCTCCTTGCCCGCCTGCGGGCCGTCATGCAACGTCACCGAGTCGTTCAGCGCGCGCTCGTAGGGCAGCGTCAAACCAACCGCCGCCGTCTTTACCCCCGGAATCCTCGTCATCGCTGCGGTCGAGTCCTCAAGCAGCCGCGAAAACCCAGCAGGATCGCGATACCGCGCATCGTCGAGCGACGCCTTGGCGGTCATCACTCCATTTGGATTGAACCCCGGCGGCAGCGTCTCCAGGTGAACCAGCGTCCGGATCAGCAAACCCGAAGCCGCCAGCAGCACCACCGTCAGCGCCACCTCGCCGGCAATCAGCGCCTGGCGCAGCCGCAGCCTGTCTCCGCCCGTTCCCCGCGTCGCCATCGAAGAGCGCAGATCCACCTTGCGCGAGGCAACCGCCGGCAGCATCCCGAACAGCAGGCAGGTAAAGACCGCCACCGCCAGGGTAAAGCCAAGCACGCGCGCATCGAGCGTGACGCCGGCGACGGGCAGAAAACCCTCCGGCAGCAGGCTCAGCAGTCCACGCAGCGCCGCAAATCCCACTCCCACGCCGGCCAGTCCGCCGGCCAGAGCCAACAGCAGGTTCTCCACCCAGAGTTGAGCCTGAATCTGCCCTTGCGAAGCACCCAGCGCCAGCCGCGTGGCGATCTCCGGCGTCCTGCGCAGCATCCGCACCAGCGTCAAGCCAGCCAGGTTGGCGCATGCAATCAGCAAAATGAACCCCGCGGCCAGCATCAGCGCCAGCGCCTTCGGCCGCAGGTCCGCCGTTTGCCCCCTCTGCAGCGGCACCGAGTACCAGCTCACATGCGCGCCCCCGCTCTGCGCGGCAAACCTCGCCGCCTGTGCCGCCCACGCGCGATTGATCTCCGCATCCGCCTGCTGCCAGGTTGCGCCGTCTTTCAGTCGCGTAATGGCGTCGTAGTTCGTCCCGCCGCCTTCGCCCTCGCGGCTCGGCTGCAGCGCCGTGTACACATCCGCATTCGATGGCGTAACCACCCCCTGCGGAAGCACCCCAATCACGGTGTAAGGCTCGCCCTTCAGGTGGATGACCTGGCCAATCAGCCCGCGGTCCGCGCCAAACGTATTGCGCCACAGGCCGTAGCTCAAAATTGCCGCCTTCGGCCCCTGCGGCTGGTCTTCAGCCTCGGTAAAGTTCCTCCCCACCAACGGCTCAATCCCCAGCACGTCCAGGTAGTGCGCGGAGATCCGCGCCGCATGCAGGTATTCCACCCGCGACCCGGCCTCCAGATTCACCCCGCTCGCAATCCCGCTTGAAATCGCCGAAATCAGCGACGGCACATTGTCCCTGAGCGCCTCCCACTGCGCGCCGTCCAGGTCAATCATGTCCTCGCCCGCATGCGATCCGGTCGCCCGCTCGTAGATCACTCCCAGCCGCTCCGGGTGGGCATAGGGCAGGCTCTTCAGCATCAGCGCGTTCACAATCGAGAAGATCGCGGTATTTGCCCCGATTGCCAGCCCCAGCGTCAATATCACGGCAATCGCAAATCCAGGATTGCGGCGCAGTTGCCGCAGCGCAAAACGAAGATTCTGGCTCAAGGTTTCCATCGTCGGTTCTCCAGGCAAAGATTTCCCGTGCGTATAAAACCTAAAGTACGCCACAGTCCGGCCAACGGTTCCGCAATCTTTACCGGCAGCGGGGCACACACGAACCCGCCCCGCTGTGGCACCCTAGATGTTTACAGGAGTTCCAAATTTATGCCTGCTGAAATCTCTGCCCCCGCCGTCCCCAATCAAGCCATCCATGACAATGACCTTCACGCATGGGATGCCGGCGGCGCCGCCTCCGCCGAAGCACTCTCCGCCTGGGTAACCGCGCGCCTAGCTGCCCACGAGGCCGCCCTCGCCGCCCTGCTCGCCGTTGAAGGCCCGCGCACTCCGGAAAACTCTCTCCGACCCTACGACGAAGCCATCGAGCACCTCAACCTCGCCGGCGCGCAGTCCGGCGTGCTCAACTCCGTCGCCGCTGACAAGGCAGTTCGCGACCAGGCGCAGGACGAAGCCCAGCGCATCTCCATGGCCGGCTCAGCCCTCAGCCTCAACCGCGAAGTCTACGACGCCCTCGCGGCAATTGACCTGACTGGCGCAAGCCCCGCCACCCAGCACTACGTCCAGCGCACCCTGCTCGGCTATCGCCTGGCGGGCGTCGATAAAGACCAGGCCACCCGTGACCAAATTCAGGCGCTCCATGAGAAGACGACCCGCCTCTCGCTCGAATTCAGCCGCAACATTCAGGAGGGCGGCAAGACCATCGAGGCCGCCGAAGCCGAGCTCGACGGCCTGCCTGCCGACTACCTCGCCCGCCATCCCGCCGACGACCAAGGCGTTATCACCCTCTCCACTGACCAGCCCGACATGCAGCCCGTCATGACCTTCGCCGCCAATCCGGCACTGCGCGAACGTATGTTCCTGGCCTACAACACCCGCGCCTACCCCGCAAATCAGCAGATTCTGCTTGACCTGCTAGCCACCCGGCAGCAAATCGCGACAATCCTCGGCTTCCGCAGTTGGGCAGACCTTGCCACCGCCGACCAGATGATGGGCTCGGCAGCCAACGTCCGCACCTTCCTCGCCAAGTTGGACGAAGCCAGCCGCGACGGCGCCCTCCGCGAACACGCGCTCATCCTGGACTTCGCCCGCCAACACCAGCCCGGCATCCAGGCCATCGACATCACCAGCCGCGGCTATTGGTACGAACAGTTCCGCCGCTCCGCCTTCGATTTCGACTCGCAATCCGTCCGCCCCTATTTCCCCTACGCGCAGGTCGAAGCAGGCGTCCTTTCCACCGCCGCCCGCCTCTTCAAAATCGAGTTCCGCCGATCTGACGCCTCCGCATGGCACCCCGATGTTTCGGTTTACGACGTCTTTGACAGCGGCCAGCGCGTGGGCCGTTTCTACCTCGACATGCACCCCCGCGAAGGCAAGGACAAGTGGTTTTCCGCCGCGCCCATTGTGACCGGCTCACACGGCCGCGCCATGCCTGAGGCCGCGCTCATCTGCAACTTTTCAGCCGGCGATGAAAATGGTCCCGGACTGCTGCAATATTCTGACGTCGTCACCTACTTCCACGAGTTCGGCCACCTCATGCACGCCATTCTCGGCGGCCAGACGGAGTGGGCCGGCCTCTCCGGTTTCGCCACGGAAGGCGACTTCATCGAAGTCCCCTCGCAGATGCTGGAAGAGTTCTTCCGCGACGAAAAACTGCTCCAGGCCTTCGCAAAGCACTATCAGACGGGCGAAGTCCTTCCGTCTGACATCATCCGCAAAATGAAGGTTGCCGGAGCATTCGGCCGCGCCGACGGCATGAGGACGCAGCTCTACTACACCACCCTCTCGCTCGACCTGCACGACGAGGACCCAGCCGGACTTGACCTCGACACCACCACCAAGACCCTCTACCAAAGCCTGCAGCCGTGGACTTGGAAAGAGGGCAACCGCATGTATTCGAGCTTCGGCCACCTCATCGGCTACTCGTCCAACTACTACACCTACGCCTTCGACAAGGTCATCGCATTGGACTTCTTTGCCCAGTTCGACGCCAAAGACCTCCTTGGCTGCGAAGCCGGTGCGCATTATCGCAAGGCAGTGCTGGAGCAAGGTGGTTCCAAGCCCGGCCGTCAGATGGTCCGCGACTTCTTGGGCCGCGACGAAGAGTTTTCTGCCTTCTCCGATTGGCTGAATGAGGAATTTGAGGGGGAACTGCTGGGGGCTACCACTTAGCTGCCCGTCGTTCGGAGAATAGCGCTATACTTGTATAGCATTTGTTCTGGAGGTCTCCATGCTCGCTATTCGTCTCCCCGAAGAAATCGAAAAACGCCTCGACGCCCTCGCCAAACAAACCGGGCGCACCAAGTCCTATTACGCGCGTCAAGCAATTCTGGAACAGCTGGACGACCTTGAAGACATCTACCTTGCCGAGCAGCGCCTCGCCGACGTTCGCGCTGGCAGGAGTACCACAGTCTCCCTTGAGGAAGTGATGAAGCGCTATGGCATGGTCGATTAGTTTCGACCGCAAGGCTGAGCACGATCTGGACAAGCTTGACCCTACGGTTGCACGCAGAATCAACAAATTTCTCTTTGAGCGAATCGCGCCGCTTGACGACCCTCGCAGTATCGGCGAGGCCCTCAAAGGCACAGAACTCGGGGAACTCTGGAAGTACCGGGTCGGCGACTACCGCATTATCGCCGATATTGAAGACAAATTGGTTCGAATCCTGGTCGTGAGGATAGGCAACCGCCGCGAGTTCTATCGCTGACAACCGAAGGCTTTCATCCGTTCCCTATTCCCTATTCCCTGCTTCTATGACCCCATCCGACTTCCGCCGCATCGCCCTCAGCCTCGAAGGCGCCGAAGAAAGCTCGCACCTGGGCGCTGCCGACTTCCGCGTCGGCGGCCGCATCTTCGCCACCCTCGCCTCCGTCGGCCAGGGCTACGGCAACCTCATGATTACTCCGGAACTCCAGGCCGCCTTCATCGCCGACCGCCCCGACCTGTTTCTGCCCATCCACGGCGGTTGGGGCCGCATGGGAGCCACCCACATTCGCCTTGCCCAGGCCGACGAAGACACCCTGACCGGCGCACTCCACACCTGTTGGAAGCTCCGCGTCGAAAAGAACCGCAAGCCCTCCGCGCGCAAGCAGGCCAAAAGCTCCGTCAAGTCCCAAATCCAATCAAAACGTCACAAACCGCGTTAACACTTCTCCAAGGCGTCATCCGCTACGATGGACGGATGGCAACTATCAACGACTTCCAGGGAAAATGGGCGCTCATCACCGGGGCCAGCGCCGGCATAGGCCAGGCTCTCGCTCGCGAACTCGCCTCCCACGGCGCAAAGCTCATCCTCACCGCGCGCCGCAAAGACCGCCTTGAAGCCTTCGCCGCCGAATTACAAGGGAAGGGAACTGAGGTCCGCATCGTCCCCGCCGATCTCAACGACCCCGCCGCACCACAATCCATTTACGACGCCACCGTCGGCGCAGGCCTCGTGGTCGATATCCTCATCAACAACGCCGGCCTCGGCCTCTACGGCGCACACACCGAGAGCGACCCAGCCCAGGAGATGGGCCAGATCCGCGTCAATTGCGAAGCCGTCGTCCGCCTCTCGCGCCTCTTTGTCCCGCACATGGTCGAGCGCCGCCGCGGATGGGTCATGATTCTGGCCTCTACCGCCAGCTTTCAGCCCGTGCCCTATCTCTCCACTTACGCGGCCACCAAGGCTTTTGACCGGTTTTTCGCCCTCGGCCTGGCGGCAGAAGTGGCCCGCTTCGGCGTCAAAGTCACCGCGCTCTGCCCAGGTCCCACTGAAAGTGAGTTTTTCGACGTAGCCCAGGCCACCATCTTCAAAGCCCGCGGATTCCAATCCGCTGCAGTCGTTGCCCAACGCGGAATCGCAGCACTAGCGCGCGGCCAGCGCACCATCATCCCCTACTTCGGAGGCCGATTCACCGCGTTCCTCGTCCGCTTCCTGCCCGTAGGCCTCATTACCTACTTCGTAGAAAAAGAAGCCCGCCCAAAGTCCGCGGAATCAGTGACAACTGAAAACTGACAACTGTCTCTACTCCAGTTCCCGAATCCAGATATTCCTGAAGCTGATCGGCTCGCTCGCGTCTCCATGCGCCTGCAGCTTGATTGGCGCGCGATCATAGGCTTTGTAGAAAGGCTTTCCGATATAGAGCGTCTGCCCCTTCAACTCAAAGTGGTTCTGCACCAGCACGCCGTTGAACAACGCCGTCACATAAGCGGGTGTCTTCAACGACCCGTCTGCGTTGAACCTGGGCGCCGTCCAAACAATGTCATAAGTCTGCCACTCGCCGGGCTTGCGGTTCGGGTTCACCAGCGGCGCGCTCTGCTTGTAAATGCTGGCCGCCTGGCCGTTCACATAGGTCGTGTTGTTGTAGGAGTCGAGCACCTGCAACTCGTATCCATCGTCCCCCGGCCCGGTCGACGCAAGAAACACGCCGCTGTTGCCCCGCGCCTGCCCGCTGCCGGTAATGTCGGTGGGAATCCGAAACTCCACGTGAAGCTGATAGTCCTTGAACTTCCGCCTGGTCTCGATGTTGCCCACGCCGTGCGCCTTCTTCACCGTGAAAATGCCGTCATGCACCACCCATTGCGCCGGCGTTTGATCCTGGGCTGAAACCCATTCGTCCTCATTCTTGCCGTCGAACAGCACAATCGCATCCGAAGGCGGTGCCGCGTCGGCTGCGCCCGGCGTAACAATCTTCGGCACCGGCGTCCAGACTTCCGTCTCTTCCGGTTTGGGCTTGTCGGCCTGCTGTGCGCTCAGCAAGGCAGTGGTGGAGGCGAGGACAGCGAACGCGAGAATGTGCGAAATCTGGTTGCGTGAAAGTTGGATACTCATAGGTCGAATTGAGAATACACCCGCGCCTGCGCAATCGTCAGTCAGCTCGTTTTGAACTTGCCTTGCCCGCTCAGTCGTTCTTGGCCGACTGCCCCGAGCCCGCGTTTCCAGGCACCTTCGCAGCAGTCGTCATCGCGAACGAATTGAAGAACCGGCTCACGTCCTTGTCCCGCCGCGCGCCTGCCGATGGAAAGCTCGCTGTCAGCATGTAAAGGCGCGATCCGGCAAAGATCAGCCGCGAACTCAGCACTCCTCCGCCGCTGTTCTTTGCGGTGAATTCCCGCCCCGGAAACCCCTGCGTAGTGTTGGCCGACTCACTCACCAGCGTGGTCTGCGTTCGCTCCACCGCGCCGTCCCGCGCCATCTCCAGTGTGCCTTCCGCAACATCCCGGTTCACCCGCGCCACCGGAGGATTGTCCTCCCAGGCCACGGAAAACGTTGTCTCCGCGTCGGGGTTCGAGAACACCATGTTCACCTGGTCCGTGCTTCCCGCCTCGTTATACGCAGGAACCTGGATCTGGCTCTGGTTGGCCGGCATCTCCACCCGGAATCCGTCCTGCGAGCGGTCAACCGTTTGCCACACGATATTTGCCGGATGGCCGGTCTCGGCGGTTGGCTCGGTGTTGTCACGGTTGTCATCGGTGCCAATCGCGTGCTGACCGGTCAGGCCAAGCCCCTGCCGATGCACGTAGGCATACCCGATGCCCAACACCGCAACTCCCGCCACAACAATGGAATGCCACTTCTTCACAACTTAAAGAGTGACAAGCCCGGTCGAAGGATGCAAGTCGATTCTTGCCATTTTGCTGACGTGGGGTGCCTCTCAGGTAATGCTCCAGTTCACTTGAAACCGGCAACTCAAAAAATGCCCCTCCACAGAATCAAATCGAAGACGCAACCTTTTTCCAGGTTTTGCATCTACCTAAATAACAAGCAGAGGCTTCCCCGAAACTACTCCCTTCCAAGAAGGTATCCACCCTTTCAGGTCTGCTAAGGACCTGAGTCTCAATATCCCCCCTGGACCCCCTCCCAACCAATGCCTCTCGAGCGGGCCTGCCGGAAGGCAGGCCCATCGCTTATCTGAACCACCCGTACATTCCTCAGCTCCTCCCCATCCCGCATCCGGCCGGATAAAATCAAACCACCATGCCGTCTTCCCACAAAATCCCGGCGTCCCAACCCGCACCCGCGCACAAAAACCGCCCCATCTCCCAGCAAGAACTCACGCCCCTAAGGCCCATTCCGGTCATCGCAGCCAACGCTGTACACGTGCTCAAAGTTGCCGCGTGGGATAAGCCCGGCTCGCCAATCTCTTCCTGGCTTTGGCACGGATTCAGCACCCGCATCGGCGGCCTGAGCCGCGTCTACTGCGCCGACGACGCTCCCGGTGAACTCAACCTTGGCTTCACCGCCTCCGACGATCGCGAAACCGTGGCCGGAAACCGCCGCCTGCTGGCCCAGGCTGTCACTGGCAACCCGGAAACCCCGCTCATCCCCCTGCGACAGATTCACTCCAGCGAGGTCTTCGTTGCTTCCGCTTCAGACGCGCTGCGGCCGGCTCCCTGCGAAGGCGACGGCCTTCTGACCGACGAGCCCGGCCTGCTGCTCGGCGTGCAAACTGCCGATTGCATTCCGGTGCTCGTCGCCGACCAAAAGCGCCGCGTCGTCGCAGCCTTCCATGCCGGCTGGCGCGGCACCGTCAAACGAATCGTCGAGTCCGGCATCGGACGCATGTCCGTCGAGTTCGGCTCCCGCCCTGAAGACCTCATTGCTGCCATCGGCCCCGGAATCGGACCCTGCTGCTACGCGGTAGGCGAAGAAGTTTTGTCCAGCTTCGAGTCCCAGTTCCCCTATGGCCGGGACCTCTTCCGCGAGGTTTCCGAGCCCCCCTCCGCCGATCGGCACGCCGTCCCCAGCCTGCATGTCGACCTGGTGGAGGCCAATCGCCGCCAACTCCTCGCCGCCGGCCTCAAGCCGCGTGCCATAGCTGTTACCGGCGGATGCACCAGTTGCATGCCCGATCTGTTCTTCTCCCACCGCGGCTCACACGGCCACGCCGGCCGCATGATGAGCGTCATCGGCATCCGTTGAGGCTGCGGCGTCGGAAGGTGGGGCGTTGCGGGGATCTCTGTTCAGGACCTTCCTCTGGCCGAAAGAACCTGGAAACCCTCGAGGATTCAATTGAAACCCGGAGTCTGTCGTGGTTCTTTGCGTGCCAATCCATTCCGGATCAGGCACTTGCCGTTCGCCGTGCTTCGGCTCGAATTTTTTCCCACTCATTCCATCCGTCCTTGCGCCGATAAGAGAAGCAAGCCTCATCCGGCGCGACAACAGGATCGGCAGAAGACTCTGTATCGGAGTTCCAGGTCCAAAATACGGCTCGGCCTGTCCTGTGCACGCGTTTCAGCAATTCGCGACCCATCTATGTATCGGAGTTTTTGTATGCGCGCACTGCTTAACCTGACCAACAAGGAAACCCTGGTACCGGAAAACACATTCATCTATTCCCGGACTGACACCAAAGGCCGTATCACCGAGGCCAATCAAGCCTTCGCCACCCTCAGCGATTATTCCGTCGAGGAGTTGGTGGGCAGGCCGCACAACATGATCCGGCATCCCGATATGCCCAAAGAGGCCTTCGCGGACATGTGGAAGTCGCTCAAGGCAGGCCGTCCCTGGCAGGGCCTGGTCAAGAATCGCCGCAAGGATGGCGGTTTCTATTGGGTATTCGCCACGGTATCGCCAGTCCGGGGGCAAGACGGGCACATCGTCGGCTTCCAGTCTTTGCGCCTCAAACCCACCCGCGAGCAGGTCAAGGCCGCTTCTGAGGTGTATCGCCGCATTCAAGAGGGCGATCACTCGTTCTGCATCCAGGAAGGCCGCGCCGTTCCCAATCACTCCAGCCTCATGCGCCAATTCACCCGGCCCGATCTTCGCTTCGCGGTTGGCGCGCAGTTCGGCCTGCTGGCCTCCGTCGCGGGTCTCTGGGTTGAGTTCGCCGGTGCAAGCTCACCCCTCGTCAGAACGCTGGCTTCCGCGGCCTTTGGTCTCGGCGTCTTCGGTTCGCTGCTCGTGCTCCTCAGCACGCTGCCCCACCTGCTGCGCGACCTCGATCAGATCGAGGACTTCCTTGATTCTCTGCTCTCCACCGGCGACTTCACCATTCCCTTCAGCCTCGATCAGCGCGGCCGGTCGGGAAGAATCGCCTGCAAGCTCAGATTGCTGACCGGCTGGATTCAGTCCACCGTCCATTGCATTCAGGACGCAGTGGTTCCAGTGGAGGAGGGAACCGAGCAGGTCCGGCTCGCAATCGAGGCCATTGACGACGCGGCAACTGCCCAGAACATGGCCACCACCTCGGTTGCAGCCGCCACCACCGAACTCGACCTTACCATTCGCGAGGTGGCCGAGCATTTGCAGAACACCGAGTCCGCTGTGCGGGAAACCGGACGCAAAGCTGAAGAGGGCTCCGCCGTCACCCTCCGCGCAACCGAGCGCATCCAAAAACTCGCCGAGGCGGTTCGCGCTGCCGCGGTAGAAGTCGACGCCCTGGGAAAAAGCTCCGCCGAAATCAGCGTCATCGCCGGCGTCATTCGCGAGATTGCCGACCAGACTAACCTGTTGGCGCTCAACGCCTCCATTGAGGCCGCTCGCGCCGGAGACGCAGGCCGCGGCTTTGCCGTCGTCGCCAGCGAAGTCCGCACCCTCGCCGACAGAACCATGAAAGCCACCGCCAAAATCGACTCCATCATCGACACCATCAAGGGGGACAGCGATCGCGCCATCGCCGGTATGCACTCCGGCGCCACCCAGGTGGCCGGTGGAGTTGCTCTCGTACAGGAAGCAAACTCCGCCCTCACCGATATCAACAACCTCATGTCGGAGTCCGTGCGCCGCGTCTCAGAGATTGCCACCGCATCGTCGCAGCAAACTGAGGCTATCAATGAGATCAGCAGCAACATTACCAGGGTCGCCGACATGACCGATCAGAATGCCCGCGTGGTTAAACAGACAACTCAGCTCATCGGCGGCCTCAAGCCCATGGTCGACCGCGTCAAGCAAGCCGTCGAACAGTATCACGCCTGAGCCGGCCCCCTCACACGCGGAGAAAGCGCCCAAGGCCCAAACCCGCCCCAGCGTTGCTTTGAAGAATTCGAGCGTCCGCTGAGCCATCCCGAATAAGCGCAGGGGAAAGACCTCAAGATTGAGGAGCCCCTCAGGAAGCCTTGGCAGCTTCGTCCGGATTCACCAGGTCGCGCAGTTCCTTCGACGGCTTGAAGTAGGGAACACGCTTGGCAGGGACTTCCACGCGTTCGCCTGTCTTTGGGTTGCGTCCAATCCGCGAGTTGCGTTGCCGTATGCGAAACGACCCGAAGCCGCGGATCTCAATCTTGTCTCCGCCTTGCAGCGCGCCGATTACGGAATCGAAAATCGTCTCAACAATCACTTCGCCATCGCGGCGCGTCAGATCTCCCAGGCCGGTCACTTTTTCCACCAGGTCCGCTTTTGTCATATCCAATGGCCTCCGACATTCAGCATAACCGGATTTGGCTATGTCAGGAGTGAAAAAGAAAGCACACTTGTAGGAATTGAACCGTTACTCATCAATAAGATGGGGAAATTGGCCCCGCTTTCCGTTTCCCCGGGCGTCCACCCCGCATTGGTTTATCATGGCTCAAGTGCCTTGCCGGGGAAGGGACCCAAATTTATGCCTCTCAGCCAGTCAATGGATGATCCCGTGACCCACTACCCCTACTTCAGCATCGTCATCCCGGCCTTCAATGAAAGCGCCCGCATCCCGGCGACGCTTCAGGACGTTGTCTGCTGCATTCGCCGCCACCAATGGGATGCCGAGGTCATCGTCGTCAACGACGGCTCCACCGACGCCACCCGCCAGGTGGTCCTCGACTTTGCCCGCACCGCCCCTGAAGTCCGCATCCTCGATAACCCCGGCAACCGCGGAAAAGGCTACAGCGTTCGCTCCGGCCTCCTTCAAGCGTTTGGCGAAGTGGTCATGTTTACCGACGCCGACCTGTCCGCTCCCATGGACGAGGCCGAGCGCCTGTTTGCCGCCATCGCCGAGGGAGCGGATATAGCCATCGGCTCTCGCTGGCTTGAAAAAGGCCGCCAGACTCACCGCCAGCCTCTCTATCGCCAGTTCTTTGGCCGCTGCTTCAATGCCGTCACCCGCGGAGTCATGGGACTCCACTTTGCCGACACCCAATGCGGCTTCAAAGCCTTCACCCGCCACGCCGCCCAAACCGTCTTCCAGCTCCAGACCATCGAGCGCTGGGGCTTCGATCCCGAGATCCTCTTCATCGCTCTCAAGTCCGGCTTCAAAGTGGTGGAAGTCCCCGTAAGCTGGGGCCACGACGCGCGTTCCCGAATGAGCTACCTCAAAGACGGCATGAAAATGCTGGAAGAGATCGCCATCATCCGCTGGAACGCCCTCCGCGGAAAATACGGCAAACAGGTCGAGCACATCCATCGTGCCACGCTTGAGAAGCATTAGCCCTTGCCGCCCCTCGCACACCAAGACCTCGCCCGCATCGCCGCCGGAACCGCCTTCTTCCTCCTCGTTGCCCTGCTCCTCTGGCGTCGCTGGCGCAACCGATAGCCCCACCCTGCCCCGGTATCCACAAAAAACGCTCTGGAATGAATCGTCCGCGGAGTGCTACGGTGATACGGAATCCCTGGAGGCCGCTTGTATCCCCCAGAACCCAGTGAAGTACCCCCTTTTCGCCGCAGCCCATCGCACTTGTTTTTCGGGTTTCGAGCCGCAATTCTGGTGCTCGCCCTCGCCGCCTGTCACGCTCAGGGGCAGAGTGGCCCGCCGACGTTCGATGCCAGAAACCTGGCGGATCCCGCCCCTCTCGCGAATGGCTGGCTCGCCCAGGCCGGGGACAACCCCGCCTTCGCGCAGGCCAGCTTCGACGACTCGCATTGGCTGCCCCTGGTTCCCGCCAAATCCCCGCGGGATTCCTTCCCGGACCTCCGCACAGACACCGTCTGGTACCGCCTCCATGTGACCCTCACACCCAATTCCACCGGCCTGGCCCTCCAGGAGCGAGATCTCGCCAGCGCTTTCGAGATCTACGCCAATGGCTCCCGGCTCATGTCCCTCGGCCATGTCGCTCCCTTCACCCAGTTCTCCGCGGATTCCCGCCTCACTGCCCCCTTTTCTGACTCTCAGGTCGCCGCCGGCTCGCTGGTCCTCGCCGTCCGCGCACATCTCACCCCAGCCCAGTGGTCGGGCGCTTCTCCGCCACCCGATCCCGGAAGTCTCTTGCTCGGGTCGGAATCTGCGCTGCGCCAAAGCTCGTTGATGTCCCTGCTCGCCGACAACATTGTCGACTGGACCTGGGCAGTTGTCGTTCTTGTGGTCGCACTTCTCGCTCTTACACTGTTCTCCGCCCAGCGCCAACGCACTGAGTACTTTTGGACCTTTTGCCTGGGCCTGGCCGAGGTGAGCGGGGCTGCTTTCGCTTTCCTCCTTTCGGTTCGCAACATGCCAGTGGTCGGGTCGCTACCCCTCCTGGTTCTTAACTGCTCCACCAATTTCCTTGTCCTTCTCGTCTACTTCGGATTCGTCCGACAGCGAATCAAACCATGGATCTGGATTTACGCCACTCTGACTTGCGTCCTGATCGCCGTCAATCAGTTCGCTTCCATCACCGGCGCCCTCACTCGCGGCGCGGATGCGCTTTCCATGGTCTCCGACTTCGCGGACGGCACGATCAACATGTTTATCCTGCCTGCGGCGCTGATCCTTGCGCTGCGCCGCGGCAACCGCGAGGCTGGAATCATTCTCGTTCCCATGTTCCTCTCCAATCTGGTGGACTACACGAACTGGGGCGCACTCCTCCTTGCCCAGATTCCCTCATGCAGCGTTCCTGCAAACGCATTCCTGACCAGCCTCCGCAGCTTCCACATCGGTCCGGTCGCGCTTCCCCAGGAGGACGTGGGTGGAGTCGCCTGCTGGCTCTCCCTGGCCGCGATCATGGTCTTCCGCGCCAATCGGGCCACCCGCCAACAGGCCGTCCTCGAGAGCCAGCTCGACGCCGCACGCCAAGTCCAGCAGATCATCGTGCCGGAAGTGGCCGATGCCGTCCCCGGCTTCTTCATCGAATCCGTTTACCAGCCCGCCCAGCAGGTCGGCGGCGATTTCTTCCAGATCCTCCCCACCCGCGATGGCGGCCTGCTGCTCGTCGTTGGCGATATCGCCGGCAAAGGTCTGCCCGCCGCAATGCTCGTGTCGGTCGTCGTCGGCGCAATTCGCGGCGTTGCCGAATACACAAAAGATCCCGCAGAACTGCTCGCCAACCTCAACGAGCGCCTCGTCGGGCGCGGCGGTAGTCTCTCCACAGCTCTTGTTGCGCAAATCTCAGCCCACGGCTGTGTCACCATCGCCAATGCTGGCCATCTGTCCCCCTATCTCGACGGTAGAGAAGTGGAACTGCCCGGCGCGCTACCCCTCGGCGTCCTCAGCGGCGCAGTCTATGAAACTACCCGGTTCGCCCTCCCCCCCGGCAGCCGACTCACCTTCTACTCCGACGGCGTCATCGAAGCCCAAAACACCAAAGGCGAACTCTTCGGCTTCGACCGCGCCAAAGCAATCTCCACAGAACCCGCCGCCGACATCGTCCGCGCCGCCCAACAGTTCGGCCAGGAAGACGACATCACCGTAGTCATAATCGAGCGGGACGAAGCCATCGCCTCGGCCGCATGAACTCCGTTCCCAAGCGGAACCTGGGCAGGGCAAACGCATTTGAAAATCGATCGAACCACTCAATGTGCCTTCCGGCAGGCCTGCAACCTGATTCCCCCATACCCCATCAAAAAAAAGCAAGCCCCTCCCCCAACTGACTTTGACTAACCTATTTAAATCCAACAACTTCCACCCGCACCATACTTGCAGGCAATTACCCCCTTCTGGCGCACAATCCTTGTAGAGGTGTTTCGCATGCCAAAATCGTCCAGCAACCCGCACCCTCGCCAATTCCATCGCCCCGCCTTTGCCCCTGTTTTTCCGGCCTTCAAACCCCCAAAAACGCTGAGACCCCACCCCCCCCTCTCGATTTCGTCAAAAAATCGAAGCCAGAATCCGCTTAACTAATTCCTATTCAATGAGTTACAAAAACAGCCTGTTTACCTATCGGTAAACACAAACCCCCATTTTCGGGCAAAAAAACGCCAAAAACACCATCGAAACTGGCACTTTAGAGCAAAAATGACACTTTTCGCACATCGAAAGTCGCGTACCCACAACCATCCCAACGTGCTCTGTTTTTCCACCTCGATTCGCCTCTCAAAAGCATCTCCCTCACAAGGTCAAGAGCTTGTGCTTCCAAATGCGTTTGCCCTGGGAACCTGGGGCACCCGGCCCCATCCTTTACAACTCGGGTGTAAAATCGGGCACGCACGAGGAAGATTGAATGGACCGGTTACGAATCGTTCTTACGCCTATATTCCTGCTTCTCTTCCTGGGCGGACTTGCCGCACAGACCAATGTTTCGCCTGCTACGGACGACGACCGCAAACACGCTCTCGAACTTTACGATCAGAACAAGTTCACAGAGGCCCTTCCTCTTCTTGAAAAGCTTGCTGTCGAGCTCCCCATGGATTTGGTGATTCAGGAACGGCTGGCGTCCACGGTCTTCGTTACCTCGAACGGCATTGAAGATCCCGAACGGCGTAAGCAACAAGTATTGCGGGCCCGCGCGCTGCTGCTTCACGCCAAGGAACTAGGGGACAATAGCAATCTCCTCCAAGTTCTTCTGGATGCGATTCCGCCGGACGGAAGCGATTCCTCCTTCTCTCCGAATACGAATGTCGAGCAGGTCATGCGCAAGGCCGAATCCGCCTACGAGTCCGGCGACCTGGCCAAGGCCCTCGAAGGCTACACCCAAGCTCTGGTGCTTGACCCCAAGCTGTATTTTGCAGCACTCTACGGCGGCGATACGCTCTTCAAGATGAAGCAGTATGACAAGGCCGGCGACTGGTTTACGCAGGCCATAGAGATCAATCCCAATGTAGAGACCGCCTATCGTTACTGGGGCGACTCGCTGATGGCCGAAGGCAAGATGAGCGAAGCGCGGGCAAAGTTCATTGATGCGGTCGTGGCCGAGCCATACACGAAGAAATCGAACATCGGTATCCAGCAGTGGGCGGAGCGGAATAAAGTGCGCTTTACCGTGCCGCGCATTCAGTCGCCGAATTCGGTCAAACCAAACGAAAAAGGCATGACGTTGACAGTGGACTCCTCTGCTCTGGGTAGAAACGATGGCAGCAGTGCCTGGATGATCGCCGACATGAGCCATATGCTATGGCAAAGCGAGAAGTTCAAGAAAGAGTATCCAAACGAAAAGGAGTATCGCCACTCTCTGAAAGAAGAATCGGAGAGGCTCGATCTCGTGGCGGAAGCTTTGCAGCAGATGCTCAAAGACAAGAAGGTCAAGAATCTCGACCCTAATCTTGCCACGTTGCTAAAATTAAAGGAGTCCGGGTTGGTCGAGGCCTACATCCTGATTTCTGCCGCCGACCAGGGGATCACCCAGGACTATGCTGCCTATCGAGAGCAACACTGTGAAAAACTGCGCCAATATCTTGACGAGATTGTAGTGCCCAAACTGTAGAGGCTCCGGATGCCTCAGCTGAGGATTCTCAGGCCTGGGAATCCATGAACCTTGTTCCGCTACACAACCCTTTTAGGCCGTAGCGGCGCTTGCCACCGACTGCAGCCCCCGTGCCTCAATCTCAAACTCGCGAATCTTGTACTTCTGAATCTTCCCCGACAGCGTCGCCGGAAACTCCGTCACAAACCGCACATGCTCGGGAATCTTGTAATACGCAATCTGCCCCTTGCAAAACTCGCGAATCTCTTCCTCCGTCGCGTCGACTCCCGCCTCGACTCCCGGCTTCAGCCGCACCCACGCCGCCACAATCTCCCCCAGCCGCTCGTTGGGAATCCCCACCACCTGCGCCTCATCCACCTTCGGATGCGTGTACAAAAACTCCTCCACCTCGCGCGGATAAATATTCTCCCCGCCGCGGATAATCACGTCCCGCGACCGCCCCGTCAGGTGAATGCATCCGTCCTCCCGCATCACTCCCAAATCGCCAGTCTTCAGCCAGCCATCCGCGCCAATTACCAGCGCCGTGCCCTCCGGGTCGCCGTCGTACCCCTTCATCACCGCGTAGCCGCGTGCGCAAACCTCGCCCTGTTCGCCGTGCGCCAGCGTCTCGCCAGCCGGCGAAGCAATCCGAATCTCCGTCTGCGGCATCGCCCGGCCCACCGTCTTCACCCGAATCTCAATCGAGTCTCCCGCGTCGCTCATTGTCACCACCGGCGATGTCTCCGTCTGTCCGTAGGCGATCACCAGCTCCCCGCAATGCATCTCCTCCAGCACCCGCGTCATCAGCTCCACCGGGCAGGGCGCCCCGCTCATCATCCCCGTCCGCAGGCTGGTCAGGTCGTAGCTTGCAAACTCCGGCAGCGCCAGCTCTGCCACATACATCGCCGGAACCCCGTAAACACTGGTCGCCCGCTCCTCATGCACCGCCTTCAGCGTAGCCCGCGCGTCAAACGTCCAATTAGGCAGAATGATCGCCGCACCCGAGTTCACCGCGCTCATCGTCCCAATCACGCACCCGTAGCAGTGGAACAGCGGCACCGGCACCACGATCTTGTCCTGCTCTGTATAGTGAAACCCTGCGGCGAGAAACTGCCCGTTATTCACTACGTTGTGGTGCGTCAGCATCACGCCCTTGGGCAGCCCCGTCGTCCCACTTGTGTACTGGATATTAGCCACATCGTCCACTGAAACCCGCGCCGGCAGCTCCCCAGGCGTGTATTTCAGCGCCAGCCACTCCGGCGAGTCGAAATAGATGGTGTGCTTCAACTCCAGCTTCAGCCCGTGGCAGGCCCGTCCCAGAATCTCCTCGTAATCGGCCCGCTTGTCCCGCCGCCACAAAAACAGCGCCTTCATCCGCGAGCGCGCCAGCGTAAACCGCAGCTCGTGCGAACGGTACGACGGGTTCACATTCACCAGCGCCGCCCCGGCCCGCGCACACGCCATGTGCAGCACAATCCACTCCACGCAGTTGGTGGACCAAAGCCCCACCCGGTCGCCGCGCCGTATCCCCAGCGACCAAAGCCCGCGCGCCACATTGTCCGCTTCCTCGCTCAGCTCCGCCCAGCTCAACCGCTCGTCCTGATGGAGCGAAGCGACAGCCAGCCGCTCCGGAAACCGATCCGCCGTAAGCGCCAGCAGTTCGCCAATGGTCAGCTCCAGCAGCGGCCTGTCAGGCCCGCGGGCATAGCTCAGCGTGCGCACTCTCTCTTCCACAGCCATCGGTTTGCCTTCCAATGCAGCGATGAAAGGCAGTGTAGTCCGAGAAGCATACGCCCAAATGTGATCCAGCACACAAAACACCAAGCGTGTATTCGGTTTTTTCCGTTGCGCTCTCTTCAGGACTGTCCTAAAGTTTCTGAATCGCCGTCAACAATCGATTTGAGGAGAACTCATGCGCTTGCTTCTGTGGTGTCGTCTCATTCTCCCTTTGCTTCTTGCGTTTGGGATGACGTGTGAACTGGCGAGCCAACCGCAGGGAAACGCAGACCAAGCAGTTTCGCCTCCATCAGACGATTTCTCCTGGAAGCGCCCTGCCGGCCTTGACCAGTTGACCAGGAGGTCGGTCTGGTTTACCACCTACGTCGACCTTTTGACTGTTGAAGATCGAACCCCCCACGCGGTCCCTCTGAAGAGTGTAAAGGGAGTCTCATTTCAGGTCGGCCTGACCCATCGGTCGTGGTGTATTGCAGCGGACGAAGGGACAGTCACAGTCGAGTTGGCCACCGGTAAATTTCGTAGATTCAATGTCGATACTCCGAAGAATCCCCCAAAAGAGCCGATAACGGATTGTTCCGACATCTTCCCGACGCTTAAGCAAAAAACACTGGACCAGATAGACAGAGCGCTTTTCAGCGAATTGACCATTGACTCCAACGCACCCTTTGGCCTCGGTGTTGCGCCGCCCGAAGGGGGCAATCCCTTTCGACTGGTTCCAGCTCGTTCCGTTGCAATCGATACGGGGTCGGACGGGGTCTTCAAGGTGGGCGATGTCCTTTTTGTCCCGCAACTGACCCTGGTAAAGGTGACGCTTCCCGGTGGCAAAGTTGTGAATCACGATGGTTATGTCATGGCAGTTGACAGGGTTGGCGGCTGCAGCGGCAGTAAAGGCATGCCAGACAACTGCAACATCAACCATTTGGACTATTTTCAGGGAAGAAGCTCCACGGATCTGCTCCCACCCCCGCTGGATTCGAGTCCTGCCAGTCCGGTTTACGCTTATCTCGTCACTGACCCCGCAATCATTGCGCGACTCAAGGCGGAGCACGGAGGAAACTGATATCCAGAATTCAAGTCGTCTGCCCATCTTTCAACTTGCGGCCCAACGATTCGATTTCGCATTGTTCAACGGGATGCGAGGCTGCCCATCCCTTCATCCCGAGTCCCCCGCTACCCCTTCAATCCGCAACCCTGCATTTCCCATTGTTGCCTGGTGAGAAGCCACCGAAGCAGCGCAAACAAACGCCTCCCCCGATCGCGACTCCTGCACATGAAATCTGTTCTCCTCAATCCAGCGGTAAACCTGACGCCTGGTCGCGCCGATACTTAATGAAGCGGCCTCCGCCGATATCATCAGCACAGTGCCACCGCATTGCGAACAAAAGCCCTGATACCCGCTTGCCGCATCGAAGCGCATCGAAACCACTTCGCGCTCAACCCTGATTTCCGTGCGCCGCACCACCTCCGAACCCGCGTGCCCCTTCATCCGTTCTTCCGGGGCTGCTACGATGGGCGTGCGTCGCTTCACCGTCGCCTCCTGAGAGCCACAGTGCGCCGAATCACGGTCAGAAGTCTTTAAGAGGCGTATTAATCGTTCTAAACTGTTTTGAAGGCATGCTATGTCTCTGACAAAAAACCAGATATACCGCTTCGGAGAGTTTGAACTCAAGGCCCATTCCCGCTCGCTCGTCCGCGACGGGAAGGAAATCGTCCTGGGTTCCAAGGCCTTCGAGGTCCTCATTTATCTGCTTCAGCATGCCGGCGCCGTCGTTTCCAAAGAGGAATTGCTCCAGACCGTCTGGCCGGAATCCTTCGTCGAAGAAAGCAATCTTTCCCAGCACATCTACGGGCTCCGCAAGGCCTTCGCAGACCGGGCCGGCTACATTCTCACCATCCCCGGCCGCGGCTATCAATTCACGGCCAGTGTCCAAACCATCTCTCAGGCCGAAGGATCCCTCCAATCCCAGACAGCCCCAACCCAACTGGGCGGAGTGCTGGTCCAAACCGTGCGCGAGCGCACCCATGTCGTCATCCATGAGTCAGCGCCCGCCGCAATGGCGCCCGCGCCACTTCTCCAACTGCCCCCGCCAGACCCAATGCGTTCGTCCCGCGTCGTGACCATCGCCGTCGCTGGTTCCCTGGCCATCGCCTCCATCTGCCTGTTCGCCTACTGGTTCCTGGCCCGCCGCGGTGCGGCTCCTCCCATTCGCGTATCCAATTACATACAGATCACCCACGACGGGCACGACAAATACCTCTCCGGCACTGACGGAAGCCGGCTTTACTTTACCCAAAGGTCGCCACAACTCGGGGAGCAGATCTCAACATCGGGAGGAGCCCCGGCGCCTGTCCCAAACCCAATTCCCAACTCATGGATAGGGGAAGTCTCTCCGGATGGGTCCACCGTCTTCATCCAAGCGGAAGCAGGAGGCATGACCTCCGCGAGCACTATCTGGTCCTCCGCAATTCTCGGCGGATCTCTCCGCCGTCTCGCGCCCGCTGTAACATCCACGTGGTCTCCAGACGGAGACCTGGTGGCCTATGCCACACAAGATGGCGACCTCTACTCCATGCACAGTGACGGCACCCATGCCGTTAAACTGGCATCCATCGGTGGATATGTCGAATCCCTCGCCTGGTCGCCCAACGGGAAGCTCCTCCGATATTCCAAAGGCGGAAATCTCTGGCAAATATCGGCGCACGGATCAGACCTCCAGCAACTGCTCACCGGATGGCGCATTGGATCACCGAAAACAGACGTTCGATTTGGCTCCGACGGTCGCTTCTTCTTCGTTTGCGAGGGCGAAATCTGGACCCTCGAAGAGCGCCGCCGCCTGTTCGGAGACACATTCCTGGAACCCGTCGCGCTCACCTCCGGCCCTATCCGCTGGACTGACCCAATCCCCAGCAAGGATGGCAAGAAACTCTTCGCCGTCGGCGCCACAAGACGCGGTGAACTGGTTCGCTACGACGCCCCATCTGGAAAGTTCCAACCCTTGCTCGGCGGCATCTCTGCCGAGTTCGTCGACTATTCAAAAGACGGCAAATCGCTGCTCTACGTGACGTTCCCAGATGGCGTCCTGTGGAAAGCCAACCGCGATGGAAGCACGCCCATCCAACTCACCAGCCCTCCCGCCTACCCCAAACTGCCCCGCTGGTCTCCAGACGGCAAACAGATCGTCTTCGTCGGTCAGTCCCCTGAAGGCCCCTCGGCCATCTACACCATTCCCTCCGAGGGCGGAGCCGCCCCAGCCCGGCTGCTGCCCAACGACCCACAACCGGAGACAGACCCCGGCTGGTCGCCCGACGGATCGAGCGTCGTCTTCTCCACCAGCCCCGAAGAGCTCACAAACCCCAAACCCGTCCTGCAAATTCTCAAGATAACCACTGGCCAGGTCACTCTTGTGCCCGGTTCTGAAGGCTTGTTCTCCCCCCGCTGGTCGCCCGACGGTAAACTTATCGCCGCCTCCACAGTCGATTCATTGGCCATGAAAGTCTTCAACCTCGCCTCCAGGCAGTGGTCTACCTTGAACACCGGCCCCGTCGCTTTTCCCAATTGGTCCAGCGACAGCCGCTCCCTTGAATACCTCTGCTGGCTCGACGACCCCGTAATCCTCCGCATTGGCATCGACGGCGGCAAGCCCGCAGTCGTGGCTCATCTCAAGGGGGAACAATACATCGGAGTCTACACATCCTGGCTGGGCCTCGATCCATCCGACACCCCGCTCACGCTCCTCGATCGAGGAACCAAGGACATCTACGCCCTCACCCTGAGCGAAAAGTAGAAGCCCCCTGAGGCCCTGATCTCATCAAGCCCGGGTGGCTCGGGGTTATAGAGTGCTCCAACACCTGTAGCATCGGGCAAACTCTCTCAAACATCGCACCATCGAGGTTATACTCTGATGCGTATTTGCGCTGTTCTCACTGTCAATGCTGCCCTCGCTGCTATCTTGGTCGCCAGTTCTACAGCCCACGCCGCCGGCCCCAAAGCATGCGATCTCCTCACCTCGCAAACCGCCGGCTCCGTGTTGGGAGCGCCAGTCGGTGCGGCTACCGATGTTCAAGGCATGATCTGTTCTTTCAGCGCGAAGACGGGATCGGCCATCGTCACACTCTCAATCAGCGAACTCCCGGCTATGACTGCCGCTGACTTCAGCCGGGCCATGCAGGCTTCTGGCCGCCAAACCGGTATCCAGCAAGTTTCCGGCCTGGGTGACGCCGGTTTTTTCAACCCCGGAGGTGGAGACCGGAACACCGTGAATGTCCTTTCCGATCATCAGGCCGTGAGCCTCTCGGTTCAAAGGAAGCTGACGCCTGAACTCAGGTTGCAAATGATTGACATCATGAAGCAGTGGCTGGCAAAGCTCTAGTACGGCAGTTGCAGAAAGCCTATGCGGACGGATCAGGGGGGTTGACCCCTGAAATTAGGCTGAAACTGCATGGCTTTTAGGGAACCCCTGATCAAATCGAAGTTTTGAAAAGGGCACGACTTCAGTCGTGCCGCAAATGCCATGAAATCATCGTTGGGCTTCAGCCCCCCGCAAAAGCCAGCTCACGCACGCTCGGACCATCTAAATTTCTTGTAATTTGTGAACCACCGTCTGCATGCAATGCTTGGTGGGCGCTGCAGGATTCGAACCTGCGACTTCCACCGTGTGAAGGTGGCACTCTACCGCTGAGTTAAGCGCCCTTGGGAAGGGCGGGATTCCCCGCGCCAGCAGGGCATCCCATGCGTTAGAGTAACACCAGTGGGGCTTTACGGCCAACCCCAGGTACCCGTCAACGGCCGCCTTTCAACGATGCGCTGGAGAGTCCGACCAACCCGCAATGCCGCCGACTTCCCGCCCGACGGGGAAGCCGTGCTCCGTCCGCTGCCCGGCATGGGCCGCGCCGAACTGGCAGGCCTCGTCTCCGGCGGCTCCGGATTGGGCCATCCGGCGCCCGGAAACCCCGTCCTCTCGCACTTCGCGGCCCGGTCCGGCGATGCCATACCAGGCAGAAACTCCAAAAACCCTCCCAACAGCGCAAGTGGCTCCGCTTCCGATCCGGAAAATGAGTACGAAACCGCACAATCTGCGCAACCTTTGGATGAGGATGGGGTTCCAGACGATATGGCAACCCTGGTGCTGGACAACTCGAGCCTGGGATTGGGAACCGCCTCAAGGCTGGATCGCAGGCCAGAAGCTGAAGCAGCGATCAACGCCGCTTTAGACCCGGCAAGCGACGCGGCCATCATGCTGCGCGTGGCGTCCGGCGACGAGTCCAGCTTCAACTTCCTGGTCCAAAAATATCACCGGGCCATGATTCACTTCCTGTTTCGCATGGTGCGCAACCAGGCAATTGCCGAAGAAATGGCTCAGGAAGTCTTTTTACGCGTCTACCGTTCCAGGGAAAGTTACCGTGCCGAAGCCAAGTTCACCACCTGGCTTTACCGCATCGCCACCAACCTGGCCGTGAATCACGCGCGCGATACAAAGCACGAGCGGTCGGCGCAAACCATTTATCTTGACGCGCCAGACGAGGAAACAGGCACCACGCCGGATGTAGCCGACGATGAGCCTTCGGTGGAACAAAAGCTCATGCGCGATGAACGCATGGCGGCCATTCGCAAGCATGTAATGGCACTGCCCGATCGGCAGCGCATGGCCGTGTTGATGCACAAGTATCAGGCAATGGATTACCGCCAGATCGGGGATGTGTTGAAGCTGAGCGAGTCGGCAACCAAGTCGCTCCTCTTCCGCGCCTACCAGACATTGCGGGATAAGTTGAAGGATTTTGTCTAGGGGAAAACAAGCCTTTCGGGGCAAAAGCCGGGCAACACCGGCGGAAGTTTTTTGGGGGATCACCATGGAAACTTTGAAGCATCCTTGTACTGGAATGGAATCGAAGCTGGCTGACATGCTGCTCGATCCCGAGTCAGTTTCTGCCAAGGTTAAATCGCACGTGGCCCAGTGTGACGGCTGCCGCGAAGAGCTGGCCGAGCTCGCCGCCACCATGTCCCTGCTTGACACCTGGGACGCGCCGGAGCCGAGCCCATACTTCATCACGCGCCTCGACGCCCGCATGCGCGAGGAGCGCCAGGCTGAGCCGGCCGGCTGGTTTGCCCGTCTTCGCGCCCGCTTTGCCTATGGCCCCGCCATGCATGTGCGTCCGCTGGCTGCCATGGCCCTGGCCGTCATGATGCTGGTGGGCGGCGGCACTTATCTCGGCATCACCGATCTGGAACAGCCGGCCAGCCAACCCCCGCAAGCCGCCGTGGTCCACGATCTCCAGACGCTGGACAACAACGCCCAACTGCTTGACCAGATGGAAGCCATGTCCACCACACCCGATAACAATGGCGACTAAGGGAAGTTTTGAAAGGGCACGCCTTTCGCCGTGCCGCGGATGCTAGAAAGACCTGGCCTTTACCGGCGGCCAAAAAACTCACTGGAGGACAACTCTCGAAGGCTTTGCAACAAGGGCCTGACTTTAGTCGGGCCAATAAGACCAATCAAATCGATGCTGGGCTTTAGCCCCTGCAAAAGCTGGAACCGGAAGTTCCTTTGAAATGGGTCCTTTTTTCGCAGCCTGCTTTGCCTCAGAATGAAAGACGCAGGTATACCCGAACCTCTCCACAACAAACCGGGAACGAGAACGTCATGATCACCAAGATGCACAGGTCGAAGTTCGCAGGGCGCGCCGCACTTACCGCGATCCTCGCCCTCCTGTGCGTTCCTGCATCCTGGGCCTCAGGCAATCAGCACGCCCAGGCCCCGCGCCAAAGCGCCCCGGCGCCGCACTATTCCGCACCTTCGCGCCCTGCACCAGGCCGTTCTCAGGCTCGTCCCCAGGCCCGGCCGCAAAGCAGGCCCCAGTTCCGGCAGCAGAACCCCCAGGTCCGCTCCGCGCCGCAATATCAGGTTCGCCCGCAGCCCGGCTATCAGCCAAACTATCAGCCCAACCAGGCCCAGCGCCCCGGCTATGGCGCTTCGCCATACGCAACTCCCCAGCGGCCCGCTTATCCGGCCCCCGGCAACGCTTACGGGGCCAATTCTTACGGTTCAAGAGTCTATCCCCAGGCTTCACCTCCCGGGCACCTCGGAGCCTGGCTCAATGACCATCGCGGCGTCCCGGTCCAGGATCAGGAGCGCATGCTGCGCAGCGACCCCAGCTTCAACCGGCTCCCGCAAAGCGACCAGCAGCGCCTCGTCCAGCAGTTGCACCAGGTCGATCAAATGCCTGCCGAGCAGCGCGATCGCCGCCTCGCCCGCAGCGAAATGCTCGAACACATGTCGCCCCAGGACCGCATGGGCGTCAACCTTGCCGGGCGCCGTTTCCAAACCCTGCCCCCTGATCGCCAGGCCATGGTCAGCCGCGCCTTCCGCGACCTCGGCGGAGTGCCCCTCGACCAGCGCCAGATGGTCCTCAACTCCAGCCGCTACCAGGGCCAGTTCACCCCCGACGAGCGCGACATCCTCGGCAACATGCTCCGCGCCGAACCCTACCTCCCTCCCCAGCGCTAGGGGCCGATCTCAATCATCCAACGATTCTGGGCGCCCCATTTATCAAGGCTTTGTAACAGGGCATGACTTCAGTCGTGCCGATAAAACCATTAAAATGAAGGTCGGGCTTCAGCCCCTGCAAAAATTAGAACCGGGATAATTTAGGAATCGGCACCTTTCCGCAATCTGTTCAGATCCTTAACCAACCCGGTCACCGGTTCAAACGGCTCAAGACTCTGGTCCTGAAGATCGACGCAGCTATGTCCCGAACCATCAGGAAACTCAGCCACAAAGCAACTGAAAATGGCGACGTGAGCAGCGTCAGGGCTATCCCAGCAATCGTCAGCGACGGGCTGCGCGAATGAATTCCCAGTGCGGCTGCGGTGAGTGAGCCGAGAAATGGTACTGCAAAGAGCGCTGCGATGCCTCCCCCAACGAGTTCGGTGCGTCTTTCATACGACCTTAACTGGTCCCACTCGCAAGCTCCGGAAAGATACCTCTCGCCGCACACACAATGGAAAGTCGGCGGCCCAAGCGGCGTTCCCCCATGCCCCCGGCGAATATGAAACCCCCCGGTAATATCCTCGCCGCATTTGTCGCAAAAGTAGGCGCTTGCGCGCTCCGGAAACCGGCTCGCCGGCAGGCTGCCCAGAGAGGGTTCACTAAGTCCGAGCAACTGCATTCGCACCCCTCACTGCTTCAACTCCAGCGTCCCCTTCAGCCGAATATCCCTCGAAGACGCCCCCACCTGAACCTCAAACGTCCCCGGCTCCGCCACCCAATCCTTCTTCTCCGGACTCCAATACGATAGCGCCGCCCGGTCCACGTCAAACTGCACCGTCTTCGTCTCCCCCGCCTTCAGCTCCACCCGCTTGAATCCCTTCAACTCGTGCGCCGGCCGGTCAATCTTCGAGTGCCCGTCATGCACATAAAGCTCAACCACCTCCGCCTCGTCGCGCGTCCCGGTGTTCTTCACCTTCAGCGTCACCACATCGCCTTCGGTTTTCACCGCTCCGGCAAACTCAATCCGATGCACCACCTTCAAATCGCTATACTCGAACGTCGTATAGCTCAACCCAAATCCAAACGGAAACGCCGGCTCCACATTCTTGGTATCGAAGTACCGATACCCCACATAAATCCCCTCCGCATAATCCACCCGCAGATTCTCCCCCGGATAATGCCCAAACGCCGGCGAATCCTCAAACCTCTTTGGCAGCGTCACCGGCAATTTCCCCGACGGATTCGCATCCCCAAACAGAATCGCCGCCAGCGCCTTCCCGCCCTCCTGCCCGCCGTACCACATATCCAGCAGAGCCGGAGTCCCATCCAGCCACCGGGTCATCGTCACCGGGTCGCCCGTATTGAGCACCACCACCGTCCGCGGGTTCGCCTTCTCCACCGCCGCAATCAGCTCATCCTGTCCCGCCGGCAGGTCCATGGTCTTTACGTCGAACCCCTCGCCCTCCAGCTTGGGATACCGCCCTACCACCACCACCGCAACATCCGCCTTGGCCGCCGCGTCCGCCGCCTCTTTCAGCAGCACCGCCCGCGCCTCGGCCGTATCTTGCGCCGCGTTCTCCCCCTCCATGCCCACGCCCAGCGCATAGCTCACCGTCACCCCCGCACCGGCCCGCTCTTTAATGCCGTCCAGCGGAGCAACGGACTGCTTCGGCCGCACCAGTGAACTCCCTCCACCCCCCGTCCGAGCCACCGCCGCATTCGGCCCAATCACCGCAATCGAGTGAATCTTCCCTGCATCCAGCGGCAGCAACCCACCCTCGTTCTTCAGCAGCACAATCCCTTCCGTAGCCCCTTTCAGCGCCACCGCCCGCTCCTCTGGCGTATCCACCTTGCCCCCGCCCGCATGAGGATGGTCAAAAAGCCCGCTCTCAAACTCCACCCGCAGAATCCGGCTCACATTCTCATCCAGCCTGGCCTCGCTGATCTCCCCAGCTTTCACCGCCGCCAGCACCTTGTCCGCCGTCAGCCAGCCAGCCCCGTTGCCCGCCGCTGTCGGTTGCCCCGTCGCCATCCAGTTCCGCATCCGTTCCCCGCCCGGCATCTCCAGGTCCATCCCCGCATTCACCGTCGGCGCAGTCGAGTAGGTGCTGCCCCAGTCTGAAATCACCAGCCCCTTGAACCCATACTGCTTCTTCAGCACATCCGTCAGCAGCCAGGCATCTTCTCCGCAATGCACCCCGTTCAGCAGGTTATACGCACTCATCACCGTCCAAACATGCGCCTCCTCGACCGCCGCCTTGAACGCCGGCAGGTAAATCTCGTTCAGCGTCCGCTCGTCGATATGCGCATCAATCCTGTGCCGCTCAAACTCCTCATTGTTAGCGTCAAAGTGCTTCACTGACGGAATCACGCCCTCGCCCTGTACGCCCTCGATATACGCAACCCCCAGCCGCGCCGACAGGTATGGGTCCTCCCCATATCCCTCAAAATTCCTTCCCCACAGCGGAACCCGGTTGATATTCACCGTCGGCCCCAGAATCATGTCCCGCCCCAGCGCCTTCACCTCCTGCCCAATCGCGTCACCCTCCTGCTTCACCAGTTCCGTATCCCAGGTCGCCGCCATCGCCACCCCCGATGGAAAACTCGTCGCCGTCACCTTTGCCGCCGGATTGTTCACCGAATTGGTAATCGACGAACTGCCAGCCCACGACCGCACCCCCAACGGCCCATCCGCCATCTTGATCGCCGGAATCCCCAGCCGCTCCACCGCCGCCGACTCCATCCATCCCGACCCCGAAAGCATCGTCGCCTTCTCTTCCGTCGTCATCCGTCCCAGCAGGTCCTTCACCCGCTCCTCCAACGGCGTTGCCGCGCTCTTATAAAGCGCATTCGCCGGCACAGGCGCCTGCCCCGCAGCGGCCAGCGTGCAGGACAAAGCAACAGCAAACAAGACAGGGAAGCAGTCAACACGTCGCATAGACATTCTCCAGGGGCGGACAAATCTCCGCCGGGGTTTCGCGGCCAATACTAGACCATCACCGGCCCGCCAAACAAACTCGCTCACTCAGCGATACTCCGGAAATTCCGCCCCTAAGCTACAATCAAAGATGGGCTAAGGCCAGAATTCTCTGCGCAATCTGCGCGACAACAGCAAGGAGCACCACTCTTATGGCGATTCCCGCCACTCAAATGCGTCCCGGCATGATCATCAAACACAACGACCAGTTGCACCTGGTCTTCAAGGTCGAGCACCGCACCCCCGGAAACCTGCGCGCCTTCATCCAGGCCAAGCTGCGCAACCTCCGCACCGGCGCCATGTTCGAACACCGCTTCCGCTCCGCCGACGCCATTGAAAAAGTCGTCGTCGACGAAGTCTCCATGGACTTCCTCTACAACGATGGCGACGACTACTACTTCATGAACCCCGTCGATTACGAGCAAACCGTCCTCAAGGGCTCCACCCTCGGCGACGCCGTCGAGTACCTCACCCCCAACCTCCAAATCAAGGTCAGCTACCACGACGGAAACGCCGTCGGCATCGAACTGCCCTCTGCCGTCGAACTCACCGTCACCGAGACCGAGCCGGGCCTCAAGTCCGCCACCGCCTCCAGCGTCACCAAGCCCGCCAAAATGGAGACAGGCCTCATGGTTCAGGTGCCCTCCTTCATCAACGAAGGAGAAAAAATCCGCGTCGATACCAGCGAAGGCGCGTACCTGAGCCGCGCGTAAGAGGTTGAACGATGAACCGGGCCGATTTCCAGCAGCTTGCCGAGTTGAGGCTAAAAGAAGCCAAAGCGCTTCTTGCCGCAGAGTTTCCCGATGGCGCATACTACCTGGCAGGGTATGCAATCGAAAGCGGTTTGAAAGCTTGCATTGCGAAGAGGACACAGCAATACGATTTTCCCGATAAGAAACTGGTCATCGATAGCCATACCCATGACTTGGGAAAGCTGCTGGATCTGGCGGGACTCTCGGATCTTTTAAAGAGAGATGTGGCCAATGACGAAGAGCTGAAACTCGATTGGGAAAATGTTTGAGAATGGTCGGAACAGAGCCGGTATCACCTCTACGTTGATGATTCAATTGGCCACTTGCACGGTTTGTTGAGCGCTAAATTGTTGATAGACGCAGTAGAATCGAAGGAAGGAGGGATGTTGCGATGGATCAGGCAGTCCTGGTGAACTTCGATATCGAGAACGGAAAAGAAGTGATTGATGCGCTGGATCGGGACGGAAAGACTCCCAATGTCGCTCTCTGGGCCAAAATCCCGGACTACGAGGATTGGAGACTGGTGATCGCCTCGGATCGTCTCGACCAATCGTCCTCTCGCTCTGGGTATGCCGAAATCAATGAGGCCATAAAAAAGGCCGGAATATCCATTCACAGGCAGCCAACAATCTCGATGCGATCGATGGACAATCCCTTCATTCGGGATCTGCGCCGCGTGTTTGCCTCATCTGCTGACACCTATGGAATGCGCTTTGGGGGTCAGATCTTCGGTGGCAAGTATCTTGAAGATGCGTTTGTCTATCGCATCCGGTGAATGCAGATCATCGTGAAGACAGCAATCATATAATCACAGCGATTTTGGGATGAGTCAGTGCGGCGCGTTCATTGCGGAGTGCGCCGCTTTTCATTGGAGCGATCTGCCGAAAGAAATTCTTCGTATGGGTTGCGGTTCCCACGTAAGATTTGAGGCGCACCGCTTCACCGCAAAGGAGAACTTTCAAAATGCCAGTTGCAAGCTGCATTGCCGGGGCTGCCTACAGTTTCAAGATGAACAATGAGGGGATGAAGAAGGCTGTCGAAGGCCTGACAGATGAGGAATGGCTGCGACGCCCGAGCGAGACGTCAAACCACCTGCTTTGGATCGTCTGCCACATGATCTGGGCGCGGGGAAACACGCTCGGGTTTCTGGGGTCCCCGTGGTCAAAACCCTGGTGGCCACTTTTTGGCCGCGGCGCCAAGCTGACGAATTCGGCAGACTATCCCACGCCGGAAGAGGCAGTGCAGGCGTTCGGCGAGGTGAGTGCACTGCTG
>Ga0302270_10000772_pt1 | contig 33398 bp, 29 predicted proteins | sample III_Bog_E2_3_FD_198773 | JGI IMG/M metagenome (GOLD analysis project Ga0302270, IMG submission 198773) | Peat permafrost microbial communities from Stordalen Mire near Abisko, Sweden - III_Bog_E2_3 | ecosystem: Environmental > Terrestrial > Soil > Wetlands > Peat | place: Sweden: Abisko... | reverse complement strand
GCCCCACCGCAGGTGGTGGGAAACAACGAACCCCAACCGTCCTGTTCTCCGAACGACCACGACCCTTGGGTGCCCCATCCATTCGCGCACTCTGCGAATGGGTGGGAAACCACAAACCTCAACCGCCCTGTTCTCCGAACAACCACAACCCCTTGGGTGCCCCAGGTCCCTCGCATTTGGGGACCTGGGAAACCACAAACCCCATGGCGCGCAAGCGCCGTCTGCCCCACCGCAGGTGGTGGGAAACCACGAACCTCAACCGAACCGGCACATTCAGTCTTCAATCCCCGATCGCTCCGCCAAGCAGTTGCCTCAGCGCCTGCACGTACTCGGTCAGCGCCTGCCGGCCCTCTTCTGTCATTCGGTAGATCGTCTGCGGCTTGCGCAAGACGAATTTCTTTTCGACCGCGACGTAGCCGGCTTCTTCGAGCTTGGCCAGTTGCGCGCCCAGATTCCCGTCCGTCGAGCCGGTCTTCGAGCGCAGCCAGGTAAACTCCGCCTCTTCCACGCCCGAGAGCAGCGAGAGCAGCGCCAGGCGCAGTTTCCCGTGAATCACAGGATTCAGCTCCGGCAGCTCAGGCATGGACGGCCCCCTGCTGCTTGCGCACGCGGGCTTCCCAGGACATCGCATAACCGCCGAAGACAATCTGGCAGAGGAATATGGCCACCAGAAACACGATCATGCATTGATCATCGGAACCAAAGCAGGCGGCCACTGCCGCCGCCCACCAGACAATCGCCGAGGCAATCTGCGCCTTCCACCGGATGATCATTCCAGAGGCCCCGTTCGCAACTGCCAGCATCGCGGCAACCACAGCCACAAAAATGTGTTGATTGAACCTGCCGCTGAAGCCCAACGCCGGCAACAACAAAGACATCGACACGCCCATCGAGATCCAGATGGAAAAAATGGCCCGGCCGATCGTGGTCCCTGGCCTGCGCCCTGTCTTGTTCTTCTTCTTTCTACTGATGATGACCATGCACAAAGTCCACGCGCCGGCCATGGTCACGAGCCAGGCCCAGGGCCAATGGTACAAGGCGGTCCAGGCGATGGCGATATAGTAGGCTACGCCCCAGAAGACAAAGGTCCAGCCATAGCTCTCCGTAGTGCGCCGGCCCTCGGCGATCATGTTCTCGATCAGGCTCAACCTGTCTTTCAACTCCATCTCTTCAGAACTTTCAGTCATCGCGATTCTCCTGGAAGATCTCCGTAGTGTCCGAAGGAGATCCTCAATACAGAGCACTCTATTATTTAGAGCACAAAATGTCAAGAGGTTTTTTAGGCCTTCAGGAAAACAATCCCTGTTCGATGCCCCCACTACACAATCGAAGATGAATATCAATCTCGCCCCGGCGTCTCAACTAAAATGACTGGCGTGGCCGATCCTCGATCAGCCGTCCACCGGCCTCGCCGACCCGCAGTAGATAAAACCCGTCGGCGCATCTTCTCCCGGAGGGAGAATGGATAATAGCCCAGGACGAGCGCAGCGCAGTCCTGGGTCGGAGTTCAACAAAAGCCCCCGTCCCGTAGGGACGGTGCGAAATCCGCATAAAATCCTGGTTTCAATAAAATCAAACATTTGCAACCTCTATCAACGGCAATTACAGATAATTAGCCTTCCCCGGCGCACCATTGAAACAAGGGTCAAAGCTGGCGCGATGACTTTCTTCGACAGCTAAGATTCTTCGCAGCCCGGGGTTGAATCGGAACTACCTCTTGAGCCTCTACACCAACCCGGAACACGCCCTAAATAACTCAAACCAAGTATTTTAGAGTTAAAAAACGCCATCGCACAAGAAAAAGCATGCGATTTTTTGAGGTGAAACTGTGAAGCCCCATGTAACCAGTCAAGAATCAACGACTTCCGGAACCCCTCTTCCCGGAAACACAAATACACAGATTCAGTGAAACTGTGGAGTTATGATTAACTGGATAATAATCAATAGTTTACGGAGTCCGTTCTCACAGGTTCTAAATTCAACCCATTCTGTGAAGCTGTGAGCCTCCCATCCGTTTTTCCCTGGTCGATAGCCCCTTGGGCCAACTCCCCGATCACCCGCTGGACAACCCCGCTCCAGTCCTTCGGTTCGCTCTGGCGCAGCAATCGCGCGGTCGGGTACCAGGGAGCCGTTTCGATCTCCTGCATCCAGCGCCAGTCCGCCAGATGCGGCAGCAGAATCCAGACCGGCTTGCCCATCGCTCCGGCCAGGTGGGCGATGCACGTGTCGGTGGTAATGACCAGGTCCAGCGTGGCTACCAGAGCCGCGGTCTCGGCCAGATTGCGGTCGAGGCTGCAACCATCCCAGACAAAGACGTCTCCCGGCAGCCCGGCCAGCTCTTCAGCTGCTGGCCCTTTTTGCAGCGAGACCCAGGTGATGCCGCAGACGCGCAGCAACGGAAGCAGTGTGGCCAGCTTCATGGAGCGCCGCCGGTCTGCCCCGTAGCGCGGATTGCCGGCCCAGCAGAGGCCAATGCGTAACGGCTCTTCCCGATCGGGCCGAACATTGGGGCTTCGTCTGCGCTTCTCCAACGCAAGTTCGGGATCGCATCCCAGGTACGCGCCTGGCCACGGAACCGTCTCGACCGTCGAACCGAAGACAGCCGGCAGACTCAGCAGCGGGCACTCCAGATCGAACTCCGGCGGCTTGGCGCCCAGCACGGCCGTCTCTGCCAGCCCGGCTCGCACCGCGGCCAGCGAACCAACAAGCCGCTCGACCGGCTCCTGCACCTGCAAGATCACCACGCCTCCGCGAGCTTCGACCAACGTGGCATAGCGGCAGAATTGGATCGTGTCGCCCAGCCCCTGCTCGGCGTGCAGTAGAATCCTGCGTCCATCGAGCGCCTCGCCCTGCCACCGAGGCTGACTGAAGAGCCTTGGGCTGCGATGGACCTCGCGAAAGCTCCAGCGGGCCTCGTAGCCCGGCCAGCCCTGCTCCCAGTCGCCCAGCCTCAGGCGGGTCAGCGACAGGTTGTAAAGCGCGCCGGCATGAGTGGGATCGCGCTCGACCGCCGTCTCATGCGCACGCAAGGCCTCGTCCATTCTCCCCATGTCCAGCAGCGAATTTCCGCGGTTGCTGGCGGCGGGGCGGCTTCCCAGCGCCTCTGCCCGCTCGAAGATCTCGACCGCCTCGGCGTAGCGGCCCTCCTTGTGCAGAAGAATGCCATGCATGTTTACGGCCTCTGCATTCTCCGGCTCGCGCGTCAGAGCCCAGCGGAGCCACTGCCACGCGCCGGCCTGGTCGCCCTCGGCGGCACGGAACTGGCACCAGGCCACCAGCGTCTCCACCTGCTCCGGGTTGAGAGCGAAGGCCTTGCGCAGGTACCCCTCGGCCTCTTTGGGGCGGCTGCGCTCCCGCTCCAGAATCGCCAGATTCACCCAGCCCGAGACCAGCTCCGGGCGCAGCTCGACGGCCCGCTGCAACGCGGCCTCCGCGTAGACTTCGCGCCCCTGCTCGCGCAGCAGGCTGCCCAGATTCATCCACGCGGCGGCGAAGTCCGGGCGCAGCACCAGCGCCCGGCGATAGCGGTTCTCGGCTTCCTTCCGCCTTCCCATGCGCGTCAACACAAAGCCGGCTGCGAATTCGGCCTCAGGCAACTGTGGACGCAGCACCAGCGTTTGCTGGTAGCGCTCCAGCGCCTCCTGGTTGCGCCCCATCGTTGCCAGCGCGTGGCCCATTCCCATCAAGGCTGGCACGAGCGCTGCCCGACGGCGAAGCGCCAGATCGAACTCCCCGATCGCCTCCTCAGGCCGTCCAGTCGCCAGCATCAGCTCGCCCAGGCCCATGCAGGCAAGCGCGTTCATGCTGTCAAGGCGAATCGTGTGCCCGTAGACGCGCTCGGCGTCTGCATTCCGCCCGGCGGCCTTCAGCGCCTGGCCCAATGCCACCCAGGCCGTGACCATCTCCGGCGCTGCGGCTACGGCAGCCTCGGCCACCTTCACCGCGGCCTCTGTTTGGCGGCTGGCCAGCGCCACCAGGCAGATGCCTACCAGCGCCTTTGGATCGCACGGGTTCTCCTCCAGCATGCGCTGGCAGCCGAGCGCCACCTCGGTCAAATGGCCGGTCAGATCTGTCGGCAACCCCGCCAGGCTCGTCTGCGTCGTCATAGAGGTTTGGGCGGTCGCCCGGCGGATCACACGCGGCAAAGCCGGTGCGCGCGGCCGAGAAGAGGCCCTCACCTGGACGCTAGGCCGGTTGCGGCGAAGGCTCAACAGGAATGCGCGTGGAATGCGCGGATTGAGAGTTTGGATTTCCCGTTTCTTCGGCAGGTCCTGATTCGGGAGCGAGCGGCTGGCGCGCCTACGCTCACGGCCTCAGGGGACAACTCCGTGCGCGCCATTGCGAGGTTTGCGCATACCCCACGGACAGTGACCAGTACGTGGGCTCCCGGTTCTGGGGCATCCAGTTTTGTGCTGCGGGACACAGCCACCCGCCGTTCAATGCCTATAATTGGCCCATTATCCGATTCACCAGTCGACAGTTTGGGTTGGTTTAATGAAACCCATCCTATTGATGCACCGTCACGAATTCGCTCCGGCCCGATTCGGTACGACGAGATGGGCGGAGGGTATTTGCCTGAATCGGGCGGCGACGGCAACAAATGGGAGAACGCATGAACTCAATCAGCTCGTTATGCAGGAATACCCTCAGCATGCGTGGGATCAAATCTTTGAGACTCGATCTTTGCGCAATCCTGCTCATTCTGTTTGCCTGTGTTGGACTGGATGGTTGTGGTTCGTCTAACTCGCCCTCGGGAACAGTATTAGAACCGGCCATCGGCTCCTTCACTGCCGACCTGACAAGCATCACTTCGGGCTCCAGCAGCACGCTGAGCTGGCAGACGACCGGGGCGACAAGCATTGCCATCACGCCGGGAACATTCACGTCCACATCGGCGGGCGGCTCGACGCCCGTGAACCCGACGGCAACGACCACCTACACGCTGACTGCCACCAATGCCGCCGGCTCGACTACATCCACGGCGAAAGTGACTGTAACTGCGGCAAGCAAACCAACGATCGGGTCATTCACAGCCAGCTCCACAAGCATCACTTCGGGCTCCAGCAGCACGCTGAGCTGGCAGACGACCGGGGCGACAAGCATTGCCATCACGCCGGGAACATTCACGTCCACATCGGCGGGCGGCTCGACGCCCGTGAACCCGACGGCAACGACCACCTACACGCTGACTGCCACCGATGCGGCCGGGGCGACTACGGCTACGGCGAAAGTGACGGTAACAGCGTCCGGCGGCAAGCTGGCGATCGCAACCGCTTCGTGCCCAGCCGGAACGCAAGGCGCGGCGTATGCGGGCTGCACAATCGCCGCCAGCGGAGGCACTCCCCCTTACAAGTATTCGCTCAGTGCGGATGTAGCCGACTATCCTCCATTGCCGGAGGGAATGACTCTCGATGCCACTACGGGGAAGATCAGCAGCTCGCTGATCGGCGGACAAGGCTCCTACACCCCCGAGTTTGTGGTCACGGACTCGTCAAGCTCCCAGGCGACAAAGGACATCAACTTCGCCATCAACGGCAGCAACGCGTTCCTGGCCGCCATCTTTCCGTCAACTTCCATCTTTCATCATCGAGTGGACGCAGCCACGACGGGCTTGCCGGTAGATACTTCCCCCGCGGCACGATTCAGCATCCCATCCGATTCACGCTCAACCATATGTTGAACTACTGGGTCTGGCCTGCGACGCAAACGGCGGGCACGGGAAGTTGCACGGCAACGGGAGGGGGTTCGATCCCCACCGAATCGGAGATTTCGCAGTCATCTCCTCCAACAATCTGCGGCATGTCCGGACCCGCCGGCGAGATTTACCGGCTCAAGGCTTCCGTGGCGACTCCTTCCTGCGCTTCCTCAAGTCCGCAGGCGGCCATCATCATCACCGCATTCCGAAACTATGGAATCATCCTGGCCGACAATGGAGAAAGCGGAGGACTGATCGGCACCCCTGACGCTCGCTGGAACGATGACGATCTTTCTTGCCTGACTCATCTCACTCTGTCGGACTTCGAGCCAGTGAACGTCTCAAGCCTCATGGTCGGCAATAGCAGCGGAGAAACCAGCAAATAGCCAACGACTCGGCAGTGCGCATGGTTAGCGCGTTCTAGAACCTATCCGTAAATTGAGGGAGGAGTGGAGCGCCGGTCTCCAGACGGGCCGCACTGGCAGCGTCCACGCTGCCAGATGCCTCCTGTGGGTCTGGAGACCAACAGGAAAGCAGACCAGGAGGTCGGCGCTACCTGTTTACAGATAGGTTTTAGGCTCTCAGACGTGCTGTACAGTGGACCTGGGCGGCGACGGGATCGCTTGCCTTGAGCCGTCGATTGCCGTGGGGGCGGCGCGAATCCTTTGGTGTAAGCGAGATGGGTTTGGTGTTAGCCTATTCACACCATGCAGCTCATACGTGTTCTTGCTTTGTTTTTTGCGGCAACACTGCCGGGATTCGCTCAGACAACTGGCAATGCCGGAGCGGGTCTGCCCAAGGATCCGCGCGGGATCCTTGCGGCTGCCGCCCCCTTCTATGACTTCAGTTCGCCGGAGTTGAAGCCCTGGCACTTGAAGGCTACCTACCAACTTTACGACGAAAAGGGAAAGCCGTCGGAGCAAGGGGTTTATGAGTACTGGTGGGCTTCGCCAAAGGTCTATCGGAGCACCTGGACCCGCCAGAACGCAACGCATTCGGACTGGCACACGGCAGACGGCAAACACGCCTATCTGGCTACCGGTGAGAGGCTCGGTCTCTTCGAATACAAGTTACAAAACGAGCTTATGTCGCCACTGCCGAGGATCGGCGACCTGGACGCGTCCAAGTTCCGTCTGGAGCGCCAGTCTGTCTCGTCGGGCGGAGTCAAGTTCCCCTGCGTCATGGTGATTCCGGTGTTGCCTCTGCATCCGCAGATGCAGACGGAGCCGCTCGGTATCTTCCCCACATACTGCTTCGATCCGAAGTTGCCGGTTTTGCGCACCAGCTACTCCTTTGGCACGCTGACTACGGAGTTCAACAACGTCGTCGAGGTGCAAAAGAAGTATCTGCCTCGCGAGATTCTGTATTTTGACGGGAAGCGCGAGATACTCTCCGCCACTGTGGACGGAGTAACGCCCCTGACGTCCTCCGACCCGGCGTTCACACCTGCGGAGACGGCTACCCTGGCCAATGTTGATCGAGTGGAGATCAGCGCAGGAGTTGCCCAAGGCATGCTGCTCAAGAAACTGCCGCCCGATTATCCCCTGGACGCCAAGAATGCAAGCTTCTCTGGCACGGTGACTCTGGAAGCTATCATTGGAACGGATGGAAGCGTCCGCGATCTGCAGGTGCTTGCCTCACCCATGCCTTCACTGGCCGATTCGGCTTTGGAGGCGGTCTCTCATTGGGAATACAAACCCTACATGCTGAATGGCGAGCCGGTCGAGGTGAAGACGACGGTTGACGTGTTCTATTCATTTACTCGATAGATGGCGCGCATTTTTAGCGCTATGCGAAGCAGGGCCAGCCGAATTCGGCTGGCCCTGCTTGTTCATGCTAGACTGACGGGTTAGAACTTGACCGACGCCGCGCGGGGCGAGGTGCCGCTTAGCTCGGCGGCGCGGGCTTCGGCGTAGGCGGCTGCACCCAACAGGGCGGCGCGGCTGTCGAGGATAACGCGGACCGGCATGTTGATGAGCAACTGGCTGAGGCGGCCCTTGTCGGTGAAGGCCTTCATGAAGGTGCCGTCCTTGAGCTTTTCGAGAATCCGGGGCGCGATGCCGCCACCGACGTAGACGCCACCGACAGAGAGCAGTTTGAGGGCCATGTTGCCCGCCTCGGCGCCATAGGCCGAGACGAACATGTCGAGAGCCTTTTCGCAGATCTCGCTCTTGGCGGCCAGGGCCAGCTCAGTGATCACGGTGTTGGGATCGGCGGCGGCGGCGATGCGCTCGGCCACCTTGGGCGGCTCTTCCATGCCGCGGACTTCGCGGAGGAACTCGTAGATGGAGGTCAGGCCCATGCCGCTGATGACGCGCTCGTAGCTGATGCGGCCGTTGTACTTCTGCTTGAGAAAGCGCAGCAGGTCAATCTCGTCTTCGTTGCGTGGCGCGTAGTCGGCGTGGCCGCCCTCGGAAGGATAAGGCGTGTGGCTGCGGCCGTTCCAAATGAGCAGAGCCTCGCCCAGGCCGGTACCGGCGGCGATCAGGGCACGATTGCCGATCTGGCTGACGTCTCCCTCGCTGAGGGTATAGATCTGATCGGCGGTGAGCTCGGAGACGCCGTAGCCGTTCGCCTCAAGATCGTTGATGAGAAAGACGTGCGTGACGCCGAGGCTGACCGAGAGCTCATGGCTGTCCAGGGTCCAGGGCAGGTTGGTGAGGCGCAGGCGGCCGTTGCGTACCGGGCCGGGCACGCCAAAGCAGGCCGCGGTGACCTTCTGCGGCCCGAGAAACTCTTTTACGATCTCTTCCAGGCCGGAGTATTCCTTGGCCGCGAAGCGCTGGTCGCGGGAGTATACGAGCTTTCCATCAATAAAGTCATACAGCGCCAGGTGAACCTTGGTGCCGCCTACGTCGCCCGCCAGAATCATCGTTCCCTCTCCAAAACTCCACAGCCTTCCTCGTCTGTCGGGGGCAAAAGCGCGGCTGCGGCTTTATCCAGGATCAAGGTAAGTATACCGCTTGAGGGCCAAATCAGCTGGCTGGGCAGCCGTTCCGGATCGAAGGGCCCGGTGAGAATTTCTTTCAAAACACCGGCCTTCTCCTCGCCGGAGACGAGGAAGAAGACCGAGCGGGCGTAGTTGATGGCGGGCCAGGTGAGGGTGATGCGCGATGCGCCGGTTTTGGGCACCCGGTTGGAGACAACCAGGCGGCTCATTTCGTGGATGGCCGGCGAGTGGGGAAAGAGCGAGGCGGTGTGGCCGTCGCTGCCGAGGCCCAGAGCCACCAGGTCGAAGCGCGGGCTACCGGCATCGTCCAGGCGGAAGCTGGAGCGCAGTTCCTCCTCATAGCGGGCCGCGGCTGCCTCCGGCTCCAGCTCGCCCTCGATGCGGTGGATTTGGTCGGGGGGCAGAGGCACGTGATCCAGCAAGGCCTCGCGGGTCATGCGGTAGTTGCTCTCGGCATCCTCGGGGGGAACGCAGCGCTCGTCGACCCAATAGAGGTCCAGCATCTCCCAAGGCATGCGGTGGCGCCACGGCTGGTTAGGGTCGGCGAGGAGTTCAAAGGAGGCTTTGGGGGTGGAGCCGCCGCTGATGGCAATGCGCGCGCGACCCTGCGCCTCGACGGCTTCGCCGGCCATCTCGACAAAATACTCGACCGCCCGGCGGGCCAGGGCGGCTGGCTCCGGCTCCACGTAGTACTTGATCTGAAGCTTCCTACCCACGCGCACGGTGCTCCTCTTTTCTTTAGGTTACGCCCCACAGGCGGCGATTGGAACGTGAAGAAGAATTGATCGGTGGGATGGAAGAGCTATTTGAACCATTTCTGACTTACCTGCCCAGATATTCCCGGTACTGCGATTCGATCACGCCGGCGGCACGGGCCAGGGCAAGCTTGGAGAGGTTGTAGTGGTAGAGGCTCTCAACCAAATTGGTTTGGGCTGAGGCCAGAGTGGCTTGCGCTGTGACCAGGGGCAGGTTGTCGTCCACGCCGGCGTTGACGCGGTCGGTTTCGTCTGAGAGCGTGCGCGTGGCGAGATCCACGTTGGACCGGGCAACTTCGACCAGTTTCGCCGTGGCCGTCACGTCGAGCTGAGCCGAGCGAACCTGCTGGTCGATCTGGGCGCGGAGGTCGTCGAGCTGGGCATTGATCGCATCCAGATTGGCCTGGGCCGCATCCGTGTCGCCGCGCAGCTTGGCCTCGCGGAAGAGCGGAACGCTGAGCGTGCCTACCGCAGCGAAGTTGCCGTGTGCTCCAGCGCCGCCAACCTGGCTGACGCCGTAGTAGCTCGAAAAACTGAGAGTGGGCAAGCGCTGGCTGCGATAGGCCAAGTGAATCGCCTGGAACTCGACGACCTGATTCTGGAGGTTCTGGTAGTCCTGGCGGTTCTTGTACGCTGTTGCCCTGAGCTCTTCGGGGGTTTGGGCAGCCAGTTCGCTGTAGGGAGCCGGGTCGGTTAGGACGATCATTTGGCCGGGGTCGATGCCTATCTCGCGCTTGAGCAGGATCAGGCTCTTTTCCAAGTCATTCCGAGCGGCGATGAGAGCTTGCTGCTGGGCTTGAAGCTGGACGCGGGCCCGGAGTTCGTCGAGATTGGAAGCGATGCCTGCCTGGTGGGCGTCGTGGGCCTGGCTGACTTGCACCTGGTCGGCTGCTTCGAGGGCCTTGGCGTTGTCCACTTCGCTGACAGCGGCGATGGAGTGCAGATACGCCGAGGCGACCTGCTGCACCACTTCGCCGCGGGCCGACATTTTGGCGAAATGGGCTGCTCGCCGGGCCGCGCCGACACCCTTCCAGGCGGCAATCACCGGGCCGGAGAAAAGCGTCTGGCGGAAGTGAAGCTGGCCCTCGGTCAGGTCGTCGCGAGTGATCTCGGAGAGCTTTGCGCCGGGAGGAAGAAGGCCGACGAATTGCTTGGCGACTGCAGGCCCAAAGCCCAGCGCCACCAGGTCTTGCTGGTGGACGCCGAGATCGCCGGTCAGAGTGACGGTCGGCAGGAACTCCTGCAAGGCCTCATTTTTTTGGCCCTGGAGCGATTTTTCTTGGTTTTCGACTTCCGTGAGTCCCAGGTTGTTCTTGAGGCCAAGAGCGATGGCATCGTCCAGCGAAAGCCGGACAGGCTCATCGGTGGCCGGGCGGGCAGTGACGCTGCCGAAGAAGGGATTGGAGGCAGAGGTGGGGTTGGGCGCCTGGGCAGAGATGCGCGCCGCCGCGGCCGCGAAAAACAGGAGGGCAAGAACAGACGGCGCGGCTGCCCGCCGCAAGACGATTTGGTGCCTTCGAATCACTGACCTTATTCTCTCAGATGAACGGGAAGGCGGGAGGATTCCGGGGATCGGCCTTAAAGGGATGCCGGGAGAAGCATGTAGGCTTCGGGATTTGCAGTGGGACGCCCCGTCAGGTATCCCTGCACCTCATTCGCACCGAGAGACTTGATCAGTGCCAGTTGTTCCGGCGTTTCCACGCCTTCGACGATCACGCGCATTCCAAAATTGTGGGCCAGCGTGATGAGCGTGCGGATCATGGATTCCGTCTCGGGCTGCGTGTCCAGGTTGACCACAAAGGACCTGTCGATCTTGAGAGTGTCGAAGGCCAGCGATGGCAGATAGCTGAGGTTGGAATACCCTGTGCCGAAATCGTCGATGGCCATGCTGATGCCCATCTCCCTGAGACGATAGAGGGTCTCGGCTGCTTGCTGGAGGCCTCCCATCATCGCTGACTCGGTAATCTCGATTTGCAGCAATTCAGGCCGGAGCCCGGTGCGCTCGAGGATGGCGCTTACCTCTTCCACGAAACCCTTGCGGCGGAATTGGACGCTGGAGACGTTGACCCCAACCTGGATCGGATAGGGCATCATTTTCTGCCACTTGAGCGCCTCGCCACAGGCCTTCTCCATCAAGTAAGCGCCTATAGCCCCGATCATTCCGCTCTCTTCCGCGATGGGAATGAACTTGAGTGGAGGAATTTGACCGAGAGTCGGATGGGTCCAGCGGGCCAGCGCTTCGAATCGGGTCAAGCGACGATTAGCCAGCTCGAACTCCGGCTGATAGTTGAGAGATATCTCGTCTCGCGCCAAGGCGCCCCGCAGCAGGTTCTCGAGCGTCAGCCGTTCATGCACCTGAGAGCCGATTTCGGGGGTGAAGGCCACAACACGATTCCTGCCCTCGCGCTTGCCAACGAACATGGCGCTGTCGGCTTGCTGGATCAGTTCCTCGGCATCGGCGGCATCCTCTGGAAAAACACTGATGCCAATGCTTGCGCCAATGGAAAGAAGGTGGCCTTTCACCTCGAAAGGATCCGAGATAGCTTTCAGCAGAGTCCCTGCCAACAGCACCGCTTGGTCCCTGGTATGAAGCCTGTGCATCACCACCATGAACTCATCGCCGCCCAGCCGAGCCAGCATATCCCCCTCGCGCATCCACAAGCGGAGGCGAGCGGCCAACTGCACCAGCAGCCCATCGCCAACGGCGTGACCGAGACTGTCGTTGACCAGCTTGAATCCATCCAGATCGAGATAGAGCAGCGCAATCATGGCGGCGTCTTTTTGCGCCTCGACCAGGAGGGAAGCGAGCGTGCGCGAAAGGAGTTTGCGATTAGGCAGGCCAGTCAGTGGATCGTTGAGCGACTCGAAGATGGCTGCATCCCTGGCTCTTTGCAACTCAGCCTGATTGTGCCTGAGCTGCGTCACGTCGATGGCGGTCGTCTCGTAAAGCATCCCCTCCTCGGTGTGGACCGGCGTGATGTTCATCAGCAGATGCACCGTGGCGCCATCGTCGCGGAGCAGGCTTACCTCCTGGTTGCTCACGGCCTCCTCTTGAAGAACGCCGCAGAGCGCCTCCCGTTGTGCGGGATCAGCCTGAAAATGATGACAGGAGCGTCCGATCAGTTTCTCGCGCGAATCGAGGCCAAGCATTCTGGCGAAGGCCAGATTGCAGTCGACGATGGTGCCGTCGGGCCGCCAACTGAAGACGGCTGCCAGGTTGCGCTCGACCAGCCTGCTGTACTTTGTCTCCAGGTGCAGCTCGCTCTCAAGCCGCGTGCGGATCATCGCGGTCTGCTGGCGCACGGTTCGCCTGAGAAGCCTCACCCAGATCAGCGGCACGATCACGCAAAGGGCCATGAGCCCAACGATAGTCAGCCCGCGCCTGAGCGTCAGCCAGCCGTTGCCTCCGCGCACGACGATGTCCTTTGGCGATTCAACCAGAATCAAGAGCGCGCCGGGCCACTCCGGGGTGCCGTTCTGGATCAATGCGATGCCGGTCACCTCAAGCACAGAATCGCGGGAGAGGCCGACAATCTCGTGTGTGGAATCGTTTCGCAGTAGAACAGCATTGAAGCGCTGTGTCCCCTCCTCAAGCTGGTAGACAAACTCCGTTGCAGTGGCGCTCTGGCCGATCAGCCGCGCCTTCAGACGCACGCGCCTTCCATTGAGAGAGCGTTTGATAACCTCCGCGGCCGTCAACTGAAGCGGCGCGATGCCGGCTCCGTTCGACTGAGCAGCGGCCATGTTTACGGCGGAGTCGGACAGTTCCAGGCCGAACGGGCCATGGCTCAGGAAGCCGATCACATCCACCGTGCTTCCGGTTTGGACAGTAGCCGTCTTCCAGGTCCCGACAAACACGGTGCCCGAGCTGTCCTCAATGCTGAAGAGTCCGGGAGACTGCCATGTCACCATGCCGCGAAGATGAATACGGCCGGCAAAACGCTGGTCGGCGTCCGAGGGGTGAAGCTCCTGAATCGGTGTGGGCGACGAGGAATAGGAGACCGGCACGGGGGGAGACTCAACCTGGACATCTTTCAGGGAGTTGACAAACAGCTGAGCTCCCACCCGTCTATGATCTTCGTCTTCGTGGCGGCCGGCCATGCCTGTCGCCCGCACGGTGGCGCCGATCAGGCTCTGCGCGGCAGGGCTCTCCTGCTCGGGTACCACCAGCCACACCGCTTTTTTTCCGTCGCAGATGCGGAAACAGACACGGTTGAAATCGCGATCGCACGGATGCAGTATGCCTTCGGTGACCACGCGATGAGCTTCTCCCTCGCCAACGTCGATCTTGGCCACGCTGACCTGCGCCGGAGCGGGAAGAACTCCTGTACCGAGAACGAGGATTTTGGCGGGACCAATTGCCGGACCATCATTTTCCACGGTCGAGACGGCGCTGACGCGAACGCGCGCCCCCAATGGAAACTTCACGATGTTGCCGTGAACGTTGATGAAGGTTGTGCCAGTTGAATCCTGGACAAACAAGAGCCCCCACTCCGGATCGGAGTAGGTGACCACGGCGTCAAGCTCAATGGGGTGCGCCCAAGCGGCCTGGGACTTGGTCAGGGCGAAAACATCATGAATGGTGCGCAGGGTCGGCAGCCGGCCGGAGGAGTCGCTCGCCTGCGAGAAGGCGAGAGAAGTAAAGAGCAGAAGAACCGGGAGACAGCGCAACGCCGAGGCGCGGAGCCAACTTCGTTCGCTCGCGTGACCAATTGACATCGTTCGCATCCCGTTGACTGACTTTCCTCGCCCAACCGTCCTCGTGGAAAAGCTGGCTTGCTACAGCAAAGCCAGAGAAGACGTATCCCGAAACAAGCACACTCAAGTCGACGCGACCAGCAGAGAGCGGCGACCTTCTACCAAGCTAGTCGAGCTACCGTATACCTGGCTTTGCTCTAAGCTCAGAACTACTACAACTTATCGGCATTTGGCCTGGATATGGTTACTCTGCTGGGAAAAAATAGGCCGATTGAGCAGGCAAAGACCTTTGAATCAGGAGGATAGATCCTGAAATCTCTCGCAGGATGCTTTGGATCGAAAATTGACAGATCTGCAGGGGCTGAATGGCATTTCCAGGCGAGACAGCCAAGATCTCTCTTCGATTTTTCGGTCGTCGATCCTTAAATTCTGCCACAAGAATGAATCGGGCGGGCGTCCCAGCTCTCAGAGTCGAGAATTGGAACGCCGCGCCGTTTTCTTTGAGGAGGGCTTCCCGCCTGGATTATTTTGGTTGTGCAGCCAGCGCATTCTCTAGCGTCACCGCAAAGAATGCGTGGCCAAACTCCGTTGGATGGTGCGTATCCCAGAAGAAGGTATGATCCGGGTCGGCGCACACCACGGTTGTAATGCACGGGTCCGTGATGTCGGTGAAGCCGAAGTGCGTTGGGTCCGTCTCGATTGAATTCAACAGGCTGAAGACATCCATGCGAAGAATGTGGACGCCCGGAACGGACTCCTCGAATTCAAGCAGCCCATCGACCGCCTTGTTGGTGGCGGCGCTGGCCGCCGTGGCAAAGGCGACGTTTCCCGCGGCCGCGGGCAGCAGTCCGACGTTGAAGAGATTTGGGATCATGAAGTGCCTTGCGCCCGCCTGCCGCAGCAGCCGTTCGCTGTCCGCGATGCCCAGCGCGATCTGGAATCCCAGCGCCTGGGGAGAGCCGCTCGCTGTGCCCAGGATGTCGTTCCCGCCGCCTTCCAAAATGTAAAGCGCCTTAGGGTCCGCCTTGCCGCCATGCTGGCTCAGATAGAGTTCGACCTGCTGTGGCACCGTTGGAATGAATCCGCCTGGAATCGGTTGAGGGACGGTGACCCACGCTCCACCGAAGGCGAAATCCGTTCCTCCCAGCAGAGACGCTTTCAGCGGCACGCCCAGAAATCCGGCAACGTGATCCAGCCAGATAGGGCCGTTCGAGAAGCGGCCGTTGTAGTAGGGAGCGGCAGGTTCTGCGCCGCCCGTAGCCACAAAGATGTTGCCCACGTCGCAATAGCTGTCGCCAAAGACGTAGAGGCTGTCGTAGCCGGGCGTTGCGGCTTGCATCGCCGTCGTGACCGCCGCGAAGGCTGTCAGAAGCGTCAAAACCGATAGGATCTTTCGCATAGTACCTCCATTTTCTGATTTTGGGGGGATTGCCGAGCGTGCGGTCCAGGTTCGGGGAAGTCGAAGCCTGAGCGACTCGGCCTTGCTTTTGAGACCGGATCGCTTGCAACCCGGCGGCGATCTCATGCGACGCTCTTAACGTCCCGGCTATCGTACACCAATCACCGAAGTTCGAGCATGTCATTTGTTTGGAACGGCCAGGGTGGAAGCAAGAGCTGGGCGCGGGTGGAGAGACCATCGAAATGACCAAAGCTGCGTGATCGACAAGCCTCAATGCCGGAAGATAAGATGAATCGATTCACCCATGCATTTCAGAGCTGCGACAGCCTGGAATCACGAGCGTCCGCACAAAGGGATCAACCACGATGAAGCGACTTGCTACTGCCGTTGCCGTCACCGCAGTCTTCTGCGGCCTAAGCGCTCTTGCACAAACGGCGAACCCGCCGGCCGGCAGAGTAAACGATTGGTGGCATCAGGCCTATCTCACACGGCCTCTCGACAGCCCGGACGCAAAGAAGCTGCCTTTGATCTCCGTCAGCGGCAACCGGTTTGTGGACCCCGCCGGGAAGGTGGTCCTATTCCGAGGCGTCAACATCGCCGATCCCGACAAGGTCGAAAGCCAGGGCCACTGGAACAGGGACTTCTTCGTCAAAGTCAAAGAGACCGGAGCCACGGTGGTTCGGATTCCCGTCCACCCGGCCGCATGGCGCGGACGTGGAACCAGGAATTACCTTGCCCTGCTCGATCAGGCGGTTGAGTGGTCGACCGAGCTTGGCCTGTATGTCGATATTGATTGGCACTCAATCGGCAACCTCAAACAAGGCCTCTTTCAGGACCCGATGTACGAGACCAGCCTGCCTGAGACGCTCAATTTCTGGCGCATCATTGCCGCCCATTACGACGGAAACAATACCGTCGCGTTCTTCGAGCTGTTCAATGAGCCGACAACCTTCGGTGGCAGACTTGGGTCGATCTCGTGGGACGAGTGGCGGCAGATCAACGGGGACATGATTACGGTCATCCGCGCCTATGACAAGCAGGCCATTCCCCTGGTTGCCGGCTTCGACTGGGCCTATGACCTGACTCCTCTGCGCATCGACCCGGTCAGAGCGGAAGGGATTGGATACGTTACCCATCCCTATCCCAACAAGAGGACGCGGCCGTGGTCGCCAAAGTGGGAAGAGGACTTCGGCTTTGCCGCAGAGCACTATCCGATCCTTGCTACCGAGATCGGATTCAGCTCCCAATATGGTTCCAAGGCAGAGACTGCCGCGTACGGAGCCGAGATCACGACCTACCTCGAATCGAAGGGAATCGGCTGGGTTGTATGGTGCTTCGATGCGGAGTGGGGGCCGAAGATGATCTCCTCATGGGATCCGTTTGTGCTGACCGACGAGGGCAAGTTTTTCTCCGATGCGATGCACAAAGAGCCGGCTTTGGCAGCTCCGGCGGCAGGGAAATAGACCTGCCTCAAGGGCGCCCGCCGATTTTACTCGTGTGCGCGCATGCTTTTGAGCTACTATCTCTTGCGTCGGGCTCTGCGCTGTAACGAGTGTGCCCGGAACAGAGCGGCACCGAGCGAACCGACGAAGGAGAATCATGCCCAACACTCCCAAGAAATGCGCAAATGCCGCCTGCACTTGCCCAGCCCCCGAGAAAGGGAAGTATTGCAGCGCCCACTGCGAGGGCATCGGAGACAGAAGCGAGATCAACTGCCTATGCGGCCACCCCGATTGTGGCGGCAAGATTTCCTGAGTTGAAAGCAGGAAGCAGCTTCGATTGGCTGTGAGACACGTGGCTGCGATACGGGCCGCGGCCTTCGAAGCCTGGGTGCCCGGTCGGAGCGTCTCCGGCCAGTTACTCGGCCAGAAAATTGCGAATCAAGCGTGCTACCATCTCTGGCGCCGCTCGCATAGCGCCGTGCCCCTGGCCGGGCAGCCACTCGACGCGCATGCCGGGCAGAGCCGTGCTCAGTGCCCGCGCGGCGTCCAGCATTGGATGCTCGGGGCTGAGGCTGCCCACCAGCAGCAGGGTCGGGCAACTGATCTCGCCATAGTGCGTCAAATCCGCGCTCTGCGCATCCATTGCCTCGAGTTCGCGTATCCAGCTCTTGGCGAGAACGCGCAGGCGGGGCCACGCGCGAGAATCGCGGAGGGCGAGAATGTCCGCTGGGGGCATATGCGGAAATGCGGTCAGGCCCAGTTCGAGAGCCGTGTCCAGATCGCCTTCGGCTACGGCCTGGGCATAGGGGGGAAGGCTTTCGCCGGCAATCAGGCCGCCGGCGGGCAGGGGCGGCTCATAGATCACCAGCCGGGGCACCGGATGACGCATGGCTGCTCCGAGGGCACAGATGGCTCCATAGGAGTGGCCAACGAGAGCGGCATCCGATCCGGTTTCGATTTTGGCGACGGCAAGGACGGCGGCGATGTCCTCGTATTCACGCTCAATCGAGTAGGGCCCGACGCCTTCCCCGCTCTTGGCGCGGCCACGCCGGTCCATCGCAAAGCAGGTGTAGCTGTTCGCCAGCAACCGGGCTACGGGCATCCAGTCGGTGTGGGTGGAGACGCTGCCATGCACGAAGACAACTGCGGGACCGCTGCCCAGGCGGCGAAAGGCGATGCGCGTTCCGTCGGCGGAATGCACCAATCCTTCGGCCACCGCCACCGGCGCATGATCCAGAAGTGTTGAAGTCATTACCCTTATCGTAACTCTGGACCCGGGGCGAGTGGAGCGGCGCATCCCATGATGGGGAACGACGATCTTGAGCCCCAAAAGGCCTGAATGAGCGCGGGCCGGGCATACCCCGTTGCAGCGCAGCATTTTGCTCGACTGCGTGCGCTAGGAGGCGGGAATCCACTGGAATCCCGGCGCAAATCCTCTCAAGCGCTCTTGGTGATCGCGCGGATGAGCATTCCCAGCAGGGCCAGCACGACGGCGCCCCAGAAGGCCGGACCAAAGCCGCGCACGTGGAAGCCGCGCACCAGGCTTGACGCTACCATGATCATCATCCCGTTGATGACCAGCAGAAAGAGACCCAGGGTGAGGATGCTGATCGGGAAGGTGATGATCTTCAGGAAGAAGCCGACCGTCGCGTTGAGCAGACCGATGACCAGCGCCGCTATCAGCGCAGGCCCCAGTCCCTCCACGTAGAAGCCGGGCACGAGGTTTGAAACCACTAGCAGGGCAACAGCGCTCAAGAGCCAATGAATCAGAAGTCTGACCATCTTTTGATGTTCTCCTTGTCGTCAAAATCGTAGCATTTTCAGGCGCAGGTTCCGCGAGGCAGCCGCAATTATTCGGGCGGCATTGTCTCCATCAAATCGAGGGGCTCTGCCTTGCCTTTGGCCTTGATCTGCGCCGAGGTCAGCAGGAAGACGGCGACCACGATGCCGGCCATGCCGGCGAACTCGGCTGCTTCCGGCCGTTCGTGGAGCAAAAAGATCCCCAAAATCACAGCGACCACAGGGTTCACGTAGGCATAGGACGAGACTTTGGCCACCGGCACGTGTTCCAGCAGATAGATAAAAGCGGAGTAGCCCACCAGCGATCCGCCTGTGATGAGCCAGGCGAGCGAGCCAACCGAGGCCGCATTGATGTGAAATTCGCCCCATTGGCCCAGCGCCGTGCCGAGCAGAGTCGAGAAGGCTCCGGCGATCAGCATCTGCCAGGCCGCGGCCACAAAACTGTTCACCGGTAGCCGCGCGTGGCGCGAAACAAGACTGCCCACGGTCCAGGCCAGCGCTCCGGTCAGCAGCACTGCAATAGCCACGAGGCGCGCTCGGTCCCCGGCCATGCCGGTGCGCAATGAGGGCCAAAGAAGTGCCGCGAGGCCGGCAAAGCCCTGCACAATGCCTAGCCAGCCGCGCGCCGGCAGCGGCTCGCCGCCGGGCATCAGCATCTCGGCCAGCGCGGCCAGCAGAGGAATCGACGCCAGCACCAGCGAGGCCATGCCGCTAGGCACGGTCTTCTCCGCGAAGACCAGGCAGACATTGCTCACGCTCAGCAGGAAAAATCCGATCAGGCCCAGCGTCAGCATGGTCTTGAGCGGCCACAGCAAGCGCAGCCCGCGCAAGCGGCACCATGCGAGAAGGATCAAGCCAGCGATAACGAAGCGCGTTCCGGAGAGCAGATTTGCCGGCATATACGCGGTGCCAATGCGAATAGCCGTGTAAGTCGATCCCCAGAAGAAGTAGACGCAGCCAAAGGCAAACGCGATGGAGGCTGTTGAGGCTGCCTTCTTTCCGGGGCGAGTTATCTGGGTCGAGGAGTTTGCCATGTGTAGATTTCATCTTAGCTGGAGGGGCGTTAAGAGGCTTCCCGAATGTTGCGGAGTATTCGCGATGCGAGGTTCGCTTGCCGCATGGTCGGCGAAGGTAGTTTCCGGTATGCCCGGTTTTGAGAGGAACAACCATCATTTGGAGCAAGAATCCATCGCAATGTAAGCTGATTGAATGTTCTCATCCTTGCTGCCGAAGGCCCTCTTTTGGCTCATCTTCCCGTTGATAATAGCTCTCTTTCGGCGGATGGCCCCGCCCCGATTCCGAGCGACGGAACGTCCCTATAGTGATTTGCAAAAACCCGAACCTCTTCCAACGGGAATCATTGGAGGCGCAATGTGTGCGGTCGGGATAGGGCTGGCTCTCCTTTTCTTTGTGCTCAGAGGCTTGAATCATTGGTGGGCGTCGCTGGATGGTCCTTCCCTCCTGACCCAGTATGCCACTCCCTTTATCTGGTGCATTTTCCCTGGTTTTGCTGCTTTAGCAATCCCGTGGCCGCTCACGGTCTGGTATCTGCGTAAAGTGGGCCGGTGGGAAGAAGCTGACACCATCGAAGATGACTCTGACAGCAAAAGCGGAGGCAACCAATTTCGGATCATGAAGTGGCTGAGCATTGGATTGGTGGGTCCGATCGCATTATTTACCTTGCCTGCGATCCCTATTCATCTCTCTATCACTGATTCCGAGGTGCGAGTTGGTCACTATGCGTCAATTCGGTCGGAGTCATTCCGCATGAAAGACGCACGAAGACTGACGATAGTCGATGGTTACAGATTGAGAGACGGTAGCCTTCACGCGGCTAAAGATGTACTAATCGACTTTTCTGACGGCCGTCGTCTACAGGGCAATGCTGTCGGAGACGGAGGCACAAGTGTGCCGGAAGACCTCCTGGGACTCCTCATAGCGAAAACTGGACTAACTCCTGAACACGCTTTAACAAGAGATGATGTGCCTCCGCTTCAATCAGGAAAGTGACCGGTCTTGTATGCCGTGTCGTTCCGTCTGGTTTGTCATCTAACTGGAGAGTAACCTGACCGCGGCTTCGTGCATCCGCTGTACAGCGCAACTGAAAATGTACTATCCTCGGGCCAGCGGGGTTTCCATGCATACGCGCGCTGCCAATCGAATGCTTGCACCGGCCAACAGGCGCTGGTCGCGGTCGCGCGAACGCAGCATCTGCCCGCGTCGGCACCTGCGCGTGCTGCCCACTCGCACCCGGCCCAGCCTCTTCGCCAGCGACTAATCGCTGAGCGGCATAGTCTCCCCACTCCCCATTTCCCCGCACGATAGACATCACAGAATCACTCCACCATTCGGGGTTCGCTGCCGTGCATCGAACGGATGCGCCGTTGGCTGCATACGAAATCTGCAAGGAGACAAGAAGATGACCAAGCAAGAGATGCATGCGCAATACGGACCGAAGCTGGTCTGTCCGCTGCCGGGGCCCAAGGCCCAGGCGGCCGTTGCAGCCGACGACCGGCTGATCTCGCCCAGCTACACGCGGTCTTATCCGCTTGTAGCGAAGCGCGGACGTGGCATTCGCGTTGAAGATGTCGACGGCAACGAGTTTCTCGACTTTGCGGCGGGCATCGCCGTTACCTCGACCGGCCACTGCCACCCGGAAGTTGTCGCCGCCATTCAAAAGCAGGCCGCCGAACTGATTCACATCTCCGGCACCGATTTTTATGACGAGCACCTCACCGATTTTGCTGACCGGCTCTCCGCAATCGCCCCCATGCCGGGGCCGCACAAGGTCTTTTATGGCAACTCGGGAGCCGAGGCGATCGAGTGCGCGCTGAAGCTGGCTCGCTACCACACTGGCCGGCAGAATGTGATCGCTTTTCTTGGGGCCTTCCATGGCCGCACCATGGGCGCGCTTTCGCTGACTGGCTCGAAGCCCCAGCAGAAGCGCCGCTTCGCGTCGCTGGTACCGGGCGTGACTCATGTGCGCTATCCCTACGCGTATCGCGGCTGCACCGGCGGGGCGCAGGAGGAAGAAGCCTTCAGCATGGGCTGCGCGCGCTTTATCGAGGAGAAGCTCTTCAAGACGATCCTTGCGCCGGAAGAGGTGGCCGCCATCTTCGTCGAGCCGATCCAGGGCGAGGGCGGTTACGTGGTGGCGCCGGACAACTTCCTGCGCGAGCTGCGGGCCATCTGCAACCGGCACGGGATTCTGCTGGTGGTGGACGAGGTGCAATCGGGCGCGGGGCGGACGGGCAAGTGGTGGGCTATTCAGCATTCCGGAGTCGAGCCGGACATCGTCTGCATGGCCAAGGGCATTGCCAGCGGGATGCCGCTGGGCGTCTGTATGAGCCGCGCGGAGATTATGGACTGGGTTCCCGGCTCGCACGCCTCTACCTTTGGCGGCAACCCGGTCTCGATTGCCGCTGCGCTGGCTACCATCGACATCATTGAGCGCGAAGCGATGGCGAACGCCGCCAAAGTCGGTGCGCAGATGCTGGAACGTCTGCGCGGCTGGAAGCAGAGCCATCCGATGGTGGGCGACGTGCGTGGGCGGGGCCTGATGATCGGTGTGGAGTTGGTGAAAGACAAGGCGACCCGCGAACCTGCCACCGCCGTCCGCAACCGCGTCGAGACGCTGGCTTTTGAGCGTGGTTTGATGATCCTCGGCTGCGGCGAAACCTCGATACGCCTATGCCCGCCGCTGATCGTCAGCGAGAACGAAGCAACGGTCGCGCTGGACATTTTGGAGGAGGCGCTCTCGCTGGCGGAGCAGGAGGCTGCACAAGACTGAGCCTTTGATGCTCGCGGCTTCTGCTTCTAGACAGCCAAGCGGGGCTGGCATCTTCGGATTACCTTAGCCCGGCCAGCCAGCCCCATTTCTGTTGTAGCCCCGTCCCCGGCGGCGCTCTTCGCTAACGCACTACTTCATCGACTTTCATGTTTGCAATCTCGGAGGTCCGGTGCGCGGCCCGTTCGAGATTCTCCGCCATCTCCTGCGTGGCCAGGTGTTGCTCCTCCGCCGCGGCGGCCATCTGGTGCGACAGCCCCGAGAGTTCTTCAGTCTGGTTGGAGATCAGGGCGATAGCCCCCATGGCGGTGGTTACGTCGACGCCGATAGCCGTGACCTTGGCCTGAATCTCGGCTGTTGCAGAGGCCGTCTGCTCGGCCAGCCTTCTCACTTCGCCGGCCACCACGGCGAAGCCCTTGCCGTGCACTCCCGCTCTGGCTGCCTCGATGTTCGCGTTCAGCGCAAGCACGCTGGTCTGCGTGGCGATGGAGGCAATCAGCTCCGCCACCTTGGCCACCCCGCTGCTCGAGGCCCGGAGGCTCTCGATAGCCGCCTTGCTCTCCGCACTTGCGGCGCGCGACTTTTCAGAGGCCTGCGCCACATTCGAGGCGTTCTTGGCAATTTCGGCGATGCTGGACTCGATCTCGTGGGTCGCTGTGGCCACCATCTGCAGATTGCCGTTGAGGTGCTCGATGTCGGCGCGCTGTGCCTCCTGCGCCGCCCGCACTGCGTCGATGGCCGCCTGGGTGCTGATACCCCAGACCACAACCGCGCCCATAAACTCACCTCGGCTGCCGGTCATTGGCTCGACATTCAGGTCGAGCTTCACCGGCCCCAGGGGAATGGTTGCCTTGTGCGGAAGGTGGTGAATGCCTTGCCTCGCGCCCAGAATTCTGTCGATATTCGGCGGAGACTTGTGAAAGATGTGGATCGACTTGCCCACGATCTGGTCTACCGGAACCGGAAGGTACTGTTGCAGGCTCTCCAGCGTCTTGCGCGAAGAACGGTTGAGAAAGCGCAGGATCAGATCGCGGTCGCAGAACATTGCGTTGACCGGCAGCGCGTCAAGCGCATACTCGAAGCTGCGGTCTGCCTCCGCTTCAATCCGGGGCTCCGCCGCCGGCCGCAGACTCGCCGGTACCGGCGGGGCCTTCGCGCCGCGCTGTGAAAACATGCCTGTGAGCAAACCTTGAGACATAACGATCCCTTTCTGCTGCAAGCCTTAAGCTTCGCTTATTTCATCGGTGTCCTTGTGCGCGGAACTCCGCCAATCTGCCGCTGGATTCGAAGGCTTCCCGGATGGGAACTGGACTGTCCCACTTTGAGAAAAGACACAGCACGGAAGTGGGCGCCGCGCAGCACCCCGGGAGCAGGATTTGCGCCTTTGGGCAAATCGATTGACAATGGATTGCCATGGGATGGCAAGCGCAGATGCGGATCGGCTGTCAGGAGCGGGCGATAGCTGGCCTCGCACGAGTGGCGCGAATACTAGGACGGGACGAGGATATGCCTGCCCACCTGGCCACCGGCATCGAGGGCGAAACGGCGGCCTTCTTTTACCTGCGCCGCAAGGGCTACATCGTGGTGGCGCGGCGCTGGTCGTCGGGCGATGTGGCCGGCGATGTGGACCTGATCGCCTGGCAGGGGCCTATGCTTTGCTTCGTCGAGGTGAAAACCCGCACTGCCCGCGATGCCTCTCCGGCGGAGATTGCGGTCGACTCGCACAAACGCAATACTCTCCGACGGCTGGCTCGGCGGTATCTCCGCCAGTTACCCCAGGAGACCACCCCGCCGGTTCGATTCGACGTGCTCAGCGTCTACCTTGTGCCGGGTGAAAAGAAAGAATTCCAGCATTTCGAGGGCGCCTTTGGGTGGAGCGAGTTTGAGGACTTTGAGCAGAATTAAGACGTAGTCCTCCCGAGCTGGGTGGCTGCGAATCCTCGACTTCTTACTCCTGCGCGTCCTCGAACTCCTCGTGCCAGGCCATCTGGATCGCCTCAAGACGCGGCTCGTTTGACTTGGCTGGGTCGTCGGCAAAGGCTTCCAACTCGATGACGTAGCGATGCAGGTCGGTGAAGCGGACAGTCAGCGGATCAAGCTCCGGAAACTTCTCCTGCAGTCGAATGCCGATCTCCTCGGCGTCAGTCCATAAAATCTCGCGCGGCATTGAGTGGCTCTCCTTACTTCTCTTCGGCCAGGGTCAGGGGCTTGCCCTCGGAGACGATGTTCCGGTTCCACTTGGGAATCTCGACGACATACTCACCGGGGCGTGTGATGACTGCCTGGCAGCCAAGGCGCGAGTTCAATTGCTGGTCGGCGGCCATATCCAGCCGGTCGAGTTCGTCGTCGTCGGCTTCGCTGATGCCGGCCTGGTCTTTGATCCACAGGTGGCAGGTGGTGCAGGCGCAGACGCCCCCGCAGGCGTGATCGAGGAAGACGCCGAAGTTCTCTGCCACATCGAGGAACGACATCGGCTTGCCGTGATGTTCATAGGGCAGCTTGCCGAACTCGAACTCGACTCTTCGGCCTTCGGGTTGAAAGGTCACACGCACGAGTTTGTCGGCGGGAATGCTTTTTTCGGTTGGTTCGCTCATTGAATCTGCTTCTTTCTTGCAGGCTTTGTTTAAGGAGATGGAAAAGATGCCCGAAACGATTCGTTACAAGCATACCTCAGGGGCTAAAGCCCGCATTCAATTCGATGCCTTTGCGGCACGACTGAAGTCGTGCCCTGATACAAAGCCAACTTCGACTGGTTATTTCCTCAACTCGTGAAGTCGTTCCCGGATACAAAAAACGCAGCTAGCTCATCACTATTTGAACTCGGCCGGAGCCATGGCGTGAGGTGCGGTGACGGCCTCTGCAAGGTCTTCACCGGCTGTCTCCATCGTCTTGCCGCGCAGGGCGCTGGATACGGCGGCCTCCATCATCAACTCGGCAAAGCGGCGCGTGGCCTGATCCAATGCTAACGTTGTCTCGCGGATTTGAGCTGCGTCTTCGCCGATCTTTGCCTGGACCAGCCGGTCGCGCGCGGCAGTGATCGCCACCTGCTCCTCGCCGCGCAGCAGCGCCCATGCCGGGCTCTGCGGCGCACGCTCGACCGCGGCGAGAATCGTCTCGGCCTGGTTGCGGGCCTCGATCAGCAGCCGCTTGGCGAAGTCGACCTCGGCGTTGTCAAAGGAGTCGAGAATCATGCTCTCGACCTGTTCGTCTGTCAGTCCATAGGTCGGCTTCACTTCAATCTGAGCGGCTTGCCCGCTGCGTTGCTCGCGCGCGGAGACGTGCAAAATGCCATCGGCGTCGATGAGGAATTTGACCTCGATGCGCGGCAGCCCAGCGCTCATCGGCGGAATGCCCTTGAGGTCAAACCGTGCCAATGATCGGCAGTCCGTGGCCAGTTCGCGCTCGCCTTGCACGACGTGTATAGCAACGTTGGTCTGGCCGTCGACCCCTGTGGTGAAGTGTTCAGTAGCCGATGCGGGGATCGTCGAGTTTCGTTGGATAATCCGCGCGACAGTCCCGCCAAGAGCCTCGATGCCCAGCGAGAGCGGAGTCACATCGAGCAGCAACATTTCCTCTGTGGACTTGGAAGCGCCGGCCAGGATGTCGGCCTGCACGGCCGCGCCCAGCGCGACAACCTCGTCCGGGTTCAGCTCGATGTGCGGCTTCTTGCCGCGGGCCGCGAGATGAAAGAGATTGTCCACCAGTTCGCGCACTGCGGGAATGCGCGTGGAGCCACCGACCAGCACCACTTCGTCGATCTGCTCGGGTGTAAGGCCGGCGTCGGTGAGGGCCTGTTTGCAGGGGCCTGCCGTGCGCGCGAGGACCGGCTCGATCAGGAGTTCAAAAACGTCGCGCGGAATCTCTCTCTGGTAGCGATCGCCATTGGGCAGCTCAATGTCGAAGTGGGCAACCTGCTCGGTGGAGAGAAAAATCTTGGCTTCAATAGCGGCCTTGCGCACAGCCTGCACCGCGCCGGGGTGGAGGCGCAAATCCACGCCATGCTCGGCATGAATCTCGTCAAGAGCAATGGCCAGCAGCAGGTTGTCGATGTCGTCGCCGCCGAGATGCGTGTCGCCGTTGGTGGACTGCACCTCGAAGATGCCGTCGCGCAGCTTGAGAATGGAAATGTCAAAAGTCCCGCCGCCCAGATCATAAACAGCGATCGTTCCCGCCTTGGCGCGGTCTAAACCGTAAGCAAGGGCCGCGGCGGTCGGCTCGTTGACGAGTCGCAGCACATCCAGCCCAGCCATGCGGCCTGCGTCCTTGGTGGCCTGGCGCTGCGCGTCATTGAAGTAGGCGGGCACGGTGACGACCGCCTGCGTCACCGGCGCACCGAAGAACCGTTCGGCGTTGCGCTTTAGCTGTCGCAGAATGTAGGCCGAAATCTCCGGGGGCGTGAAGCGGAGTTCGCCTAGCTGAATGCGCGGGACTTCACCTTCTTCGACGTCTCCGGCAAGATGAAATGGAAAGAGCTTCAGCTCATCATGAATCTCTTCAAGGCTGCGGCCCATAAGACGTTTCACGGAGTAGATCACCCGCTCCGGCGTCTGGATCAGCGCCTTGCGCGCACTGTTGCCCACGGTGACGGTGGGACGGCTGCCGTTGGCTCCCATAGGATCGAGTGCAACGACCGATGGCACCAGATTCGAGCCGTCTACGCCGGGGATCACCACCGGCGCATCGCCCTCCACATAGGCGACCAGGGAGTTTGTGGTCCCGAGATCGATTCCGACTACGCGGCCAGTTGAGTTCAATTCCGCCATGCTTTCTCAGGCTCCCAAAACTTCATTCACATCACGAACCAGATTGCTCAGGTAGCGCCGCCGGTCGAGCAGGGCCACCATTCTCTTTTGCGCGGCGCCGCGTGCGGCTGCGCCACCTTCATCCCACGCCTGCCACTCATCGCGGAGATCTTCGTCCACCGCCGCGAGCGCGCCATCGAACTTTTCTTTTGCTGCGACAAGGCTGGCCTCAAGGTCAGCGTTCTCCTCGTCCATTTTGCGCGAGGCGCGCATCTCTTCGAGTTGCATGTTGAGCTCGAAGACCTCTTCGAGCAGATCGGCAGGAACGCGGGAGGGATCTTTACGATCCATGCCGCTGTGCTCATCACCAATCTCCGCGCCTTCCAGCTTGAGCAGGTACTCGGTACGGCGAAGTGGGTCTTTGAGCGTGCGATAGGCGTCGTTGAGCAACGCCGTGTCGGCCAGGCTCCACTCTTTTTCGTTATCGAGCGCACGGGCAAACCGGTCCGGGTGCAGCTTGCGGCTCAGGCGGTGAAATTCATGCTCCAGCTCGACCAGGTCGAGGTTAAGCTTTGGCTCAAGGCCGAAGACGGAGAAATAATCCCCGCCCGGCGGTGGCTGAATCTTGCTGCAATGAGGACAAAAGAGCGTGGAGTCGTTGTGGCCGATAGAGCACGACCAACAGGCAACAGGAACGGCGGAATCGATCATCTTGAACATGGTTGCACTCTTGCCTCCCACTCAAAAATCTGTGGGCATTGAAGGGTACGAGCTTCAGCCTGTACAGTAACCGCGCAAATTCATCGCGGGCTTTAGCCCCCGAGGGAATGAAAGCCCAGCAGAGGGTCTCCCTCAGGGGCTAAAGCCCATTTCCTCATCTGCTTTTTTGATGTACGGGCTGAAGCCCGTACCCTTCAAGAAAACGACGAACCGCAGCCGCAGGAGCGCGTGGAGTTCGGATTGATGAAGTTGAATCCCTGCCGCATCAGCGTCTCTTCGTAGTCCAGGGTCATGCCGTGCAGATAGAGGAATGACTTCGGATCGACGAAGACCCTCACGCCGTCGAATTCATAGATGCGATCGCGCTCACGGGGCTGAGTGTCGAACTTGATCGAGTACGAAAGCCCCGAGCATCCGCCGCCCATCACGCCGAGGCGCAGTCCGCCCTCTTCTGCCGAGACACCTTCCTTGGCCATGGCCGTGCGGATGCGCTTGATAGCCCGCTCGGTCAATTGCAAACCACCTGCGCCACCTGCGGTGGGCACCTGCGGTGCAGCAGACTGCGGCTGCGCCGCAAAGGCACCTTCCGCGGGCTTTGATTCGATACTTACCATATTCGACATGTTTCTACCTGTCTTTCCAACGCTTTCAACTGCACCTAAGAGGCTTCCCTCAGGGGCTAAAGCCCGAGCCTCTTATTCGGCTCTTGCGGCACGACTAAAGTCGTGCCCTTTCAAAACCGAGCCTGCTCACGCAGGCTTTGAAGCCGGGCTCTGATACAAGGCCAAACAAACTGCTCCTACTGCGCTACCGTTGTGGTCGCGGCCTCTGCCGTTACCGTAGCGCCGTTCTTTTTCTTCCAGTCGCCGATGGCCGCGCGAATCGCGTCCTCGGCCAGCACCGAACAGTGAATCTTCACCGGTGGCAGTGACAGTTCTTTCACAATGTCGGTATTCTTGATGGCCAGGGCATCGTCCACGGTGCGGCCCTTGATCCACTCGGTGGCCAGCGATGAGCTGGCAATCGCCGAGCCGCAGCCAAAGGTCTTGAACTTGGCCTCTTCGATCACCTGGGTTTCGGGGTTGACGCGAATCTGCAGCCGCATGACGTCGCCGCACTCCGGCGCGCCCACCAGGCCAGTACCGACCTCAGTCGAAGCCTTGTCCAGTTGGCCCACGTTGCGGGGGTTGTTGTAATGGTCGATCACCTTGTCGCTGTATGCCATGTGTTACTCCTCTGCGGGGGAAGCCGCGTTTTCAGCTTTTAGCTCTTAGCCTTTAGCTCTTAGCTGGAGGCTAGATGCTTCATCTCTCTCATCCGGCCTTTAGCCAATAGTTAACAGCCAGAAGCTAACGGCTGTTCTTCGTCAGTGCGCCGCCCACTGAATCTTCGTCAGGTCGATGCCGTCCTGCACCATCTCGTAAAGCGGAGAAAGCTGGCGCAGATGCTTCACCACATCGATCACTTTGGCCGCTACGTAGTCCACCTCGGCCTGGGTATTGAAGCGACCCAGCCCAAATCGAATCGAGCTATGAGCTACATCGTCACCGAGGCCCAAGGCCTTCAGCACATAAGACGGTTCAAGCGTCGCGGAAGTACAAGCAGAACCGCTGGAGACCGCTACGTCGTTGATGCCCATCAACAACGACTCGCCCTCGACGTACACAAAGCTCACATTCAGGTTGCCGGGCAGCCGATGCTCCATCGAGCCGTTCACGTGGATGTAGTCGAGCTCCGATTCGAGCTTCGCCTTCAACCCGTCGCGCAGGTCTTGCAGACGGCGGCCCTCCTCCTGCATTTCTGCCTGGGATAACTCGCAGGCCATGCCTAGGCCGACGATTCCAGGGACGTTCAATGTACCGGACCTCATGCCGCGCTCGTGGCCGCCGCCGTCAATCTGCGCAGCAATCTGCACGCGCGGGTTGCGCCGGCGAACATAGAGCGCACCCACACCCTTGGGGCCGTAAATCTTATGTCCGGAGAGCGAAAGCACGTCGATGTTGTCGGCGATCACATTGACCGGAACCTTGCCCACTGCCTGCACCGCATCGGTGTGGAAGAGGACTCCTTTTTCGTGGCAGAGCTTGCCGATCTCGGCGATGGGCTGCAGGACACCGATCTCGTTGTTGGCCGCCATGATCGAAACCAGGATGGTCTTGTCGTCCATGGCTCGCTTCAGGTCTTCGAGATCGATCAGCCCGTCGGCTTTCACCGGGAGATATGTCACGCGGTACCCATGCTTTTCCAGGCGCTTGCAGGTGTCGAGCACGGCTTTGTGTTCGGTGACCTGGGTAATGATGTGGTTGCCGCGCTCGCGGTACATCTCGGCAATGCCCTTGATGGCCAGGTTGTTCGATTCGGTGGCGCCGGAGGTGAAGATGATCTCCTTGGCCGTCGCGCCGATCAGCCGCGCAATCTGCTCTCGCGCCGTTTCAACAGCCTGCTCGGCCTCCCATCCAAAGGAGTGGTTGCGGCTGGCCGCGTTGCCGAACTTGCTGGTGAAATAAGGCATCATCGCCGCCAGAACTCGGGGATCGAGCGGACTGGTGGCGTGGTTATCCATATAGATCGGCAACGTCACGCCTGTCGGTACTTCGACGTTGCTGGCAAATGTCTTCGGCATAATCATGTTAGTCTCCATCCTGATCGCTGCTCCGCTTCGCGCGAGGCCAAAACTTCCGTTACAAGGTCAGCGCAACCAGCGAATGCGCATGGTGCGCTCGCGCCGCCGGTTGTTCGTGCTCCGCCAAATCTTGAATGCTGATGCTCTTCAGCACTCCGGCAATCGTCTCGTTCACCCGCGCCAAAGGCTCCTTGATAGTGCAACTCGGGGTCAGCTCGCAGCCCGTCTTGCCCTTGGTGCAGGAGGTGATGAAAAACGGCCCGTCAATGGCCAGAATCACCTCGTAGGCCGAGATCGAGCGCGCCTCTTTGGCGAGCGCGTAGCCGCCGTTCATGCCAGCGTGGGAGCGCAGCAGCCCGGATTTGGTTAACTGCTGCAGAATCTTGGCCAGCAATTGCGCCGGAATCCCATAGGCGTCCGCCACATCCTTGGCGCTGAGCGCAGGCCTCTCCGGGTGCTCGGCCAAGTACTTGAGCGCCATCAGGCCGTAATCGGCTTTCTTGGTCAGCTTGAGCATTGAATATCCGACTTCTTCGGTCCGTATTCAGTATACGACCGTTTCTGTCGGGATTTCAAGTCCCGGCCCGGAATTGCCGCTGCGGGAGTGAAAAAATCGTCAGTGAAGAGGAGATTCAACAAATAACGGTTTGAAATTGGGAAAAATGCCGATACAATCTGGCGGGTAGAGTAGTTCATTCCACCGATACCAAGAGCGATGGCAACCGTCTGCAAGCACCCTAAGGTACGAGTCGTCTCCCGGCACGAAGACACCGAGTTTGTCGAGTGCCTGGATTGTGGCGAGGTCTTTGACTCCGAGGAGTTCCGCGACATGGAGATTGAAGAAACCGTCGAAACTGAAGGCAGTCTGGAAGACTCCTGAGGCCCGGTGCCGGCACATGATTTGCCGGAAGGGCGAGAAATGGTCTCCGCGGACGGCGAGACGTGGAAAGAGGGCTGGACCGCCTTACTTGCCGTGGCCGTTGGGGGCCTGTGCTCCCACGCGTCTGGCAGCGACCCAGGCGTAATGAAGGCCTGAGGCGACGGTCAGCCCGATCGTGGCATCGAGCGCAACCAGGCGAAAGACCACGACCCAGTGGACTGCCGTGAGTTGGTGCAGCAGTACGGCCGCTACTGCAGAGAGTTGGGCCAGGGTATTGGCTTTGCCGAAGATGCTGGGGCTGAACTCCCGCCGGCCCGTGGCTGCAAACAGTAACGCCGCCACCAACAGAATCCCCACATCCCTGCCGAAGACCAGCACCGTTACCCGCATCGGAATCAGTCCCTGCACCATCAGCACCACGAAGAGCGTGCTCAGCAGCAGCTTGTCGGCCACCGGATCGAGGTATTGTCCCAGCATGGTGCGCTGCTTCAGCACGCGCGCCAGCAGGCCATCCAGCGCGTCGGTCAGCCCCGCACATACAAACAGCCCCAGGCTCAAAGCATACCTGTGCTCCAGGATGGCGGCCACCAGAAACGGCGCCATGCAGATGCGCAACAGCGTGAGCAGGTTAGGAGTCGTGCGGTACCGGTTCAGATGTTCGTTTGCAAGGTCTTTCATGGCGGGCTCAAACAGACGGATTCGACACCTCAAACAGGAAATCGGCCCGGCCGCGAGGAGTTTCTTCGTCAGTCAACGATGGTACAGCATGGTGGATGGGGCCGCCCATTCTTTTCTCGCAGTCCCCGATCCTGATAGACTACCTGAAGTTGCATTACAGGCGCGTAGCTCAGTTGGTTAGAGCGCTTCCTTGACACGGAAGAGGTCGCTGGTTCGAATCCAGTCGTGCCTACCATATTTATCAAGAACTTAGACGCATTCTCCTCCCTTCGCTTTGTCGCATTTTTGTCGCAAACTCCAAAACCACCCCGCGAGCAGGCGTTGAAGCTGCTCTTTCCTCGCCCGAAGCGCTAGACCGCTCCCGAGGAAATGCTCTACCGTTTTGCATTGCCACAGCCTGGCGAGATTCCTCGCGGCTGGACTGAGCCTCCGCTGGCGGCGTCGGCTCCGTTCCCGGCGTTGGGATGCCGCTCAACTCCTCGTGAATGGAGTTGACCGTAGACCGGACGCCGCTTTCGAGCGACTGCATATAAACATCCGTGGTTGTCGCCAAGCGGGTGTGGCGCAAAATTCCCTGGATGTCCTTGACGTGCCCTTTGTCCTTGGCCAGCGTCGCGATGGTGCGGCGGATGACCTGGAACGTCAGCTTTGGTAGCCCAAGTTCTTTGGCCAAATTGTGCAGCACCCGATTGCGGTAGTTGCTCGAATCGATGAATCCGCCCCCGCGAGCCGGAAAAATGAACGCATTGGGATTGTCGGCGGATGGTTCGCGCACGTGTTTCTTTCTCTGCTGCGCCTCACGGCACTGCTGACGCCAGGCAACGAGTTCCTCCGCGAGTGCTGGTGCAACCGGGATCTTTGTGAGACTCGCCTTGGTCTTGCCCCAGGGGCGTATTTTCCCCTTGTACGTGGTCTCTCTGATCTCGATCTGGCAGAGTTCAGGATCGAAGCAACTCCACCTCAAGCCAAACAACTCGCTTGGTCGAAGAGCATTGGTCATGTCGAGAGTGAGCAGAATCCGGTCCCGCAGCGGCAAACTGGACAACGCGGCCCGCAACTGATCCCAACTCAGAATCGTCTTGTCCGTGTCGCGCAGCGCCGAAGGTGTCTTTACGGAGCGCGCTGGGTCTTTGAGAAGGAAGTCCTGTTCGACCGCCTCCCGAAAGATGGCCCGCATGTAGGTTCCAGCGTGCAACACTCTGTCCTTAGACCGGGTTTTGGCCAACCGA
>Ga0302270_10000765_pt1 | contig 33601 bp, 32 predicted proteins | sample III_Bog_E2_3_FD_198773 | JGI IMG/M metagenome (GOLD analysis project Ga0302270, IMG submission 198773) | Peat permafrost microbial communities from Stordalen Mire near Abisko, Sweden - III_Bog_E2_3 | ecosystem: Environmental > Terrestrial > Soil > Wetlands > Peat | place: Sweden: Abisko... | reverse complement strand
CCTTGGCGTTGACGGGGCCGAGCTCGTCGACCGGCTCTCCGAGGACGTTGAGCACGCGGCCCAGGGTCTCGCGACCCACGGGAACGGTGATGTAGGCGCCGGTATCGTATGCCTTCATGCCGCGCACCATGCCTTCGGTGGCCGTCATGGCGACGCAGCGCACACGGCCTTCGCCGAGATGCTGCTGCACTTCCACCACGACGTTCAGCGGAGTGGGCACGTTGAAGCCCTCGCTGGTGATGCGCAGCGCCTGGTAGATAGGCGGCATATGCGCTTCGTCAAATTGAACGTCAACGGCCGGGCCGCTGATGGAGATTACTTTTCCGATGTTTTCTGCCATGTTCTCTTTTCCTGACATTGCAATTCTAAAACTCATCCGGCGCAATGGAACTGCGCCCAGAAAACCCTGTGCGCCATTGTGGAGAGAAGCAGATTCTTCGCTTCGCTCAGAATGACAATTCCTAAATTCGAACTACAGAGCCGCGGCTCCTGAAACAATTTCGATAATTTCCTTGGTAATGGCTGCCTGACGGACGCGGTTCATGGTGAGTGAGAGCGCATCGATCATGTCGCCGGCGTTGTTGGTTGCGGCATCCATGGCGGTCATGCGCGCGGCGTGCTCGGCGGCGACAGATTCCAGCATGGAGTGAAAAACCTGGGTGGTAATGTAGCGCGGCAGCAGGCGGCGGAAGATCTGTTGCGGCGGCTGGTCGTAGATGTACTCCACGTCCGCGGTGCCGAACTTCTTCGCTTCTTCCGCGGCCACGGTCTCTTCGGGCTCGTCCAGCGAGATGCCGGAGGTCTCGGCGGCGCGCCCGGCCTGTTCCTTCTCTTCCTGGGTCATCTCTTCGGCCACGGTCACATCGCGTTCGCCGATCTTGCCGATGGGCAGAAGCTTCTCCACCACGATGCGCTGGGAGATGACAGACTTGAACTCGTTGTAGACCAGGTAGACGGCGTCAATCTCGGCGCGCTCGTAGCGCTCCACGATGCTGCGCGATAGCGCGTCCACTTCGTCATACGGCAGCTTGATGAGAATGCCGGGATGGTCGCCGGCGACTTCGATGGCCGGTCCGTACTTGCGGATCGTCTCATTGTGCGTGGAGAGTCCCTCATCATGCTGCGTGCTGGTCTTCTCGTAGATCGCCTCAGGATAGCGGCGGCGGTAGAGATCGCGCGCCTTGCGGCCAACGGGCTCCACGTCAACGTGCTGGCCCTTGGCGGTGCGATCGTCAATCAGCGCCTGCGCGGCTTTAATGATGTTGGAGTTGAAGGCGCCGGCAAAGCCCTTATCGCCGGAGACGACGAGGACGAGGATGTTCTTCTCTTCGCGGCAGACCAGCAGCGGGCTCATCACGTCGCCGGAGTCGCTCAGCGCATCCGTGCGGCGCACGAGGGAGTCAAGAACATTGGCCAGCATACGGGCGTAGGGACGCGCATTCATGGCGCGCTCCTGCGCACGGCGCAGCTTGGCCGCCGAGACCATCTTCATGGCCTTGGTGATCTGCCGCGTGTTCTTTACGCTGCGGATGCGTCGACGAAGATCGAGAACATTTGCCATTGCTTGCTCAGTCGTGCTCCGGGGCTAAAGCCCCTGACTCCCCTGGTACGTTTTCGCGGGGCTAAAGCCCCACGCTTAATCCGAAGTACAAAAGTGAACTTACTTCTTCGCGTGCTCTGCGAGGAAGATCTGCTTGTACTCGTTGATGGCCGCGGTCAGACGCTTGCGCAGGTCATCATCGAGAGCCTTCTTGGTCGCGATGTCAGTCAGCACATCCGGATGCGTTCCTTCCAGGAACGGATAGTAGCCGTCTTCAAAGGCGCGCAGGTCAGAGACTTCAACCTCGTCCAGCAGGCCGTTGACGCCGGCGAAGATGATGGCGATCTGCTTCTCGGGCGGCAGCGGCTGGAACTGCGGCTGCTTCAGAAGCTCGGTCAGGCGGCTGCCGCGGCTGAGCTGCTGCTGCGTCACCTTGTCCAGATCAGAACCGAACTGCGAGAAGGCAGCCAGTTCGCGGTACTGCGCGAGATCCAGCTTCAGGGTTGCGCCCACCTGCTTCATCGCCTTGATGGCGGCGGCAAAACCGACGCGCGAGACCGAGAGGCCAACGTTGACGGCGGGGCGGACACCGGCGTTGAAGAGATCCGTCTCAAAGAATATCTGGCCGTCAGTGATGGAGATGACGTTGGTAGGAATGTAGGCCGAGACGTCGCCCGCCTGAGTCTCAATGATGGGCAGCGCGGTCAGCGAACCGCCGCCGTGCTCATCGCTCATCTTGGCGGAGCGCTCCAGCAGGCGCGAGTGGAGATAGAAAACGTCGCCGGGATAGGCTTCGCGGCCCGGCGGGCGGCGCAGCAGCAGCGAAATCTCGCGGTAGCTGGCTGCGTGCTTGGAGAGATCGTCGTAGATGACGAGCGCGTGCATGCCGTTGTCGCGGAAGTACTCGCCCATGGCGGTGGCGGCGTAGGGCGCCAGATACTGCATGGGCGCGGGCTCTGACGCGGTGGCGGCCACCACGATGGTGTAGGCCATGGCACCGTAGCTCTCCAGCGTCTGCACAACCTGCGCGACCGACGAACGCTTCTGGCCGATGGCGCAGTAGATGCAGATCAGGTTGTTCTTGGCCGAGTTGATGATGGTGTCCAGCGCGACAGCCGTCTTGCCGGTCTGGCGGTCGCCGATGAGCAACTCGCGCTGACCGCGGCCGATGGGAATCATGGCGTCAATCGCCTTGATGCCGGTGTACATGGCTTCCTTGACGCCCTGACGCGCGATAACGCCGGGAGCGATGCGCTCAACCGGGAGCGTCTCCTTGGCGTTCAGCGGTCCCTTGTCGTCAATGGGCTGACCGAGCGCGTTCACGACGCGGCCGATAAGCTCCTTGCCGACGGGCACGGACATGATCTTGCCGGTGCGCTTGACCTGGTCGCCTTCCTTGATCTCGGTGTAGTCGCCGAGGATGACAGCGCCGACCTCTGACTCGTCAAGGTTCATGGCGAGACCGGCGATGCCGTGGGGAAACTCAATGAGCTCGCCGGCCATGACCTTGTCGAGGCCGTGGACGCGGGCAATACCGTCGCCCAGGGAGATGACCGTGCCGACTTCGTCGACCTGGACGCGCTGCTCGTAGTTCTCAATCTGCTGGCGGAGAAGCTCGGTTATTTCGTCTGCCTGTATCTTTGCCATGATCTTCCTTTTACGTTTCGCATCATTCCGTCGAGAAGCAGATTCTTCACTGCGCTCAGAATGACAAATCTAAAAAAAATAAACTCTAGGCGCCTGCCAACTGCTGCTGCAAGCGCTGCAGGCGGCCGCGGATACTGCCGTCGTACACCGTGCTGCCGATGCGGATAATTGCGCCGCCCAGCAGGCTTGCATCTTCCTTGTACGTGGTGGAAACTGTGCCGCCGGTCATGGAGCGGACTTTCGATTCGAGCGCGTTGCGGCTGGCTTCATCCAGCGGGCGGGCGATAGTGATCTCTGCAAGGTGGATGCCGTGTTCGGCGTCTGCCAGTGCGGTATAGGCGGCGGAGATCTCGCCGAATGCGTTCACGCGGTCATGCGCGATGAGCACGGCGATGAAGTTGCGCACCGGCACGGCGTAGCACGTCTTCGCACAGATGGCGTCCAGCACCTTCACCTTCTGGTCGGTCGGGAAGGAAGGATCGGAGAGCAGGCTGCGCAGCGGCGCGCTGGATGCGAGCATCTCCGCGAAATCCTGAAGCTGCGACTGCACCTCGGTGGTGGGCAGCTTGGCTGCATCCACGACTTCAGAGAGAGCCCTGGCGTAACGGCTTGCGAACTCTGCCATTAGTTTTCGCCCCCAGTCTTGAGCTTGCCGGCGAAGTCGGCGATGAGCTGACGGTCGAGGTCGGCGGAGACCTGCAGCCGCTGGGTCGCCTGCTCGATGACCATCTCAGCGGCGTAGCGGCGAATCTGGCGCTGGGCCTGCGCGGTGGCGGCGGCAATCTCCTGCTCAGCCTGCGCAATGACCTTCTGCTTATCCTCTTCGGCGGCGGCCTTGATGCGCTCTTCGTCGAGCTTCGCATCCTGCTCGGCCCGGTTGCGGATATCCGCGATCTCCGTGTCGAGGCGGCTCAGGCGCTCTTCCACCGCAGCCAGGCGGATGTTGGCGGACTCAGTAGCAGTGCGCGCTTCCACAAGGTTCTTCTGGATGCCGTTGGTGCGGCCGGCGAACGTCTTAGGCAGTATTTTGGCGAGCACCCAGATGATGGCGATGGCCAGCACAAGGAAGTTGAAGAAGTCGAAAGTCTTGGCGGCAGCCTCAGGCTGGAGATGCAGGAGGCGGCCCACCATCTGCACGGCAGCAGAGTGGCGCAGGGCAGCGTTCTCATCCTCGCCGGTGTCTTCTTTCTTCGCCTGGCTTACATCCTGCTGCGCAGCGGGCGCGGCGGCGGCGGCATCCTGCCGCGTGACAGGCGTGGCTTGCGCGTGCAGACGCGATGCCAAAAACAGGCCGGCGCAGAGCGCGAGTGCAACCAGAGACGAACGCAGAGCAGCGCGCATTAGAGGACACCTTCTGTGGGCGCAGCGCCAGTGGGCAGAATGGCTTTCAATACGCTGGCGCTGAGCGTCGCGGCATCGGATTCAACCTGGGCACGGGCCACGCGGGCCGATTCTTCAATCTCTTTGCGGGCAACCTCAACGCGGGCCTGCGCTGCTTTGCGGGCTTCGGCGACAGCGGCTTCCCGCTCCTGCGCCCAGCGCTTCAGCCGGTCTTCCCGCGCGGCAAAGACCTGTGCGCGGGCGGCGCGGAGAGCTTCTTCATACTTGAGCGAATTGGCGTCGGCGGCTGCGATGGCGGTATTGGCGGCGGCCACTGCGCCCACGGTACGGGCACGGCGCTCAGCCAGCACGCGATGCAGCGGCTTATGGACGAGCACGGTATAGGCGGCCACGAGAACGATGAAGAAGATCATCGTGGGAACAGCGCCGAGCACAAGCGCGCCAAGCTGATTTAGAATCTCATCCATTTTGTTGAACTTACCGGCCCGGAACGCTGGAGGAAGTTACTGCGTTCCATCTGCTATCAAGCTTTTTTATGGCTATTTCGCTACATCTAGTTTTAGCAGACCTAAAAACACAGTGTCAAACGGGAGGCCAGATTTGACGCGGGTTTCATGCAATTTGAATTAATCGCCAAATCGCTTGACTTTGGGGGTGAGGAGCCTAGAATAGCAACACTACCTGGACCCGGTTCAGGGTCGCTTCAGGCCGCGTGCTTTGGGACAGCAACCTCCGCTCCCGACAGGCGGCCTGTCATGTTTAACCCCGATTTTCATGCATCTCCACACTCAGGCTTGCGGTTCAGAACGGCTCGGCCATACGGCGGGAAGAAGCTCCATGTCATTGGTCGGAGTGAAGCCGAGTGAGGCGTAGAGCGGGCGGCCTTCATTGGACGCGGTGAGCGTGATGCGGTCAAATTTCTCTGCGTGCAGCCACTCCAGCAGGTAGAGCATCACCCCGCGTGCCAGGCCGCGGCGGCGATGCTCCGGCTCTGTATAGATATTGATAATGTGGCCCCAGCGGCCGATGTGAAATGTGCCCGGCAGCGGCGCGAGTTCGTAGATCTGGATGCCGCCGCCGCAGACAATCTCATCCCCCTGCAGGACAAGGACACCCGCATACAACTGCTGATCGAGCAGCGATTGAAACCAGGGGATACTCACCTGCACGAAGGCTGCAACGTCTGACTCCGGGATGCGGCCCATGCCCAGAAACATCACGGCACGGTGATGCGCGAGAATCTCAGCATCGGCGGCGGTGACGGGACGAAAAGCGTATCCAGAGGGGAGATTGCTCATGGAGAGATGATTTTACTGAAGTGACAGATGATCGTGCGGTCTGAAACCACACCCTTCCAGAACAACTGCGTCATGGAAAGAAAAGCAGATTCTTCGCTTCGCTCCAGAATGACAAACCCTAAGGGCGACTGCAAAAGCCAAATACTGAGATCCTTCGCAAAACGCTCAGGCTGACGGCATGGAACAAAGTTACTTCTCCAGCTTGCCGGCGAGGAAGCGGCGATAGCGGCCCAGCAGAGACGCAGGGGCGCGGACGGTCAGGTGCGTCAGATTGCCCTCGAAGCGGGTGGATTCAATTACGGCTCCGGCTTCCAGCGCGGCCAGCACAGCGCCTTCCGATTGCGGAATGCGCAGGGTGGCCTGGCGGATGGGGTCGGCGATGAGGGCGTCGTCAATGCGCTGCAGCAGCGCCTTCACGCCTTCGCCGGTCAGGCCGCTGACCAGTGAGGCTTCGTGGCCCGCCGTGTTCGCCAGGGCCTCGCGCTCGGCAGGCGGCAGCAGGTCGACCTTGTTGAAGACCTCGATGGTCTGGGTCGCGCTGACAGAGAGCTCGGCCAGCACCTTCTCCACTTCAGCTTTCTGCGCATCCATCATAGGGCTGGAGGCGTCGCGCACGTGCAGCAGAAGCTCGGCGCGCTCCACCTCTTCCAGCGTGGCCCGGAAGCTGGTGACGAGCGTGTGCGGCAGGTTGCGGATGAAGCCCACGGTGTCAGACAACAGAATCTTGCGGCGCGAGGGCAGGCGCAGCTGGTGCAGCTTGGGGTCGAGCGTAGCGAACATGCGCGAGGATTCCAGCACACCCGCGCTGGTGATGGCGTTGAAGAGCGTGGATTTTCCGGCGTTGGTATAGCCGATCAGCGCTACCGTCGCGACGGGCGCGGATTCACGGCGCTGGCGCTGCTGCTGGCGGATGCTGCGCACTTTCTCCAGCTGCATCTTCAGGTGATCCAGGCGGCGATGGATGAGGCGGCGGTCAGTTTCCAGCTTGGTTTCGCCGGGTCCGCGGGTGCCGATGCCGCCGCCGAGCTGCGACATCGCCTTGCCCCGCCCGGCGAGACGCGGCAGCTGATACTCCAGCTGCGCCAGCTCGACCTGGAGCTGACCTTCGCGGGTGCGGGCGTGGCTGGCAAAGATATCCAGAATGAGCTGGGTGCGGTCAATGACGCGGCAGGGCAGATGCTCGTCCAGATTGCGGAGCTGCGAGGGCGAGAGGTCGTGATCGAAGAGCACGACCTGCGCATTGTGCGCGGCGATAGCGGCCTTGATCTCCTCCACCTTGCCCAGGCCGACGAGGGTTGCCGGGTCAGGCTTGGCGCGGCGCTGCAGCACCAGCTCCACAATGCGGGCGCCGGCGGAGCGCGCCAGCTCCTGGAACTCTTCCACCGCAGCCTCAAAATCCAGCGAAGCAGCCGGAGCCGCGGCCACTGGCTCGCCGTCGAAGTTGTCGTCCTCTTCCCCGGCGCGCAGGGCGGCAGCCGTCCGCGCCAGCATGGCGGATGTGGTGAGACGCGCACGGCTGTGGCTGGTGAACTCGACAGCGATCAGGATGGCGCGCTCGCGGCGGTCCGTGGAATTGCCGGCACGGCTGTGCGTCCCCTTCACGCGGGCAGGGGTCTGCCGCTCAGCGGGACCGGCCGCCGGCTTGCGCGGTGGATTATGGCCGAGGGTGGGCGGCATGTGGGACAAAGTTGTTTAGGAGGCGGCTTCCGTAGTGCTGCTGGTAACGGCAGCGGCGGCAGCGTGCGGGCGCGATTCACTGAATCCCGGGCGGCCGCTGACCACCGTGGAGATGGCATGTTTGAAGATGAGCTGCTCCTGATTGTTGTTCTCAAGGAGCACGGAATACTTGTCAAAAGAACGGATCTTGCCGGTAAGCTTCACGCCACTGACCAGGTAGATGGTGATGGGGCTCTTGTCTTTGCGGACGGTGTTGAGGAACGTGTCCTGAATATTCTGTGCGGATTTATTTTCCATAGGTCGCCGATCTCCTGTCTGGCTTTGGTGGTACCGGTTACAAACAACGAGCTAAGTTATGCAGGACGTACAAATCCCTCCGAATTGCAGAGGAAGTCCTACGATACGGCGAATGCGGCGGAATTACAAGTTAGCCGGGTGTGGCGTTATCGTGGGCAAAGCGAGGCATGCGCGCAGGCCGGACGGCGAGCCTTCCTGGATGTACGATGAAAGCGTGGAAAAAGTCTCGGCAACAGCTGTACCCATGCTCGATTTTTCGCGGCAGTATGCGCGGCTGCGGCCGCGGCTGCTGGACGCTGTAACCCGGGTGCTGGACAGCCAGCACTTCATTCTGGGCGCGGAAGTCACCGCATTTGAGTCTCATGCAGCAAAAGCGTGCGGCACGGCGTTTGCCGTGGGCTGCGGCTCAGGCACGGATGCCCTCTGGCTGGCACTGGCCGCCACGGGTATCGGGCCGGGCGACCGCGTGCTGACCACGCCCTTCACCTTTTTTGCCACGGTGAGCGCCATCCTGCGCGCCGGGGCCACGCCGGTGCTGGCGGATATCGAACCGAAGACCTTCAATCTGTCCGCGCAGCAGTGCGAGGCCGCGATTGAGCGCAAGCCGGTCAAGGCTATCCTGCCGGTGCATCTCTACGGCCAGTGCGCGGACTGGGACGCCTTCGGCGCGCTGCAGGCCGAGCACGGCATCACGCTGATTGAGGATGCGGCGCAGGCATTTGGCGCGACGTGGAAGGGGCACAAGGCGGGATCGCTGGGCGATGCGGCCGCTTTCAGCTTCTATCCCACAAAAAACCTGAGCGCCATGGGCGAAGCCGGTCTGGTGACCACCGATGACGGCGAGCTGGCCGAGCGGCTGAAGATGCTGCGCTCCCACGGGATGCGGCGCCGCTACTACCACGACGAGGTGGGATGGAATTCACGACTGGACACGGTGCAGGCCGCGGTGCTGCTGGTGAAGCTGGAGTTCATCGCAGAGTGGAATGCGGAGCGGCGCAGGCTGGCGGCACGGTATGACGCGCTCTTCCGCGCAGCCGGGCTGGCACGCAAGCATGGCGATGCGGCCGAGGGCATCGTGCTGCCGTTTGTGGATAGCCGCGGTGAACATGTCTTCCATCAGTATGTGATCCGAGCCGCGCGGCGCAACGAACTGCGCGAGTTCCTGACGGCCCGGAAGATCGGAACGGAGATCTACTACCCGGTACCGCTGCATCTGCAGGAGGCACTGCAAATGCTGGGATACAAGCGCGGCGATTTCCCTGAGAGCGAACGCGCGGCAGAAGAGGTGCTGGCTCTGCCCATGTATCCGGAGCTGCGCGAAGATGAGCAGGAGATTGTGGTGGCGGCGATTGCGGAGTTCTACGCCGGGTAGAAGCTTAACGGCGATGACGGCGATAAAAGCTGATTTAAAATGAGCCATTTAAAACCAATGATTCAAGCATCTTCTCCATTGGCGTAGGGCGGCCTTGAAAGGGCGTGGCTGCAGCCACGCCGCAATGCACCAAATATTAATGCGGCTTTAGCCGCTGAGGGAATAGTCCCTCTACATCATCTCTGAAAAGGTAAATATCCCTTTATGTAAGGGATGCTATTCTACCGTGACAGGGCGGCTTCGTATTTACGAGAATTGGCATCGCGAGGTGGCTTTATGGAGTCTAAAGTTCTAGAGATGTGATCCGATATGCTTATAATGGGTCACCGTGAGATGGTGGACGACGCTTGCTGAATCGAGTGGAGGTATAGCGGTTGTTGCTATTGTATGGGTTTTTCGAAAGAGTCTTCGTATATGGGCAAAGGGAACATATCAGACCGAAGATTTTTATGAGGTAGCTAAAACCGCCTGTGCAGAGATTGCGGTTTTGTTGTTCGTGTTCCCCTTGATTGACTTGCTAGGTAAGGAGCCAACGGTCACTATCATTAACAATATCGCCGTCACTACCACTAAGCGGAATTGGACATTGGTTGACTGGAGCGTTGCCATTGGCTTTGTATTTATTGCCATTGCAGGGATATTCTCCAAAAAGCAGCACGATGCAGGCCATATCTTAAAAACACAAAAGGAGGGGTGATAATGCAACCAGCTTTTATATTGCTTTTAGTTGTTGCGGGATCGTTTTTGGCGTTTGCATTAGTGCCCAATAACCATCCTCCCGCAAAGAAGACCTCAGAAGAATATCCTTCTCGTGCAATCCCAAAAGAAACTATTAGGGCGGTGATGGATAACCCCGCATCATCGGGAACCGCAAACGTATCCAAAACAAGTGGAGAACAACTTGCAGCGTCCGGTAACCATTCTATCTAGAGTTCTCGCATATATTGATGCTCTCGAAGTCTCGCCTGGAGAGGTTTATTTTCCTGCGTTGGCGCAAGCTCTTGTAGAGAGATATGGGTTCCAGAAGTTTCCGCAGACTCTTGAAGAATTCGATTTATCCAAAGGAATTGAGTTTTTAAGCGGAGTATCAAACGGAGTTGGGATCGGGAAATTTGTGATTTGGCCCAATATTCTCGTACTTGAAACTCGTGTAAGTACAGACGCTAGTAAGGAAATTCTCGAATCAATATTGGTTTGGGCTACAGAAAAGTTCAGTTTGCGGTATGTACCAGGCGACATCAAGAGATTCGCCTATATCAGCGATGTCACATTTAATAGTGACGAATCTCTTCTGATATTCGATCCCGTATTGAATTGGCTTTCTCATCAGGTGTCAGATGCTCTTACTGAAATATGGCAAGAGCCGGTGGAGTATCTCCCGACCAGTCTAAAAATAGGGCATGATCCAGTGCTGCGCCAAGCTGGCATTGCGCCCTTCTCAATTGAGAGGCGTGGTACGGCGAGGTTCTCAGAGAACAAATATTTCTCCGAGGCCCCATTGCCAACCGATTTACACATAAAACTGCTAGATGAATTTGAAGCAATGGTTCACTTAAAGGCAAAAGAATTATGAGTCCATCATCCAAACTAACCGATGAAGAAAAATAGAACGGAAAACGCGCCGTCCTGATCCCTTCCGCAGACATTCAAGAGAAGATGCTCCCAATAGCGCGAGAAGGTTTCACGCGGCTCGTGAAGAGGGCTAGGACACGCTCTGCCACGATGGACATGAGGGTCTTCTCTTTCACGTCGTCTAGGGGGACTATTCCTCAGCGGCTAAAGCCGCATTGATATTTGGTGCATTGCGGCGTGGCTGAAGCCACGCCCTTTCAAGACCGTTCTACACGAGAGAAAATGCTTGAATCATCACTTTTAAATCGTTCGGTTTAAATCAGCCTTTATCACTGTCATCACCGTTAAGTCTTTACCGCTTCTTCTTCGCGGTCTTCGCGGCTTTCTTATCCGGCTCGGGATCAGGGTGGGCCTGGGGTGTTGAGCTGCTCTGGCCGGGCAGAAGAACGCGGCGCACGTAGTTCCCTTCCAGGCGGAAATCTTTCTCAATCAGGTTGCCGGGTTTGGGAATGCCGGTGACCGGGTCGACGAAGATGGGGCCTGCATCGGCTGCGAGCACCTTGTATTTGAAGACGGGCAGCGGTTCTGTGCCGAGCGAAGCGGAGAGCTTGATATCCGTGATGGTGGAGACGGGCTGCGTGGTGGTGACCAACGGCAGGAAGCCTTCCATATTGCGCTCGCGGTAGGCAGTCTCGTAGCGGTGCTTGGTCCTGTTCCAGGTGAAGACGCGGACCTGGTCAAAGTCATACGGCAGCCCCGCCTTGTACGGCGCATAGGCGACGACGTAGACGGGAATATTTTTATCGGCCGCGTCCGCATCGGGATCATAGACGGTGGTGAGCACGGCGGCGCTGACCACGCGTTGATTCTCAGCGTAGCGCGTGAGCGCATCCGGCGAATCGACATCCATCATGTGCGAGTAGATCCAGCCGGTGCGGCCCTGCGCGTCGCGCACCAGCCACCAGTCTTCCATGACGGGCGGCGGCGCATCGGGGGCGGCTGCAGGCGGAACGGGGACGGCTGCGGGTGGCGTGGGGGCAACTGCGGGCGGCGCCGCGGGCTTTATCTTCTTCGGTGCGGCGATGGGCAGGGTGGATTTCGCCAGCGTGGCGCGCTGCAACAGCTTCAGCTTGTCGCCTTCCTGCAGCAGGTAGAGCTTGCTGGTCTCGCGCCCCGGCGCGGTGTGCATGGAGACTTCATCGCGCACCACGGCGGTGGCGACCACAGTATCGGCGGCATGGGCTGTCTTGAGCGCGTCAAAGTCCGCCGCGATCTGGCCGGGAACGACCTCGGCCTCCTTGATCCAGCCAATCTCGCCCTTATCTGTTTTGACCTGATAGGTTTTGCGGCCGGATTGAAGGATCTGCAGGCGCTGGCCGTTGGTGACGGTGGCCGTGCGGGTGCTGACGGCGGCGATGCGGTCGCGCAGGTAGGTCTGCTTGGCAGTGACGTAGACGAAGTTTGCGGCGGCCTGGTGGTGCAGGCGCGAGCAGCCCGCAAGGCCAAGCAGAAGCGGCCCGATGAAGAGGAGAAGAAGCGCGCGCGCGGCATTACGGTAAGACATCAACTGCTGTGTGGCCTCTCTGGTTGGCGAACTAGATGGATACACATGCGCCCCAGGCGGGTGCGTACTCAGAGAATATCATCCGCCCTGGACGCGGCTGCTTAGTGCGTAGTGACCATGGTGATGCCGGGGCCGACGTTGGAGCTGGAGACACCGAGGCCCGTGTTCGCGCTGGCGGTCACATACAAACGGCCGGCTGTGGCGGAGGCGGTGTCAATGGTGTACTCCACCAGATCGGGCGCGCCGGACTGGTTCAGCGCGAGCATGTAGGTGCCGGTATTGTCATACGCGATGGCGTACGGGCTGGTGGCCTGGGAGCTGTACGGTGAGTTGGGCAGCGCGCTCATGCTGGTCGGCGAGGAGCCGATGGCGACGCCGGTGATGGTGCTGTCACCCGTGTTGGTGACGTAGAGATACGGCGTGGCAGCCGTAGAAATATTCAACGAGAGCGCGGTGGGATTCGTGCCCGTCAAAATGGATTGCCCCGAATTGGCGGTGATGGCGCCGGTCGTGGCATTGATGGGATAGGCCAACAGCGCCGCAGCCGAGCCGCCGCGCGTGAGATAGAGCGTGGTTCCGGCATAGCTGAAGACCGCAGCATTGTCACTGTAAAGAGAGCTGGTGGGCGTCAGGCCGGCAACATAGGAGCTGGTGATCGCGCCATTCGATGGCGTGAAGCCGAAGACCTCAGTGCCGCTGGTGCCGAGTGTGGCTGCGAGCAGATCTTCATTGGGCGAGAACTTGATGGTGTGCATGACCGCGGTGGAACTGACTGCCACAGTCGCCGAATCGTCAAATGTGAGCAGGCCGGTACTGGTGGTGATCTGGTAGACCAGAACGGTGGCGCTGCCGCCAGCGTTATTGGTGAGCACGGCCAGCCAGTCGCCGTCAGGCGAGACATCCATGCTGATGGGGCCGTTGCCCAGGGTGGCAGGCGTGTTCGCGATGGCAGCGGAGCTGTTGAGTGAGGTCAGACCACCGCCCGCCGCAATGCTGTATCCGTAGATGCCCGCAACCGTGCCCACATAGAGATAAGCATTCGATGGCGTGATGGCCATGGAGAGCGGCGCCGAGCCGATGCTGTAAGCCGAGGTGGTCACCGCCGTCAGATTTCCCGTACTGCTGCTGAGCGCGTAGCCCACGAAGCTGGTGCTGCCGTTCTTGCCCACATAGACGATGTCGTAGCCGGTGCCGCTATTGGTCGTCGTTGTTGTGGTGATGGCGTGGAAGAAGCCGCCGCAGCCATTGAGCGGGATGATGGAGGCGAGGACAAGGGAAAGTGAGAGGGTGCGCAGTGCGCTCTGCCGATTGAAGATGGTGCGGATGCTCATCACTCTTCCTGCTCCTGCGTTTTGGCCAGCATTACGATTGTAGCGGCAAGGCACTCCTGCCGCGGCGGGGATGAGTTTTAGACGGTGCGTCTGGGTGTTTGGGTACCGGGAAAGTATCTACAGCCCAAAAAGGGAATGGCCCACCTTCTGCGGGGAAGTGCAAAAGGTGGGCCGGGTATTCAAAAAATTGGATGCGGAAAGCCGGGCTTGCGCCCCGGCTTTTCCTGGTTTATTTTTCGGGCTTGCGCTCGGCAGACTCTGCCTCGTTGGGGCCGTGCGCCCATTCAGGGTGCTCGTTGCCGGGTAAAGCCTTGGCAATCCGGGCAGCGTAGTCAGGGTCGCACTTGGCAAAGTGCGACAGCGTCAGCTTCTGGATGCGCAGCGGCGTCTGGCCGAGCGAACCGGCGATGTTCTCAGCCAGGGCGTTCTTCTCCGCATCGTCAAAGAGACGGAAGAGATCGCCTGCCTGGGTGTAATCGTCATTGCCTTCGCGGTGGTTGTAGCGCGTGGCCTTGTCAGAGTGCAGCGCCAGCGGACGCTCAATGTACTTCGGGTCTTCCTTGGGCGCGCCAAACGAGTTGGGCTCGTAGTTGGGCATCTTGCCGAAGTTGCCGTCAAAGCGCATGGCGCCGTCGCGGTTGTAGTTGTAGTAAGGGCACTTGGGCGCGTTGATGGGCAGCGACTCATAGTTGGTGCCGATACGGTAGCGGTGCGCATCAGGATAGCTGACCAGGCGCGCCTGCAGCATCTTATCCGGCGAGTAGCCCATGCCGGGAACAATGTTGACCGGGTTGAAGGCCGACTGCTCCACCTCGGCGAAGTAGTTCTCCGGGTTGCGGTCCAGCGTGAGCACGCCGACGGGAATCATCGGGTACTCCTTGTGCGGCCAGACCTTGGTGAGATCGAACGGGTTGTACTTGAACTTATCGATCTCCGCTTCCGGCATGATCTGGATCTGCACGTTCCACCTGGGGAAGTCGCCCTTCTCAATGGCATGGAAGAGATCGCGCTGCGCGTAGTCGGGATCGGTGCCGGCCAGCTCTTCCGCCTTCTGCGCGGTCAGGTTCTTGATTCCCTGCGCCGTCTTGAAGTGCCACTTGCAATAGAACAGCTCGTTCTTCGCGTTGATGAGCGAGAAGGTGTGCGAGCCGTAGCCGTTCATGTGGCGGAAGCCGTCCGGGGTGCCACGACTGGAGAAAAGAATCGTGACCTGGTGCAAGGCCTCCGGCGAAAGCGACCAGAAATCCCACATCATGGTGGCGGACTTCAAATTGGTCTGCGGATCGCGCTTCTGGGTGTGGATGAAATCGCTGAACTTGAGCGGATCACGGATGAAGAAGACCGGGGTGTTGTTGCCGGTCATGTCCCAGTTGCCTTGCTCGGTGTAGAACTTCACCGCGAAGCCGCGGGGGTCGCGCGCGGTGTCCGCCGAGCCCTTCTCGCCGCCGACGGTGGAGAAGCGCGTGAAGGTGGGGCAGGTGTTGCCCACCTTGGAGAAGAGCCTGGCGCTGGTGTATTTGGTGATATCGTGGGTGACTTCAAAGTGGCCGTGCGCGCCGGAGCCCTTGGCGTGGACCACGCGCTCAGGAACGCGTTCGCGGTTGAACTGCGCCATCTTCTCAAAGAGCAGATAATCCTCCATCAGCAGCGGGCCGCGCGGGCCGGCGGAGATGGAGTTCTGGTTGTCGCCGACGGGGCGGCCAGCGTTGCTGGTCAGTACCTGGTTGCGGGCGTCATCGGTTTGCGGTGGAACGACTTTCTTTTCGTCTGCCATGGGGTGTGCTCCTTCGTGCGGTGTTGAGTGGGGGGAAAGTTTCAGCAGGCCTGGCAGCGCGCGCAGAGACCGATTACGTCAATGGCGAGGCGCTGGACCTGAAAGCCGCCGGTAAGACGTTTGCGAGGGGCCTTGAGGCCGAGCATCTTGCTGAGATCGTGGTCGGGGATGTCGCTGACGGCGCGGCAGCGCGAACAGACCAGGTGATGGTGATCGTGGGAGTTCATCTCCACGCGCAGGGTGCCGTGGTGCAGGCTGAGCTGGCTGAAGACTCCGCTGTCAATGAAGAGATGGATGTTCTTGTAGACGGTGTTAAGCGAGATGGCCGGGATAAGCTTCTTGACCGCCGCGTAGACCTCTTCCGGCGAGGGATGGCCATGCATCTTCTGCATCACCTCATACAGCACCTGGCGCTGATGCGTCACGGCAATGCCGTGGGCGGCGCAGAGTTCCCGGAAAGATGAGGCAGCTTGCATGAATAATTAGTAAACGATAATTATTACTATTCTGTCAACCGGCGATGAAAAAGGAGTAACGTGTCCGTTTGGCTTTGCTTTGAAAGGGGCGAGCTTTAGCTCGTCCGAAAAATCAGGCCAATACATCGCGGGCTTTAGCCCCGGAGGGATTGCCTCAGGGGCTGAAGCCGCCTTCCGTATGCGAGACTTCTGGCGCGGCTCAAGCCGCGCCCTTTCAAAGCCAATCTGACCCACGACCGGAAAAGCCGGTAAGGCAATTGGCCTAACCGGGTATGGTGATCTCTGCCGTCATGTAAAGGATGGCTTTGCCGATCAGGAGAACCCTGTCGCCGCGGACTTCGCAGATCAGCGAACCGCCGCGCGGGGAGAGCTGCTGGGCGGTGAGCCGGGTCTGGCCGAGTTGGGCGGCCCAGTAGGGCGCGAGCTCGCAATGTGCGGAGCCGGTGACGGGGTCTTCGTTGATGCGCAGATTGGGAGCGAAGAAGCGGCTGACAAAGTCGGCTTCGCGGCCCGGAGCGGTGGCAATGACGCCGCGCAGGCCAAGCTTCTGCATGGCGTTGAAGTCCGGCTGGAGCTGGCGAATCTCTTCTTCGGTATCAAAGACGGCAACGTAATCAAATGCAGAGAGAACCCTGGCCGGGGTTGCGCCCAGCGCGGCGGCCAGTTCCGCCGGAGCGGTGCAGGGCTGCGGCATGGTGGCGGGAAAGGTCATCTGCAGATCGCTGCCCTGCTTCTCCACCACCAGAACGCCGGAGCGGGTATGGAAGCGAATCTGCGGAGCGGTGTAACCCAGCAGATCGTAGAGCACAAAGGCGCTGGCGAGCGTGGCGTGGCCGCAGAGGTCGACCTCAGCGGCGGGCGTAAACCAGCGCAGGTGGAAGCCGTCATGCTGTGGCACGAAGAAGGCCGTCTCAGCCAGGTTGTTCTCTTCGGCAATCGACTGCATCACGGCATCGGGCAGCCATGCGGCGAGCGGCACGATGGCGGCGGGGTTGCCGGTGAAGACCTGCTCCGCGAAGGCATCGACCTGGTAGAGGGTGAGGGTCATGGTTTGGATGGGGTATTATTTTTGGTTTGTTTGCGGCGATCTTCGCGAAGGTTATTCAGAATTGTCAGCAAATCGTCCTCCGCTACGCCATCGTGAGCCGGGTAATGGAAGTTCACAAACTGCCATTGACCTTTGACCATTTGTAACTCCGCGGTAACAATATCGCCTTTTACATCTTCTGCTGGCACAAGATGCACGCCTGCAAAACAATGCCCCTGCCAGACTTGGGCACGTGTGACAAAGTATCGGTCAGTATCTTCGCCGCCATTTGTTGCAAAAAATGGATCCCAATCCAAGCCGACAATATACCCCTTTGCTTTGGACTGCGCTTTACTATCTTCTTTGAGTTGCAATGCCAAAGCGGCACTGAAGCTGTGCGGCCGAAATAAATGTGCACTGCCGTAATCTTTGCCGTAAATTTCATACCAATCGTAGAAATTCTGAACAAACTTCTTGCATGAATCCACAGATGCTGGCTGCGCGTGGATTGCCGTTGGGCTTGCCCACAGAATCAACAGCAACACCAATCCCAGATTTTTTTGCATGATTGAATAATTTACGCTGATCGGTTGCGTTTGAAGAACAATTACTGCGGCTTGTCGTCTTTGAAGCGGGCGTCGAGCAGCTGGCGACCGGCGAAACCGGATTCGACCGTATGCCAGTAGTCGATACTCTTTTCACCCAGACGCCAGCAGAGCAGCACCACTTCCCCATCCATCATGCAGGGGAAATCCAGCAGGCCGGTGTCCAGGTCTTTCACCTGCACGCCGATGGAATCAATCTCGTTCAGCGTGTCTTTGGCTTCGCGGATGGCGATATGGCGCTCGCCGCGCCGCCGGGCGACGTACGGCACGTCCACATGCATGCCACCGGACATGAAGATGCGCTGGTTCAGTTGCTGCATCTCGTCCTCCAGCGTCACCGCCTTGGCGTTGGCGGCGATGGCGCGGCGCAGCAGCGACTCCAGTACGGGGAGCAGTGTCTGCGCTTCTGAAAGTGTGAAGGTGCGCATGGTGAAATAGTATCCCTGTTGTATGTCCAGCGAAGTAACGTCGATGCTCTTCGGCGGTAAGCGCAGCGGTTATGGTGGCGCGAAGGAAACCCGGGCCTCAGAAGCGAGACCTGGAGCACCCGCTTCCACTGTGAAACTATCGCACGTGAATGCCCCACACCAGCTTCACAAAAGCGACCGCAAGAATCGCGATGAAGACGACGAGGAGAACCTTGTAGATCGTGCCGTGCCGTTCAAAATGCATCATGGGTGAAACTCCCTCCGGCAAACCGCTAACGGACTTCGAGCATGCGGTCCAGGGCCACCCTGGCCCAGCGCTTGACGTCCTCTTTTACTTTGATGCGGTTAACGACGCGACCCTCCACTAGATTCTCCAGCGCCCAGGCCAGATGCTGCGGTGAGATGCGGTACATGGTGGTGCAGAGGCAGCCGGCGTCGTCCAGAGAAATAATCTGCTTGCCGAGCGGGGCGAAGCGCTTGCTGAGGCGGTTGACCAGGTGAATCTCCGTGCCGACGGCGAAGCTGGAACCGGCGGGCGCGGCCTCAATCACCGCAATGATGCGCTCCGTACTGCCCAGCGCGTCAGCCTTCTGGCAGACCTCCCAGCGGCATTCGGGATGCACGATGACCTGGATGCCGGGATACCGGGCGCGCACAGTATCAACGTGTTCGGGCAGGAAGCGCTGGTGCACGGAGCAGTGCCCCTTCCACAGGATGATGCGCGCCGTCTTCAGGCGCTCGGGCGAGATGCCGCCGTTGATCTGGTACGGGTCCCACACCACCATCTCGCTCAGGGGAATGCCCATGGCGAAGGCGGTATTTCGGCCCAGATGCTGGTCCGGCAGAAACAGGATGCGGCGCGCACGGGCATAGGCCCATTCGAACGCCTTTTGTGCGTTGGATGAGGTGCAGACCAGGCCGCCGCGTTCGCCGCAGAAGGCTTTGATAGCGGCGGAAGAGTTCATATAGGTGAGTGGCAGCAGGCCACCGTCGACCGACGCGGTAATGCCCGCGTGCTGGAGCGCCGCCCAGCAATCTTCTACCTGGTCAATGGCCGCCATGTCGGCCATGGAGCAGCCGGCGTTGAGGTCCGGCAGAATGACCTGCTGGTAATCGTGGCCCAGAACGTCGGCGCTCTCTGCCATGAAGTGAACGCCGCAGAAGAGGATGTACTTCGCGGCCGATTCGGCGGCGATGCGCGAGAGCTTGTAGCTGTCGCCGGTGTGGTCAGCGAACTGGATGACCTCGTCGCGCTGGTAGTGGTGGCCGAAGATGACGGCTTCCTTGCCGAGTTTGGCGCGGGCTGCGGCAATGCGCGCGTCCATGGAATGGTCGGGCAGGGCGAGGTAATGATCCAGTGAGCAGGCTTCATTCTCCGCGAAGAGGGCTTCTTCCAGTAGTACGCTCATAATCCTAATTTCCGCCTTCAGTTTCAGCGGCGGCAGCGGCGTTGGCCGACGCAACCCTGAAACGGGGATGTTGAAAGCATTGAAGCGATTGCGGAACTGCAGCGGATTCACTGCGCCGGAGCGCCCAATCCGCGGGGGTGTTGCAGTTCACTCTTTTCCACCGGCCCGGGCACGCTGCGGGGGCCAGGTACAGCTAAGAATTGGACGATTTGCCGGGGGCAAAGGTCGCAAATTCATGGACATTTCAAGCCGGAGCAATAACCTGTCCACAAAGACCATTTTACACCGCGCAGGAATGAATCAGGTAGTGACCGCGCGTATAGGTCGTGGGTCAGTTTGGCTTTGAAAGGGCGCGGCTTGAGCCACGCCGGAAGTCTCGCATACGGAAGGCGGCTTCAGCCGCTAAGGCAATCCCTCCGGGGCTGAAGCCCGCGATATTTTGGCCTGCTTTTTCGGACGAGCTCAAGCTCGTCCCTTTCAAAGCAAACCAAACTGACCCACGACCGCGCGTATATTGACTGATATCAGAAAACAGCTTTGCCGCTGCGGGGTATAGCGCGGGTGGAGTGCTGCCGGAGGATTGGAATGCGTGGAAAGAACTATGCGGCGTGGTGTGGATTGGCCCTGCTGGGCGTGTGCCTGAGCGCGCTGCCGGCGCGAGCGCAGACCAAGTGGACGCAGCCTACGGACGAAGAGCTGAAGATGACCTCACAACCGCAGGTGCCCGGAGCCGCCGCAGTCTACCTGTATCGCGAAGAAGAGACCGATGACCTGCTGCATGTGCGCAGTGTCTACGTGCGGCTGAAGATACTGACCGAGGCGGGCAAGGCACTGGGCGATGTGCGGCTAACCTTCCTGAGCGATCTGGCATTGGACGATCCCGATCTCAACGACCTCTCAGAGGATGTGACAGACATTGCGGGCCGCACCATTCACAGCGACGGCACCGTCATTCCCTTCACTGGCCAGCCGTTTGAGCGGACGGTGGAGAAGGAGAGCGGGACGAAGATCTCAGAGAAGGTCTTCTCGCTGCCGGATGTTCAGGTGGGCAGCATCCTGGAGTACCGCTTCAAGCTGCGCACCAGCGATGAACTGTATGAGACGCCGCAGTGGCTGGTGCAGCAGCACCTGTATGTGCGCAAGGCTTACTACCGCTGGAAGGCGAGTGACATCTTTACCGAAGACAGCCCAACGCGCGGGCTGGCATGGAGCAGCGTGCTGCCGCCGGGTGCGGCGGTCAAGAGCTCGGCGACCCCCCAGACCACCACCGCGCACGCTTACCACCTGGTGGAGCTGGAGGTGCACGATGTTCCTCCGATTGTGCGCGCCGCTTATATGCCGCCCATGCGCAGCCTGAGCTACCGGGTGAACTTCTATCGCGCAGCCTACCGGACGCAGGATGAGTTCTGGCGCGAAAAGGGCAAGCTGTGGGCGAAAGACATGGAGCACTTCATTGGCCCCCCGCAGAGCATGGCCGCACAGGTGCAGACGCTGGTGGCCCCGGGCGACAGCGACACCGCCAAGCTGCAGAAGATCTACGCCGCCATCATGGCGATGGACAACACCGCCTTTTCCCGCGGGCACAGCGAACGCGAGGATAAGGCGCAGGGGCTGAGCAAGGTTCGTACCGCGCAGGATATCTGGCAGCGCAAGCGCGGGCGTCCGATGGAGATGGCCGGCTTGTTTGTGGCACTGGCGCGCTCCGCCGGCATCAAGGCCTACCTGATGGCGGTGACTGACCGCAATACGGATATCTTTTCGCCGGCCTGGCTTACGCTGGAGCAGTTCAATGGCATTGTGGCCATCGCGGTAGTGGATGGCAAGGAACAGTTCTTTGATCCCGGGCAGCGCTACTGTCCGTTTGGCCAACTGGCGTGGAAACACACCGGCACCGGCGGCCTGCGCGAGACGGACGGCGGAGCGGCGCTGGCAACCACACCGACGCCGCCGTATCTGCAATCGCAGACTCAGCGTGTGGCCGACCTGACGCTGGCAGAAGACGGCACGGCACAGGGAACGGTGACGATCACGCTGCTGGGTTCGCCGGCGCTGAGCTGGCGGCAGCTCGGCCTGCTGCGGGATGAGACCTCCGTGACGAATCACCTGCGCGCCTGGGTGCATGCGCGGTTGCCTGAGGGCATGGAAGTCCGTGCCGGGCACGTGGAGAATCTGGCGGATTACGAGAAGCCGCTGGTGGTGAAGTTTGATGTGCGCGGAACCCTGGCGACGATGACCGCGAAGCGCGTGCTGCTGCCGGGCGCGCTCTTTGAGAGCCGCTCCAGGTCGCTCTTCCCGGAAGAGACCCGCAGTATCCCGGTCTACTTCAACCACGGTGCGCGCATCGTGGATGCGGTGCGGGTGAAGTATCCGGCAGACATGACGCTGGAGTCCGCGCCCAAGGACGATCACCTGGCGCTGCTGAAGTTTGCCGTCTACCAGGTGAAGGCGGAGTCGCAGCCGGGCCAGATCCTGTTGCGCCGGACGTACGATCTGGGATCGCCCTTCTTCGCGCCGGCGGAGTATCCGGACGTACACGCCTTCTTCACTGGCATGGCGAACGACGATCAGCGGCCGGTGGTTCTGCTGCGCGCGACAGCAGCGGCAGCAGGCCAGTAAAACCATCGCCGTGCTGCGTTTGTGAGTGCGGCTCTTAAGCCGCTATGATTGACTCCTATGTCCGGCTTCGGCGATTACATTTTCATCTTTGTGCTGGCCCTGATCCTCTTCGGGCCGAAGAAGCTGCCGGAGCTTGCGCGCCAGCTGGGCAAACTGATGGGCGAATTCCGCCGCGCCAGCAATGAATTCAAGATGCAGATGGAAGAGGAGCTGCGGATCAGTGAGCGCGCGGATCAGGAGAAGAAGATCGCCGCGCTGGAAGCCGCGGCTCCCGCGCCGGTGATTGCACCGCCCGCCCTGCCCTCACCTGAGAGTGAGACGAAGTGGGAAGAAGATGTCTCCGCTACGCTGCCGGATTATCCGGAAGCGCAGGCGGAGACGCCGGCGATTGCCACCGCGGGCGAGCTGACGATGCGACCGCCAGAGACCGGCCTGCCGGTCGCCCAGGGCTCCCCCGCGAAGGCAGAAGAAGCGGCATCGGCGGCGATCAATGCGCTGGCCGATTCGATTCCGGCAGCGAAAGAAGGGCACACGGCGAATGGCTGACATGGACCTGATCGACCGCGCGCGCAATGCGGTGAACGATCGCGCCGAACTGCCGGGCATGAGCCTGATGCAGCACCTGGAAGAACTGCGCAGGATGCTGATCCACTCCGTGATCGGCCTGGTTGTGGGCATGGGCATCGCGTGGGGCTTCTACAGCCGCATTGAGCAGATCATCGCCGCGCCCATCACCCGGCTGGGCCTGCACCTGACCCAGCTGCATCCCACGGACGCGGTGAACTTCGCGGTGAAGATATCGCTCTACGGCGGCGCCATCATCGCTTCGCCTTACATTCTGTACCAGGTGTGGAAGTTCATCTCGCCCGGCCTGTACACCAAGGAAAAGCGCTATGTGATTCCGTTCATGCTGTCCACGGTCGGGCTGTTCCTGACCGGGCTGTATATCGCGTATCACTTTGTGCTGCCCGCGGCCATGCCGGTACTGCTGTTCCAGTTCGGCAGGAACTTCACGCAGATGATCACCATCGACGATTACATGCAGTTCTTCATGGCTGTGATCCTTGGTCTGGGCGTGACGTTTGAGCTGCCGGTGCTGGTCTTCTTTCTGGCCATCTTCGGCATCGTGGATGCCGGATTCATGATTCGGCAGGCGCGCTACGCCATTCTGCTGATCTTCCTGATCTCGGCCGTCATCTGCCCGCTGCCGGACCCCATCAGCATGTGCATCTTCGCTTCGCCGCTGCTGATCCTGTACGCGGTGAGCATCGGCGTGGCATACATCTTCAATCCGAAGAGCAGGAAGAAAAAAACCGAAGCATAGCGCTGGAGGGCTGAATGCAGGCACACAAACAATTCCCCGGAGCCTTCAGGCCCGCAGCCATCGCCCTGTTGCTGGCATGCACGCTGGCGGCGCAGGCGCAGCGCTTCAACGGCGCGCAGGCCATGCAGTACACGCGGCAGATTGTGGCTTACGGGCCGCGCTACAACGGCAGCGCCGGCAAAACGCAGGTGGAAAGCTACCTGAAGAAGTTCTTTGCGCCGGAGGCGGCCAAGGGCTGGCTGGAGACGGACAGTTTCTTCTCCGGCACACCGGCGGGCGGGCAATCCATGCGCAACTATATCGTGCGCTTCCCCGGCACCAGACCCGGCGCCATCGTACTGGGATCGCACTATGAGACGAATTATCCGCTGCGCAACACCAGCTTTGTGGGCGCGAATGACGGCGCCTGCACCAGCGCCATCCTGATGGAGACAGCGAACGTGCTGCGCTCGCACCTGGTGAACGGCAAGCTGCCGGGCTACAGCGTGTGGCTGGTCTTCTTTGACGGCGAAGAGGCGGTGGAGGAGTGGTCGCACGCCGATTCGCTCTACGGCTCGCGGCATCTGGCGGCAAAGTGGCAGGCCAATGGAACGCTGGGCGGCATCAAAGCCTTTCTGCTGGCAGACATGATCGGCGACCGCGACCTGAACGTTCTGCGCGAGCAGTATTCCACGCCATGGGTGGAGGATCTCGTCTACCAGGCGGCGAAAAATACGGGACACGCGGGCAATTTCTTCAAGTCAAAAAACTACATTGAGGATGATCAGTTGCCGTTTGTGCAACGCGGCGTGCCGACGGCCGACATCATTGATATGGACTACGGCCCGCACGACAGTTCGCATCCTGATGGCTGGCACCACACGCCCGAGGACACGGTGGACAAGCTGAGCGTGAACAGCCTGCAAACCTCCGGCGATGTACTGACCGAGTGCCTGAAGCTGCTGAACTCGAGATAGCTCCGCCATGCACTTTATGCCAAACCCATGCCACGCGTGACACACTAGAGTTGTGAGCACACCGCTTTCCTACTGGGTCGGATTTCATCTGCTGCTGGCCGTGATGCTGGCGGTGGAGCTGCTGTGCTCGCGTGGGCGCGAAGACACCATGCCGATGCCTCAGGCGGCTGTGTGGTCACTGCTCTGGGTGCTGGTGGCAGCGGCCTTTGGCTGTTTTGTGTGGCGCGCCATGGGTGCGACCCCAGCCACGCAGTTTGCCGCAGGCTATGTGCTGGAAGAGTCGATGAGCATCGACAATTTGTTTGTCTTCCTTCTGCTCTTTGGCGCGTTCAAGATACTGCCGGAGCGGCGGCGCAGCGTGCTTTTCTGGGGCGTGCTGGGTGCGGTGCTGATGCGCGCGGCGTTCGTTGCCGCGGGCATTCAACTGCTGGCGCGCTTTGACTGGATGCGGATTTTTTTTGCGGTCATCATCCTGATCGCGGCGGTGCGGCTGCTGCTTCCGGGGCATGACAGCGAGACTCCGCGCTGGCTGCTGTGGCTGCAGCGGGTGCAGCCGGTCAGCCTGCGGCAGGATGCATTCTTCGTGCGCGAGAACGGCCGCCGCATGATCACCGTTATGCTGCTGGCGCTGGTCTCCATTGAAGTGGCAGACATCGTCTTCGCGCTGGATTCCATTCCCGCCGTGCTCAGCGTGACGCACCATCCGTTCATCGCGTATACCTCAAACATCATGGCGGTCATGGGGCTGCGTTCGCTCTACTTTGTGCTGGCCGGAGCGCTGGCACGGCTGCGTCTGCTGCACTATGGCCTGGCCGCGGTGCTGGCGTTTGTAAGCGTAAAGATGCTGCTGGAGCGCACCGTGACGATCTCAGCGGGCGTGTCGCTGCTGGTGATTGTGGCGGTGCTGGCTGTGACCGTGGCGGCTTCTGTGATCGTGGGGCCGCCGAAGACGGTGTGATTCGCAGCAGCACCCAAAGACAGGGGCCTTCGCGGCGCTGAATGACGGCGTCGGCGGGCGCGCTACAGCTCGACGAAGCTGAGCTGGCCACGTTCCAGCACAGAATGCTTTTTGAAATTCGCGTCGTCGCGGGCAGGATAGTCGTTGCGGAAGTGGGCTCCGCGGCTCTCCGTGCGCGCCAGCGCCGATTCCACCATCAGCATGGCCGCCTGGTGAAGATTGCGCGCCTCCACGGCCCGGCGGGTGTGGCCGCGCGGAATGTCAAAGGCCATCTCTTCCAGCGCCAGATGCGCGCGTTCCAGCCCCTGAAAGCCGCGCAGCAGCCCGGCATGTTTCCACATCAGCGCGCGCAGGTTCGCGATCCACTTCTCCGTCTGCTCCGGCGTATGCGTGGTCGCGGGCGAACGCGGCGGCGCGGCAGCTTCGGCCATCGCCGGATCATTCTCATCGTGCAACATGGCATCGCCGGCAGCAGCGCCGAATACCAGGCCCTCAAGCAGCGAATTACTTGCCAGCCGGTTCGCGCCGTGCACTCCTGTACACGCGGCCTCGCCCGCCGCGTAGAGCCCCTGCAGCGACGTGCGGCCCTCCACATCCGTCAGCACGCCGCCCATCAGGTAGTGCGCGGCGGGTCGCACGGGGATGAGATCCTTCGCGAGCGCCAGATCGTACTTCGCCAGAAACGCCGAGATGCCGGGAAAGCGCTGTGCCAGATCGATGCCGGTGACGTGGCGCATATCCAGGTAAACCGGCAGGTGCTCCTTGCCGCCGGCGGGCATGGCTTCGCGGGTGATAGCGCGGGCCACCACATCGCGCGGCGCGAGCTCCAGCAGCGGATGGTACTTCGGCATGAAGCGTTCATGGCGCGCATTCAGCAGATACGCGCCTTCGCCGCGCAACGCTTCTGACAGCAAAAAGCGCGGAGCGCCGGGCAGCGCAAACGCCGTGGGATGGAACTGGTAGAACTCCATGTCTGCCACCGCAGCACCCGCGCGGTAGGCCATGGCGATGCCGTCTGCAGTTGCGACCGCGGGATTCGTGGTGTCAGCAAACACCTGCCCCGCGCCACCGGACGCGATGAGGGTGGCGCACGCGTAGATATTGCGGATGCGGCCTTCGCGGTCGAGCGCCGTCACGCCGATGACGCGCCGGTCGCGCACGATCAGGTCGATGCAGGTGGTCCACTCGGCCAGGGTGATGCCGGGCTGGCTGCGCACGGTACGCAGCAGCGATTCCGCGATCTCGCGCCCGGTGGCGTCGCCGTGCGCGTGCAGAATGCGCGGCAGCGAATGCGCGCCTTCACGGGTTCGCATCAGCTCGCCGCCTTCGCGGTCAAACGCGGTGCCCCACTGCAGAAGCTCGCGCACCCGCAGCGGGCCCTGCTCGACCAGCACCGCGGCGGCCAGCGCATTCACCAACCCGTCGCCCGCCTCCTGCGTGTCTTTCATGTGCAGCGCGATATCTTCTTCGCCGCCCAGCGCCACGGCGATACCGCCCTGCGCGTAGGCGGTATTGGATTCGGCAAGCTCTTCCTTGGTGATGACCAGCACCCTGCCCGCTGCGGCCAGCGTAAGCGCGGCGCGAAGACCGGCAACGCCGCCGCCAATCACGAGGTAATCGACTGCCTCTGGAACAGGGGTGGTACCGGCGTGCGATGCTGCGTTCGACATGGGTTTAAGGATACACAGGTGTCAAGTGTCAGTTCTCAGTTCTCAGTTGTCAGTTTTCAGGTGTCAGTTTTCAGGTGTCAAAAAATACCAGACCACCAAGAGCCGCAGCGGGCTTCCGTCTTTCCTGAAAACTGACAACTAACAACTGACAACTGACAACTGACAACTATGCTTGCGATACGATGAGATGTGCCCACAATCCAAGTCAAGACGCCGAGTGCAAACTATCCCGTGGTGATTGGCCGGGGACTGCTGAAGAATTTCTCCGCGCGCTGCGCCGCGCACACCGGGCGCAAGCTGCCGCGGGTCTTTGTGGTCACGTCGCCGGCGATATGGGGGCTGTGGGGCAAGCAGCTCTGCGCCTCGTTCCAGGAAAAGCCGACGGTGCTCTTTGTTCCGCCGGGCGAACGCCACAAACGCCTGCGCACCCTGGAGCGCCTATGTGAAGAGCTGGCTGCCGCGGGCGCGGATCGCGATTCCCTGCTCATCGCCTTTGGCGGCGGCATCGTGGGCGATATCACCGGCTTTCTGGCGGCGATCTACATGCGCGGCATCCGCTACGTGCAGGTGCCCACCACGCTGCTGGCGCAGGTCGATTCCTCCGTTGGCGGCAAGACCGGCGTGAACCTGGCGCACGGAAAAAATCTGGTGGGCAGCTTCAATCATCCGCTGGCCGTCTTCGCTGATATCGATATCCTGGGCACCCTGCCCGCCCGCGAGCTGCGCGCCGGGCTGCAGGAGAGCGTGAAGGCCGGCATCATTCGCGATGCAAAGCTTTTCAATTATTTAGAGAGAAATTCCGCCGCCGTGCTCGGTGGAGAACCGGCCGCGCTGGAGCGCGTGGTGGCCGCCTCTGTCCGCATGAAGGCTGAGGTGGTGGCGCTGGATGAGCGCGAGAACGGCCTGCGCATGATCCTGAACTACGGGCACACCGTAGGCCACGCGATTGAGGCCGCCACGAATTTTAACCAGCTGTTACACGGCGAAGCCGTGGGCTGGGGCATGATTGCTGCATTGCGCATCGCGGTCAATCGCGGCGTGGTGGGAAAAAAAGATGCGCAGAGAATTGCCGCACTCGTGTTAGCCTACGGTTCACTACCTTTCTTCAAGGCCTCCGCACAAAAGCTGGCGCAACTCACCAGCGGCGACAAAAAGAATCGCAGCGGCGTGAGACGCTTCATCCTCCCAGTAAAAATTGGCGCAACCGTGACAGTCACGAACGTGACTGAAGCTGAACTGCTGCGCGGCATCGAAGAGATGACCCTGGTGGGACGAGCGGACGCATCGCACAACTCTCAGAAATCATCGACCCGGTGACCCGCAGAACTTCCCCCTGCAGAGGCCCGCATGAACGTTGAGACAATACCGGTAATGGCAGAAGGCGCCCAGGTCGAAGGCACGCACAGCGAGACAGAGACTGCCGACGCCGTGCGCGAGATGTTCAACAGCATTGCCCCCAAATATGACCTGCTGAACCATGTGCTGAGCGGCAACATGGATCGCGTATGGTGGCGGCGCACGGCGCGCACTTTCAGCAAGACGCTGCAGAATCCTGACTCACGCGTGCTGGACCTCTGCTGCGGCACCGGCGACATGACGCTGGCGCTGCTCAAGTTCCGTCCCTCCATTGCGGAACCCGTGATCGCCGTAGATTTTTCTCCCGCGATGCTGGAGCGCGGCATTCAGAAGTTTGAAGCCGCCGGATACGACGATCTGGTGGAACCGGTGCAGGCAGACGCGATGCATCTGCCGCTGGCTGACGGCTCGCTGGACCTGGTGGTGTCGGCCTTCGGCTTCCGCAATCTCTCCAACTACGATGGCGCGCTGCGCGAACTCTATCGCGTACTGAAACCGGGCGGCAGGCTGGGCATTCTGGAAGCGAACCGCCCGCAGGGTCTGCTGGGCTCGCTCTATGGCGTCTACTTTGACCACGTACTGCCGCGCATCGGCCGTATGGTCTCCGGCGACAGCGGAGCCTACAGCTACCTGCCCGCCAGCGTCGCGCGCTTTCCCCAACCGCCGGAGATGAAGGCGAAGATGGCCCAGGCCGGATTCGCCGACGCCAGGTGGACCGCGTACACCTTCGGCGTGGCCGGGCTGTATACGGGCATGAAGCGGTAACAGCAGATTCCTCCGCTGCGCGACGGAATGACAAAAAAGATTGACGGAATTACAAAGAGACGGCTGGCGGAATAACAAACAACAGACCTGTGACGGCAGACACGGTGTGCGGATGCGGCAGAGTGAGTAGAATATTGCCCATGCGAATCGCACTGCGTACGTTGCTCGCCCTGCTGGCCGTTGCCGGTATTGTTATTTCCACCCTGGCTCTCCGCATCCACCGGCAAGACCCCAGCCAGGCGCCGCCCTGCCAGGTGACGGAGAAATGGGATTGTGGCGTGGTGAATCATTCGCGCTTCTCCGTCTTTCCGCCCACGCCCAAACCGACATGGGACAATCCCAATCCCGACGTCAGCGGAGTGCATGTGCCGGTGGCCGCGCTGGGCATCGGCGGCTACGCCGTCATGCTGCTGCTGATCGCCTGCGGACGCGACAGGCTGTTTCTGCTGATGGCGCTGGCGGGCTGCGGCTTCGCCATGTACCTCTCGTACACCGAAGAGGCAGTCCTGCAGAAGTGGTGCATCTACTGCGTGTGGTCGCAATCGGTGGTGGCGGCCATGGTGCTGCTGGGCATCCTCAATGTCGTGGTGCAGAGCCGGCGGCAGAACCGCCTGGCCTGAGAATTTCTACCGTAGCGCCCGGTGAAAAGATTCCTATAGGTCAATACGCTCTGGCGTAAACTGCAATCTATGGCTATCAAGGACGTCTTCAATCTGCTGAAGAGGAACGGGCCCAACCTGGTGCGGCTGCTGCAGGCGGTGGAGCACGGCGTGACCGGCACAAACTTCTCCGGGGCGCTGGTCCCGGCCGCGCCGTCAAACGATATGCTGCGCCTGCGCGATGACATCAGCGGCGTGAGCCGCTCCTACACCAACCTGCTGCGCCAGATGCAGGACCAGACCGTGCAGATCGCCGGCGTGGAAGAGGAAGTGAAGCGCCTGCGCATGGCAGTGGAGCATAGTGAGCGCCGCGTAGAAGGCGTGGAACGCGAACTGGCCTCGGTTACCCTCTGGGTGAAGGCACTGGGCGGCATCATGATCGCTCTTCTGCTGGTCGCCATCGGCGTGATGATCCTGGTACTGCGCGCCCGGGCCGCATAGAGCGTGCTGCAAAGAAACTCAGTATCCGGAAGAACAGCTGCCTCAGGGCTAACGCCCCGGCCTTAGCAATCTCTTTCGGCAACGGCGGAAGCCCAATCCACGCACAACACGAAAGCCCAGCATGATACTGCCACCGCCAGCGGCCATTACGACCTCGCTCTTCCCGCTGATTGACTCCACGGGCGTGTTCGTTGGCGCGCTGGGCGGTGCGCTGGCTTCGCGCCGCGATACCCGCTTCAACTTCGATTACGTGGGCATCATCGGCCTGGGCATGATCTCCGGCGTAGGCGGCGGCCTGGCGCGCGACACGCTGCTGCAGCGTGGTTTGCCGCTGGCACTAGCCTATCCGCGGTACCTGTACCTGGCGCTCTTCGGCGCGCTGGCGGCACTGCTGTTCGGCTCCAGCGTGGGGCCGAAGATGAATCGCGCCATCCTGGTGATTGACGCGCTCGGCCTTGGCTTCTTCGCTATCGCCGGTGCGCTGCGAGCGCAGGCCGCGGGACTGGGCTTTCTGCCGTGCCTTCTGCTGGGCGTGATGACGGCAGTGGGCGGCGGCTCCCTGCGCGACGTCTTCAGCGGCCGCACGCCCAGCGTCTTCGAACGCGGCGAACCCTATGCCACGGCGGCGGCTGCTTCGGCGACGGTGTTCCTCCTGATGCTGCACTTCGGGGTCGAGGCGCGCGTGGCCAGCCCCATCGGCGTGCTCGTCGGATTCCTGATGCGGCTGCTCAGCATCCGCTTTGGCTGGCGGACCCGCGCCGTACACAGCTACGACCTTTAGTTGCCGGTTTGAATTCTGCAGCCCGCAGGTAGTAGTGGGTCAGTTTGGCTTTGAAAGGGCGCGGCTTGAGCCGCGCCGGGTGTCTCCCATAGGAAAGGGGCTTTAGCCCGCAATATTTAGGTTTGATTTTCGGACGAGCTAAAGCTCATCCCTTTCAAAGCAAACCAAACTGACCCACTACCAGCCGGCAGGCCTGCTTTCATGCGATCATGGCGCCGTAGTAGCATGGCTGGCTATGAGCGATATCACCCGCCGCACCGTATGCCTCGATCTTGGACTCGCGCTGGCCGCGCTGGGCGTCTCCGGCAGTGCGGCCGCGCAGAGCGGCGCCACCACGCCGGGCAAGAGCCAGAACCATTTACAGACGCCGCTGGACCACTGCAAGGCGTTCGTCTTTGAGCAGATGCCGCTGCGCTACTCTGACGGCGGCGCGCCCACGCACGACATTCTGCAGGGCACCGTGCCGGTGAACGGCGGTGAACTGGTGGAGCTGCATGAGACCACCATCGCGCCCGGGGCCATGCCGCATGCAGCGCACCAGCATCCGCATGTGGAGTTCATCCTGGTGCGCGAGGGGACCATTGATTTCATCGTGGGCGACCGGCACACCACGCTCACCCCGGGCAGCGTAGGCTACACCGCCCCCAACGAGATGCACGGCTTCCGCAACGCAGGCACCGTGCCGGCGACCTACTTCATCTTCTCGCTGAACAAGAAGGCTTGAGCGGCGAAGAAATCCAGCTGGTTTTTGTGACCACGATCACCTGATGCAGTGTGCAAGCACAGCTGCAGCCAATTGCAAGTAAAGAAACCGTTAAATCGTCTTGCCAATCGTATCTTCGCGGGATTACTATCTGCATCGGCTGGGTGGATAAGCATTGTTATAAAGGCTCTCTCCCCGGTCATTTTTCAAGGCCAGTCGTAAGTAACAGGGACTAAGAATAGGCCGAGTGGTCTGAACCGCCGGCGATCGTGGAGCGTAAGTCCTATGGCATGGTATGCCTACTGTATTGCAGAGAAAGCAGCTTTTCCGGAACTGGACAGGCACCGCAGACCCGTTCCGCTAAGCCAGGTAACAGGCGTTCTGGGTAACCAGGTATTTCTCTTCCCCGCCAGCGATCTTGCCGTCATTGTTTCTGAGCATGATCCGGCCGAAGCCACTCCAGAAAAGATGAACCAGACGGCTCAGCGGGATCATGCGCGCGTGATCTCTGAGTGCTTTAAGCTGTCCACGGTTCTGCCCTTCCGTTTCAACACTGTCTTTCAGGATGACGACGCGCTGCGGCGCTCCGTGCGCTCAAACCAGCGCCACTTCCAGGCTAATGTGGAGCGGCTGCGCGGCAAGGCAGAGATGCACATCAAGCTTTTGGTAGACGATACCTGCCCCGGCAAGCTGCCGGGCGTGATGCGCGACTGCGTGGGCAAGGAGTACCTGACCAGCCTGCGCGAGAGCGCGAGCCGCCAGCGCGAGCGGCAATCGCGCGCACGGGCACTTTCCGTGCAGATGCACCGCATGTTCCTGCCCATCGCTGAGGAGATTACCTGCCGTCGGACGGAATCCGGCAAGATGCTTCTCGATATCGCACATCTGATTGATAACAAGACGATTGAGCGTTATCAGAACAAGTATTCGACCGCCACGCTGGAGATGAAGGACTGCTCCATGCAGCTCTCAGGCCCGTGGCCGCCATATCATTTTGTCCAGCGGCACACGCACTCCCAGGCGAGCTAAAGCCCAACCCAATTTCGAAACTGAAAGCCCCTTTGCGGATGCCGCAGAGGGGCTTTTTACTTGCGGGCGATGGTGTAAACCAGCGGATGGGGGGAGATATGGAGGGGAGATTGGAAAAAATTGCAGTAAATTGCAGGAAATGTGTTGCACTTGGTGCACAGTTCGTCTAGTTTGGGACGCACTCTTTCAATAAAGGACAGTGGGCTGTCCTGGTTATTTGAGATTACTCGAGGCGATTATGACGAACTTCATGCAGTTTCCGTCGCGTGTTTTTGCTGCTCTTGGAGTACTCACTCTTTTCTTAGCCGGCTGCGGCGGTCCTGCTGCTCCCCCCGCGATCAGCGTGGCGGTTGTTCCCGGCTCTGCTACGTTAGTGGCAGGCGCGACGCAGACGTTTACAGCGACCGTCTCGAATGATTCCGCGAGTGCAGGCGTGACGTGGACCGCCAGCATAGGCTCCATTACCTCCGCCGGCGTGTACACTGCGCCCTCGCCGGTGACCACCACCTCGGCGACCATCACCGCAACCAGCAAGACAGACACCACCAAGATCGGCACGGCAACCGTCACGCTGACGCCGATTTCGGTCAGCGTGCTGCCCGGAACCGTGACGCTGGTCGGCGGCGGCACCCAGACCTTCACCGCCACCGTGACCGGCGATGCCACGCTGAACCAGGGCGTCACGTGGACAGCTTCCACCGGCACCATCACCAGCGGCGGCGTCTACACAGCACCTGCGGTCATCGGATCCACGCTCTCAGCCACCATCACCGCGACGAGCAAGACAGACACCACAAAGACAGGCACGGCAACGGTCACGCTAACGCCGATCTCCGTAAGCGTACTGCCCGGAACCGCCACGCTGCTGGGCGGCGGAACCCAGACCTTCACGGCCACAGTTACGGGCGACGGCTCCAGCTCGGGCGTGACCTGGTCCGCGACCACCGGCACCATCACCACGGGCGGCGTCTACACTGCTCCGGCT
>Ga0302270_10000763_pt1 | contig 33735 bp, 32 predicted proteins | sample III_Bog_E2_3_FD_198773 | JGI IMG/M metagenome (GOLD analysis project Ga0302270, IMG submission 198773) | Peat permafrost microbial communities from Stordalen Mire near Abisko, Sweden - III_Bog_E2_3 | ecosystem: Environmental > Terrestrial > Soil > Wetlands > Peat | place: Sweden: Abisko... | reverse complement strand
AGGCCCTTTGATTATGCCGGTTTTACTGAGACCCAGAGCGCCGCCTGCAGTCGTGAAACACAGCAACTCGGCATAATCTCGGACACGGCATAATAGGCCTCATGCCGTTAACGGCATGAGGCCTACTTCCTGCCGGCTATCGAGGATGCGGCAGGCGCTCTGCATGGACCTTCAGGATGGGCGGAGCCTCTGAAGCTTTTGCCGTGCGTGTTGGAAGTACTCTTCCCCCACCTCCGTTTCAAGGACACCTCCCCATTCGACAGGCGCTCCCGTGTACTGCTCGATCCGGGCAACCATGTCGTTTGCGGTGCGCTGGAAGTCCACGTTTGCGTCTTCGGGAGAGAGGATAATCTTGAACATGCGCGTGTCCCCTGCCTTTTGCCAGCTCTCCGCCAGCCGTCCGAGCGGGTGCTCCCGCGCCAATCCAAGGCGGTCGGGATCGGGAGCTTGGCTGCCGATTTCGGTGGCCGCTTCCCTCTCAGATGGCAGCCGGTCGCCCTTGGCACTCTCCCGCTCGATGTAGGTTCCATGCGCCTTCCATCCCCCCGGTGTCCGGGTCGAGGCATAGCGGACGTTCACAATGCAACGGCGCTGGAAAGCCGACGGCTTTGCGGAGCCGGGCAACCGGCTAAATGCAGATGTAGCCTGAGCGCCGCCGGGAGACGACCGGCTGACAAGCCGGACGAGTCGGAACAGGTTCTTTGCCGTGCCGGTGATACGCGGCGGCAGAGTCTTGGTCTGGCGAACTCTGCCTGGCCGAATCCGGCTTGAACGCTCGCCCTTTTCATTGACCTCGCGTTGCGGTATTGATGCACGGGGCATAGACGCTCATCTCCGTTCTGGCTTACGACAGAGTCGCTGGCTCTTCCCCCAGTCCAAGTTCCGTGGCGGAATAGGCATCCGATTCCCTCCGGCGCTGGAACTCGCGGGCTGCGGTGAGGTTCACCTGTTCATAAATCTTGGTTGCTCGCACCCTGGCTCCAGTGACGAGCGACGGCGGCACTTCGGGGAGAGCCGTGAGCGCGTACTTGATGAATGTGTCGGTCAGGGCAAGGTGAAGCTGGCTGACAGTCTCCAAGCTCTGGAACCTCCGAGCCAGAGTGTCCGCCATATTCCCAAACAGCGAGTAGACGAGCTGCTCCAGATCGTCGCGCTGGTTGGTGCCGACAGTGACGAGGTAGTCGAAAACCTCGTTGTCGCTCTTGGCGTGGAGTTGCGCCTTCAAGGCAGCAACACGCTCCCCCTGGGCACGATTGAGGCGAATCGTATAGCGGACGATATGGGGCGGTTTCGGTCTCGACATGAGAGCACTATACAGCACTGTACATTTCTATAGCAAGGTGACGCGTGAGGCCCTCTCTAAAGTACCCCGGCGCGTCACACATTGTCGTTGATAGCAATAAAGATGTATGGAGAAAACCTTCAAAGCGCGTCTGCGCTTTATGTTCCACTACTGCAATACCCAGTGAAGACGACTGCAAAACAGCCTACCTCCAGGCGGTCATGGACCGTAAGAAAGCGCAGCCTGCGGCTACAGGAATCGCGCGATTAAAGACGAAGAAAGACGAATATCCACGACTGATTGGCACGAGGGCCGAATCGTCCTTATTCGTGGTTCGGGTATGCGGGTGCGCCTTCACCGGGGCTTCCAGGTCTGTTGATGCGAACCTCGACAATGAAAGCGGAAGGGCTTCGTTTTGGCTTTTGCTTTTCCATGCTCATGCCCGGATAGTGGGAAATTCGGCCTGGGTTGAAGCTCTGGGTCAAGGCCGCGGAGCGCCGCGTTCTGCGCGGTTTAGCCTTGACGCGGAGCTGGCTAGGCCGATACTCGCTGAGCCGGGATGGCATTCCGGGAGATTCTTCGGAAAAGATTCCTTGAGTTTAATGAAGACTCATTGCGGACCGAAGCTCCGATGCGCACGAAGCTCAAGCCTCAGTTCTTTCTGGAGCGTCTTGCTCTTCTTGTGGCGCTTGAAGAACTCTTCGAGGACACTCACAACAATCGCGTTGATGCTTACGCCTTCGGACTCTGCCCATTCTTTTAGCGCCGCCCTGGCTTCTGGACCAACATGAAGGAGTTGTGGGTTGGAAAGCTCCAGACCCGCCTTGCGCGTTTGCTGTATCTCCACCTTTTCTCGATCAACCTGACTCAGGGCGAAGAGCACAATCCGCGCAAGATCGCCCTTCACGCGCGATTCCTCCGTGATTGCTTCCCGCAGATCAATCGGAAGCCGGAGCGTCATTCCTGGCCTGTTGTCAGCCGCCTCTTGCGCCTTTTTAATAGCAGTATGGGTTTTCTTCTTCACGGCCACAAATGGACCTCGGCTTTCATTCTGTGCATTCCCTGAGCCTTCAAAGGGGCCTGCGTTCTGTCCGCTCCTGCATTCACAAGGCGCGCTGAAAGCCCATCACACAGGCGACATTCATCTATGATGACACGCCACAACTGCCATGCACGTAGCGGTAGTCAGTTCTCTTCTCGCGATTTTACCCGATAAGCAATTTGTTTGCCGCCGGCGAATATGGCACACTGTAAGCGATGTACATTGCACTATCATCAGATCGCCGACTTGCGGACCTGGAGGTAAAAGAATGCCCGCGAAGATTCTGAGATTGCCAAACGTGTTGGATCGCACCGGTCTGTCGCGCAGTACCGTTTATCTGCGCGTCACTGAAGGAAGGTTCCCAAGGCCAGTGTCGCTGGGGGCCAGGGCTGTCGGCTGGATCGAAACGGAAGTTGAGGATTGGATTGCAGGGCAGGGCCTGATTCTCTGCCGGCCGAGTTGACCGAATGGCTATGCCGCTGTTCCACGGAAAGGCAACACCTTACCTCCGCGCTGGGTCTGCTCCAGAAAGTCCGCCCAGTCCTGCATCATCTTGGCGCGGGGCTCCAGGTAGAGGGCGTGATTGTAGGCGGCACTCACGGCATTACGCGGGGCATGGGCAAGCTGTAATTCGATGTGCTCATGCGCATGACCTTGCTCATGCAGGATGGTGGACGCCAGACCGCGGAAGCCGTGGCCAGTCATCCGGCCTTGGTAACCCATGCGCTTCAACGCCAGAAGAATTGTATTGTTGCTCATCGGCTTATCGGGATTGCGGTCACCAGGGAACAGTAATTCTTCGCTTTTTGCCAGTGACCGCAGCAATTCCAACACCTCGATTGCCTGTGAGGACAGCGGGGCAATATGTGGGGTTCGCATCTTCATCCGCGATGCCGGGATATTCCACCGGCGCGCTTCCAGATCGAATTCCTCCCACCTAGCCCCTATCAATTCGGTGGTACGAACAAACGTCAAGGCGAGCAGTTTCATGGCCAGCCGGGTAATATGCGTGCCTTGGTAAACCTCAATAGACCGAAGCAAGGCGGGTAGTTCCTTCACATCGACGCGGGCCAGATTGGTCTTTTTGGTTGGCCTCAGAATGTCGCTGGGCTTGATCTCGGCAGCGGGATTGCGCTTGGTATAGCCGTGGGCAATGCCGAACCTGAATATCTGCCCGGTCGTTTCCAGCGCCCTCTTTGCCAGATCCCCTACACCCCTCCCCTCTATCGACTTGACCATCGCCACCAGTTCCGGCGCCTCAATCTCGGTGATGGGGCGCGCACCTAACAGTGGAAAGACATTTGCCTCTATGCGCCTTCGTGTGGAGTCAACGTGCTGACCGCTCTTCCCAACGCGCCAGTGTTCGAGCCATAGGCCGGCGATGGTTCCGAAGGAGTTCTCGGAAGTAGCCTTGCGCGCGACTTTCTCAGTCTTCCGCACCTGCATCGGGTCAACGCCCGTCGCCAATAGTGCGCGAGCCGCAGCATGGCGCTCCCTTGCCAGGACCAGAGGCACATCGGGATATTGTCCAAGCGCCATGAGCTTTTGCTTCGCGTCATGCCGGTACTTGAAACGCCAGAGATTGCCACCCGTCGGGGTGATGAAGAGAAACAACCCTTTACCATCGGGTAGCCGGTACGCTTTGTCTGTCGGTTTGGATTTGCGAATTTCCGTGTCGGTCACCAAAATACCACCTCCGCGAATACCACCATGCGGGGAGAAGTCTCCCCTCCGCTGTTTGGTCGTCTGCGAATCCATCGCCGAAAAGAGAGGCTAGCGGGAGTTCGAGTCCCGACCGTCAATCGAACCCGCAGTGGAATACCACCAGAGCGCAAAAGAGTGAAAACCAGCATGGATATTGGGGATGAGGGGCTTTTTCTGTAAATACCACCAAACAACAGTAGAGAGTACCCCAGAAATAGCACCAAAAAACCTTGGCTTCCATACTACCGCGTTAGACGGTATCGGATCTAATAATGTTGATTTTATTGGGTGTTTCGAGAGAGGACCGGACGGCCTAGGACGACATAAAACAGGTTCGTGGTGGGCAGTGAGGGACTCGAACCCCCGACATCCTGCTTGTAAGGCAGGCGCTCTAACCAACTGAGCTAACCGCCCACGCTCTTTCAATAATGGCCACTGACGACCTTATTTTCATTCTACCAGCGCCGCCGCAGTCAGTGATCGACACGACCCCGAATTGATAAACTCAGCCGGTGGGCAGACTGATCGTAAACGCAGACGACTTTGGACTGACGGCCGGGGTGAACCTGGCCATCGGCGAACTATATGCGGCCGGAGTGCTGACCAGCGCAACGGTGATGGCGCGCGCCGCTGCCACTGAAGAGGCCGTGCAGATGGCGCTGGCCACGCCTTCACTCGGCGTTGGCTGCCATGTGGTGCTGGTGGACGGCGATCCGGTGCTCTCGTCTACACGCAAGATTCCTCACCTCGCCGACCCTATCACCGGCCGCTTCAGACCCAAACTGGGATCATTTCTGAGCTGGCTTTACGGTTTGGACAGATACGGCGGCTCTGCATGGGAACGAAACAGCGAGATCGAAGCCGAAACCGCCGCACAGATCAGCCTGCTTCAGACCCGTGGCCTACGCTTGACGCATATCGACACCCACAAGCACGCACACATGTTTCCCGCCGTTCTAAGGCCTGTTTTGAAGGCTGCTCGTCAAGCCGGCATCCGTGCTGTGCGCAACCCTTTTGAGCCGCGATGGAGCGTGCAGGCAACGCCCGGCGGTCCGTGGCTTCGGCGCGTCGAAGTGAATCTTCTGCGCAGGCTCGAAGCCCGCTTTCAGCGCATCGTTCGAGAGGAAGGCTTCATCACAACCAGCGGCTCGCTGGGCGTGCTGGCAACGGGAACCCTCAATGCTGCGGTCGTCCATTCCCTGCTGGCACAACTGCCCGCTGACGGAGTCTTCGAGTTGGTCAGCCACCCCGGCTACCATGATGCCGATTTGGCACAGGCGCACACGCGCCTGCTTGCATCCCGCGAGACTGAGCGAACCGCTCTACTCGCCCTCAATAACCAGCGCAACCTCGAGTTAGTTTCGTTTGCTGCTCTGTAGATCCGGCCCTTGAATAGGGCGTAGGCTCCTCAACCATTTCGCGAAAAAAACTGCGAAAAGATGGGGCACGATGCTTCTATTTGAGAGCCGGATCAATGGGCAGCAGCAGCGCCAAAGATGTACCGCGATTCGCTACTATTTCCTCGTTCCATGCGCGACTCCTGTGCGGGAGGCGCAATCGCCACGGCGCGGTCACTGGCCGTCGGCGCTTCAATTGGAAGCGTTGCAGCTACTGGGCGGCTTACAGGTCGCGCAGCCAGCCCAGCCCGTCAACAGTGTTTCCGGCAGGGCGGTACTCACAGCCAAGCCAGCCCGCGTAACCGGTCTCGTCGATGACCTTGTAGATGTACTCGTAGCGGATCTCGCCCGTGTCGGGTTCGTGGCGCTCCGGGCAGCCGGCAATCTGGATGTGGCCGCAGCGAGACGCGTAACGGCGCAGGCAGGTGGCCAAATCGCCCTCCGCAATCTGCATATGGTAAAGGTCCATCTGCAGCCGCAGATTGGGCTCTTCAACCTGGTCGCAGATCGCAGCCGCTTCGCGCTGTGTCGACACTACGAAGCCGGGCATATCGCGGGTGTTGATGGCCTCCAGAAGCAGCGTCAGGTTGTGGGTCGCCAGCTTTTTAGCGGCATACTTCAGATTGCTGACCAGCGTGGCGCGGCATTGCAGTGGGTCCACTCCGACCGGAACAATCCCCGCCATGGAATGCAGTTGCTTTGTGCCCAGCAGGGCCTGGTAGGCCAGAGCGCGCTCCACGCCAGCGCGAAATTCTTCTTCGCGCCCCGGAATGCAGCTGATGCCGCGTTCCCCCGCCGCCCAATTGCCGCCGGGAAGGTTGAACAAAATCACCTCCACCTTGGTGGCCGCGGCCTTGGCTGCCACCTGCTCGGGCTCATGCTCGTAAGGAAACAGGAACTCTACGGCCTTGAAACCGGCATCTGCTGCAGCCTGGAAGCGGTCAAGAAAAGCAACCTCGTTGAACATCATGGAGAGATTGGCGGCAAACTTCGGCATACTCACAACTTCCTTTCCATTGAAAACAAACAGCATCCCTTCATTAAGAGCTCTCAGCTCCCAGTGCGGCGGTAGTGCCGATAAGAGGCCCGCATCTAGCCGGGCCGGAGGCTACGGAAAGAGGGCGGCAATGCTCATCTTACTCGTTCCGGCGGCTGCAGGAGGGCCTTGCCGTCCGCACTCGTCCCGCCATCGGAATCGGCCGGTTTCCTGCCTTCGCAGCTGTTCGCAAATGCGATTCAGCCAAAATAAATTGCACTTTAACCTCAAAATGAATAGATCAGGCTGTCTGATGTGCAGATATTCCTAATTACAAACTATAATCATTCAGAGAAAGACATGCCCACCCTTAAACCCGTATCCAGAGTCACGTTGGGAGAGCAGGTTGCGGCCCAGCTCTCAGACCAGATTGCCGAAGGCCGCTGGAAACCCGGCGAAAAGCTGCCCTCAGAGGCTGAACTGTGTTTTGCGCTCAACATCGGCCGCTCCACGCTGCGCGAGGCTCTCAAGTCGCTGGCCTTTGTCGGCATGGTGCAGATGCGCCCTGGTGAAGGCACTTTCGTGCTCGATGGTTCACGTCATCTGATTGATCGCATCATGACCCGCGGCCTGCTGAAGACCGACAAGGAACTGCAGGATGTGGGCGAGACGCGGTTGCTGATCGAGGGCGAAATCGCTTGGCTATCCGCCGAACGCGCCGATGACCGGGATTTGGAGCAACTCGATGCGCTCATCGACGAGATGAAGCGCAGCCTCAACGGCGAAGGTCGCGACTTTGTGGACCTTGACGTTGAGTTCCACATGGCTATTGCGCAGTGCGCCAAGAACCAGATGCTCTTCGAGTTGCTTTCACCCATCCGCGGCGTGCTCAAGGAGTGGATCAGCAAATCGCAGCAGGTACCCGGCATCCAACAGAATGCGCACAAGCAGCACATCAAGATCCTGACTGCGATTCGCCACCACGAGCCCGACAAGGCCAAGCACGAGATGCGCGCGCACCTGCAAAGCTGTGAGAAGGTCTTCACGCTGCTCGGCAAGCTGAGCAAAGAAGCACAGGAAATCCAGTGTAGTGTCTCAATGATTTGATCCGTTTTCAGTACCCACCAGCGGACAAAAAGAGAGAACCAACTTTCCCTCATATAGGGCTAAAGCCCTCTTGATTTTGCAGGCGTTACGTACGGGCTAAAGCCCGTACCCTTCAAAACGGATAAACGATTATCTGCATGAGACACACCACTATTGATCCGGCCCTCAAATAGTGTCACACTCTCCCACCCATTCCGCACAAAACGCGGAATGGATGGGGCACCCAATATCAGTATTTATGGGCGGATCAATAGTAGTTGGCAATTTCGAAAGAGTTTGTGTTCAGGTCGCTTCTACGGTGGGAGCAAAGCCCAGCTTCCGCCAGAAGTCGCTCACCAGCGCCACGGTCTCGGCGGAGGTAGCTGGCGCTGTGCGCAGCAGCAGCTCAGGACCAGCGCCCCTGGTCAGCGCGGAGGCCTCGACCACCATGGCAATGCACTGCGCGGGCCGGTAGGTGCAAGAGGCCAGATCGGCAATCGACAACCGCATCGTCGGCGTGGCAAACACGGCGCGCGGCGGAGCCATCCGGTCCAGCAGCCACAGAATCTCCAGCTTCGATTCAAGCTCATCCGGAACGCAATCCACCACCAGATCGGCTTGGCGAACAGCGTCTTCGATGGTGGACATGAAGTGAACAGAGGGTAGCGCTTCAGGGCCAAACTCGGCGCGCATCAACTCCTGCGCGTGGTGCAGGTTGGCTGGCATCACGTCTTCCAGGAAGACGGAAAAACCGGCGCGCGCAGCCGCGAGAGCAAGCCACCGGCCCAGCGGACCAGCTCCGATAATGGCAACTGTCGTCAACTGAATCTACTTGGCGTCGAGAGCTTGGAGAACATCGTCCGCGCTTGGATGAGCTTGGCGCAGGTGCTCGGCAACGCGGGCGCGGTCCTCGGGCGAAAGTGCAGGAACGGTTGCCAGCACGCGCCGCAGTGTAACGGCAACATCGTCAATCAGATTCATCAGGCGGATCGCTTCACCGGAAAGGGGCATGGGGCAGTAACCTCGAACGGTTCGGTTCTGGCTCTATTGTAGGGCGTGAAGATGCGATGGAGGGAGTAGAGATGCAAAGTTCCTCTCCTCCACAGCAAAACCCGGGACAGAGAGGAACCTGAGCGTTTGCAAAACCCGAAAACTGCTACTTGCCGGAGTTGGCAGGAGCGCTGATGGGGGCCTTGCCGTTGTCAAGAACCGAATGCGAGTTGGTGCCGCGCACAAACAGAACCACAAGGCCGATCGAGGTGCACATAAACAGCACAGCCGACCAAGTTGTGAGGCGGGTAAGCACGTTGGCAGCGGCTCGGGGTCCGAAGGCCGTCTGCGAGCCCTGTCCGCCAAAAGCACCGGCCAAATCAGCCGAACGGCCCTGCTGAAGCAGCACAACGCCGATCAGAAAGAAGCACACGACGATGTGCACGACAATCACGAAATAGAAAAGGATGTTCATGGATGAAGCTGCTTTCCAAATCCGCCCGAGCCCGCCGGGCTGAAGATCATTTTGGTGCGGAGGAGGGGACTTGAACCCCTATGCCTTTTGGGCGCTAGCACCTCAAGCTAGTGCGTCTGCCAATTTCGCCACCTCCGCACGGGGGCAACTCAACAAGTATAGCAAAAGAGAGGCATTGCGGAAGAGCCCGCACACAGGAATCCACAACGCTCCGTCCGTTATACACTCACAGGCAGAGATATGCAGCGAATCCAGACGAAATCCCTCCCTTTTAGCGCACTTGCAGGCTTCGGCGCAGTTGCGGTCTTGATGCTGGCCGCCGCAACCGTCAGTGCGCAGACGCCGGCCACAACAGCGGCGAAACCAGCAGCCAAACCCACGCCTGCTTCAGTGCACGCATCGGCGATTGTCGTCGATACCCATGCCGACACTCCGCAGCGCTTCCTCGACGACCATTTCGATCTGGGCGACCCGCTCGGCACTGGCGAGCTCAATCTGGCTTCGGCCCGCAAAGGCAACCTGGGCGCGGAGTTCTTCTCCATCTGGGTTGACCCGGACGAGCAGAAGGGCCATTACGCCCGGCGCACGCTGGAGTTGATCGACGCCGTCAAGCAGCAGGTGGCCAAACACCCTGACCAGATGGAGCTGGCCACCTCACCGGAAGATATTCTGCGAGCACACCACGACCACAAACTGGCTGCGCTGATGGGCATCGAGGGCGGCCACTCCATCGAAGACTCGATTCCCTTGCTGCGCCAGTACTACGCCCTCGGCGTGCGCTATATGACGCTCACCTGGTCGAACTCCAACGGCTGGGCCGACTCGTCCGGCGACTACACCGACAAGGCCGTGCCCCACACCAAGGAAGGCCTCAACGAGTTCGGCAAAGATGTGGTCTACGAGATGAACCGCCTTGGCATGATGGTGGACATCTCCCACGTTGCCGACAAGACTTTCTTCCGCACGCTGGTCATCTCGCGTGCGCCGGTCATCGCCTCGCACTCTGGGGCACGCGCCCTGTGCGATGCGCCGCGCAACATGACCGATGACATGCTCCGCGCCCTCGCCAATGCAGGCGGACCCGATTCCAAAGGCGGCGTGGTGCAGGTCAATTTTTACTCCGGCTTCGTCTCACAGAAATATCGCGATGCCCAGAAGGCCATGGCCCCGGAGATCGGGCGCGCCAAGGCCGAGTTGAAGGCCAAGAACAAGGCCGCAGGGCACGAAACGCCGCAGAACGATCTGGATAAGCTGGAGCGGAAGATGCTGGACCGGATTCCCCGCCCTCCGCTGTTGGATCTGATCGACCAGATCGACCACATCGCCAAGGTAGCAGGCGTGGACCACGTTGGCCTCGGCTCCGACTTCGATGGCATCGACGGTCAACTGCCAGAAGGGATCGACTCGGCTGCCGACCTGCCCAAGATCACCGCCGCGCTGATGGCGCGCGGTTACTCGCCTGAGGATTGCCGCAAGATTCTGGGTGGAAACCTGCTACGCGTCTTCCGCGAGGTAGAGCAGACGGCGAAGCAACTCCAGACGGAAGAGCGGCCGCGACTTACGGAGAAGCAGCCGTTTGCCAAGTGAGAGGGTTCAGCGGCCACCGGCCAGGGAACAAGAGAGCCATCAAGGGCGGGGATTGTGCCGGTCCTCTGTTCCAGCGCCGCTATGACGAAAACTGCCTTTTTGCGCGAAGACAGGCCGAAAAGGAGCCTATTGACGACGGAGCGTACCGCCATGTGGCACTAATCAGTCAACATGATTCTCTATATCTTATTTATTATCATAATGTTACAAAATTGCAGAGAGTAAAAATGGGGTGTTGTCCAGGGGGGTAGGGGGGGTACCTGTTTTTGAGGCCGAACTGCGGATTGGGTGAAGGAACGCCATGAAATGACTGTGCGCCGATTGGGTCTAATACTCTGCAGATTTGGCGGATTATTGAGGGCTACTGGCTGGGAGCGGTCTTCTTCGGTCGGACGTTTCTCAAAAGAGGGTGCGGAGACAAATGCGGGGTTTGCAATATTGATCCGGCCCTTGAATAGTGTGTAGGCTTCCCACCCACTGCGCGATAAAACCTGCGCAATGGATGGGGCACGGTGCTTCTATTTGAGGGCCGGATCAATAAAGTTGTGCCCTTTCAAAACCCGACTTCCACTACAGGCTGCCAAGGCATCCCCGGCTCAGACAGTTTTCGGTTCGGCATGCACATGCAGGCCGCTCTATTCACCACCAGCGCCTGATTCGTTTTCAGTGAAGGGCAGGGCTTGTATGGCACAGAGCTGTTCCTCGTGAACCTGACTGGCGCGGTCCAGAGCAGCCTGAACGTTGGGCAGGACGTTGTCCCGGCCCACTTCATCCAGAAAGCGCGAACCGCTGAGCAGCTTCGAGGGCTGCTCCATGGCGCCGCAGAGCAGCAAGGCGCGGTTCGATGCGTGCAGCCGCTTGGCAAAGGTCGCAATGGCGTGGATGCCGGTAGCGTCAATGGCCGTCATGTTGCGCAGGCGCAGGATGACAACCGGCTCAAAGGCATCGATGTTGGCCGTGGCGTCGATCAGCTTCTCCGTAGTGCCGAACAGAAACGGCCCGTGAATGCGCAGCAGCGACACGTAGTCTGGCACGATACGGCCCTGCAACACATGCGGCATACCATCGCGGATGTAGTCGTCGGTAACCGGCGAAACGGTGGTGGTGTCGGCCACGCGATAGATGTAAAGCAGCGCAGCCAGCGACATTCCCACAGCAACGGCCACCGTGAGGTCGGCAAAGACCGTGAGCGCGAAGGTGACGAGCCAGACAGAGATGGCCGTAAAGTCGAGTTGGAAGATGGCGCCGATCTCATGCCACTCGCCCATGTTGTAAGCCACGACGAACAGCACCCCGGCCAGCGTGGCCAGCGGGATGTAACTCGCCAAGGGAGCGGCCACCAGCAGAATCATGAGCAGCGTGACGGCGTGCACCATGCCCGAGACGGGAGACTTGGCTCCGGCGCGGATGTTGGTGGCGGTGCGGGCGATGGCTCCTGTAGCAGGAATGCCGCCGAAGAGCGGCGAGACAATGTTGGCGATGCCCTGCGCGGTGAGTTCGACGTTGGAGTTGTGACGATCACCCGTCATACCGTCAGCAACAACGGCCGACAACATGCTTTCAAGCGCTGCCAACAAAGCCACGGTGAAGGCCGAAGGGATCAGCGGCAGAATATGCTCGGTATGCAGATCGGGAAACGCAAACGGCGGAAATCCGCGCGGAATGCCTCCGAACTTGGTGCCAATGGTCTCTAGGGGCAGATGGAGAAAGTACGCAGCAGCCGTACAACCCAGCACGGCGACAATCGATGCGGGAATGCGTTTGGTCAACCGCGGCAGAAAAATGAGGATGGCCATCGTGGCCGCGCCGATGCCCAGCGCAGCAGGATTCAGCGACGGAAAACTGGCCGCCAGCAGCTTGATGCGCGGCAGAAACTCGCTGGGCACAGCGCCGGTATGCAGGCCGAAGAAGTCCTTGATCTGGGTGGAGGCGATCAGCACGGCAATGCCGTTGGTAAAGCCCACCACCACCATGCGCGGGATGAAGCGCACGGTCGCGCCCAACCCCGTAATGCCCATCAAAACCAGCACCACGCCGGCCATCAGCGTGACCATCGCCAGGCCGCTCATGCCGAAGCGCGCGACGATGCCGGCCACGATCACGACAAACGCGCCCGTCGGTCCGCCGATCTGCGTGCGCGAGCCGCCCAGCGCGGAGATGATAAAGCCAGCGACAACAGCAGTGTAGAGTCCCGCTTGTGGCGTGACGCCCGACGCAATGCCAAAGGCCATGGCCAGAGGCAGCGCCACCAGGCCCACCGTAATACCGGCAAGCAGATCGTGCAGGAAGAGCTGGCCAGAGTAGGAGCGGAGAGCGAGGATGGACTTCGGAATATTTGGATTGCTGATGGACATCGAGTGTGATTTCATTTTACGCCTCTGTCCAATGAGGGGTTCCAGCCTGTGCGCTTCCGGTCAGCCGCCTGCGGCCGGCGCTAGAGGCAGCGCCAGAACCAGCGCGTGTCCGCCCTGCGGATAGTAGTGCTCTTCCCTGCCCAGCAGTAGAAAACCATGCGCGCGATACAGGCCAAGCGCGGCATCGTTTCTCTCATCCACATGCAGCCAGAGCAACGTTGCACCGGCAGCACGAGTCGATGCCTCGACGCGGCGCAACAACTCCGCGCCAACCCCCAGGCGGCGATGTTTAGCTGCCACCTCAAGCGTCTGGATGTAGGCAATGGTCTCATCATCCGCCTTCATCCAGTCCGCGACGGCAAAGCCGGCTATCTCGCCCTCCGCGCTCTCCGTCTGGGCCTCGGCAATCCATGCTGCCGAATCGGGATTGGCGAGAATTTGGCGCATGTAACTCCGTGAAAAACGCAGCCTGGGCCCAAAGCAGGCCTCTTCCACGGCGTAGAGACGAGGAAAATCGCCGGGCTCGTAGAGGCGGTAGTGCATGGGGAGACTGTACGGTACGCGGGCAGCAAAAAGCCATCCCACGGGGGATGGCTTCTTGTCTGAAGCAGTAACCCGGAGCTAGACCTTGGCTTCGAGGCCGTCGATGACGTCAAAGAAGCGCTGATCGAGCCGCCGGTTGGTGGCAATGGCTTCCTTGATGGTGATGTCCGTGATGTCGGTGCCATGGAGGACAGCGATGCGGCCCCACTTGCTCTCGTGGACCATATCGATGGCGTGCAGGCCGTAGCGCTGGCCCAGAACGCGGTCATAGGCCGTGGGAACGCCGCCGCGCTGGGTGTGGCCCAGGTTCACGGAGCGGGTCTCAAAGCCGGTCTTCTTCTCGATAAGCTCGGCGAGCGCTTCGCCGATGCCGGAGAGGCGCGCGTGGCCGAAGGAGTCAACCTGCGCGGAGCCGATGACCTGGCCTACCTCAGGCAGATGGCAGCCCTCGGAGACCACAACGATGCCATAGTGCTTGCCGTGGTCGTAGTTGTACTTGAGCAACGCAGCCACGTGATCGATGTCGATCTCGCGCTCAGGCACCAGAGTGACGTCTGCGCCGCCTGCCACGCCGGCAGCATAAGCGATCCAGCCGGCATCGCGGCCCATCACCTCAATGACGATGACGCGGTTGTGCGAATCGGCGGTGGTGCGAATGCGGTCTACAGCTTCGGTGGCGATCATGACGGCGGTATCATAGCCGAAGGTGGCGTCGGTGCCGCTGATGTCGTTGTCGATGGTCTTGGGCACACCGATGGAGGGAATGCCGTGCTCGCTCAGGAACAGCGTGACCGACTGCGTGTCGTCGCCGCCAAGGGCGATCAGAGCATCGATCTTGTTGAGCTTGAGAACTTCCTGGACCTTCTCGATGCCGCCGGGAATCTTCTTGACGTTGGTGCGCGAAGAGTGCAGGATGGTGCCGCCCTTAAGCTGGATGCCGTCGATAGCCTCAAGCGTAAGCGGAATGAAGTTGTTGTCGAGTACGCCGCGCCAGCCGTTCAGGAAGCCGATGAACTCATCGCCGTAGTGGTTGATGCCTTTTTTCACAGCCGCGTAGATCACGGCATTCAGTCCGGGGCAGTCGCCGCCGCCGGTCAATAGAGCAACACGCATCGTAGATCTCCTCGTCAGAAGGGCTGGACCCGAAACCAGATCCGTACCCGAATGCTCCAATGGACTCTGAGCGCACCGGCCGGTTCGACGGCTGCGGCGCCTTTTTCAGTGTACTCCGGGCATGTAAAGAGTGGGCGTGAGCGCGGTCACGGGCAAAATACCAGGCCAGGACACACTTCCGCGTTAGGCATATCCAGAGGTTAGTGATTCAATAGGGTATATGCCGGGAACTGGAGCATTGATGCTGCTGGCCTTTGCCAGCTTGGTGGCGATCGTATTGCTGGTGCTGCTCCAGTTGACGCGGCTCGGGTTTCTGATCCGCACCACCATTCCGGACCGGCCCCGGCGCCGCATGTTCATCTCCTCGGTGAGCTTTCTAATCACCTTCATCGGGGTGCGTTTGCTGGTGCACAGGATCGTCAATCATCAGGGACACTTCGAGTGGGTGGTGGTGCGCGGACATCACATCCACCATCTGGTGTGGGGCATTCTGATTCTGCTGCTGGTCGGCTACGGATGGCTGCTGGACCTGGGCAGGTCGCACTCGCCACTTTCCATCTTCTTTAGCCGTTTGATGTCGGTCGGCTATGGCGTGGGAGCCGCGCTCACGCTGGATGAGTTCGCCCTATGGCTCGATCTGGAACCGGACGCATACTGGTCCGATGCGGGCCGGCTGAACATCGACGCCATCATCCTGTTCGGCGCAATTCTGGCGGTGGGCGCCGGTGGGGCGCCCTTCTTCCAAGCTCTGCAAAGCATGTGGGCCAAGCGCATTTACGTTGGCCGCGGCATCGGCAAGCTTAGCTCGCCGATGCGCCACGTGCGGTTGCTTCGTCCTCGTAAAGCTCGGCGATCAACGCCGCGTAACGAGAGTTAAGCACCCGCCGCTTGAGCTTCATTGACGGCGTCAACTCCCCACTCTCCTGAGTCCACTCATCGGCCACAACACGGAAGCGCTTGAGGCTTTCAAAGTTGGCCAGTGAGCCGTTGACGTCGCGGACGATCTCGCCGTAGAGACTGATGATGCGTGGGTTGGCTACCAGTTCCTGGCGCGATGCGGCATGGATGCCGTGACGCCCGGCCCAATCCTCCAGCGCGACAAAGTTCGGCGAAATAATCACGGAAATAAATTTGTGCCGGTCGCCGATCAGCGCTGCCTGCGCCACCAGAATATTGCTCTTGAGCTTGTTCTCGATCGGCTGCGGCGCCACCAGTTTGCCGCCTGAGGTCTTCAGCAGTTCCTTCTTGCGATCCGTAATGAAAAGGAAACCGCCTGTGTCCAGATTGCCAATGTCACCCGTATGAAAGAAGCCCTCGGCGTCAAAACACTTGGCCGTCTCCTCTGGCTTGTTCCAATAACCGAGGAAGACCGAAGGACCGCGAACCAGCAATTCCCCGTCGCTGGCAAACTTCAGGTCCAGATTGGACAATGGCAATCCAGCCGCGCCCATCCGGTGATGATTTGGAGAGTTGATCGCGATCAGCGGCGAGGTCTCCGTCAATCCGTAGCCCTCCCACAGCGCGATGCCCGCTGAAGCGAACCATTGCGCAGTCTCAACGCCCAACGGCGCGCCACCTGAAATAAACAGCCGCACGCGTCCGCCAAAGGCCTCGGCCACCTTGCCGTAGACCAGCTTCTGCGCCAGCTTCCACAGCAGAGAATCAGGCTTCCGGCCGTCAAAGACCACATCGCCATGCACCGCGCCCACGCGCAGTGCCCATGCCAGCAGACGCCTCTTCACCGGCGACAGTCCGGCGCGGCGCTCCACTTCCTGGCGAATCTTCTCGAACACTCGCGGCACGCCCACAAAAACCGTGGGCCGCACCTCTCGCATCGCCTGCGGCATACGGTCGAAGTTGGAGCAGTACGCCACCTGCGCCCCGTAGGTGAACATCACATAGTCGAGCGCGCGCGCCGTTACGTGCGAGAGTGGTAGAAACGAGATGCAAAGGTCGTTCTGGTCAAAGGTGAAATCTGCAGCAGCAATCGCCTGATTGCTGGCGATGTTGCCGTGCGTCAGTGCCACGCCCTTCGGCTCGCCCGTGGTGCCCGATGTATAGATCAGCGTGGCCAGATCCTTGGGCTCAATAGAGCGGACCAGCGCATCAAAGACCGCATCGTGCTCAGAGCCGCGCGCATCGGCGTCGCCCACCAGCGAGCTGAACGCAATCGCGCCTTCCGGCGCAGGCGAATCCATGATGACAATGCTCTCAAGCTGGGTAAGATGGCGCACCGAATTGATCTTGTCGAACTGCTGGCGCGTGGAGACCACGGCAATGCGGCAGCCGGCATCAGCCAACAGAGCGGCGATTTGCTCACCGGTCAGCGTGGGGTAAATGGGAACATTGGCTGCGCCTATCGCCAACGTGGCGAAGTCAGTCACCGACCATTCCCAGCGATTCTCCGCGATAAGCGCGATACGGTCGCCTTTGCGCGTTCCCCAGGAGAGAAACGCCTCCGACACAGCGCGCACGCGCTGGTAGAGCTGGTCGGAAGAGATGGGTCGCCAGTTGCCAAAGGCATCCTGCCAAAGTACCGCGCGTGGATGCGCGGAGGCGGCAACACGCAGGAACAAATCATTGATAGTGGAAAACGGAGCGATCTTGGTCATTGCATTGGGTTGGCACATGGCCGCGAACGGCGTAAGGCCAAACGTGAGTGTAACAGCGTGGAATGGTGCATGGCTCGCGAAGCGGCACAAATATTCTGCGTTCCGTAATAATCGCTCACCCGGCACACAACGATCGCAGAGGCCTCGCAAGAATTGACACTTCATTCATAGCAACATTCCATACCTGCTTACTTGCCACTAACCGCGGCTCCGCCCGCTGTATGAAATCAATCCGCTTCCTGCAAAGAGCTGCGCTATCCGCGCCCTGTGTGGAGTTGCGCGATTTGCATACTTATTCATCTGCATGTATATTTATTCATGCGCGGCTCTGGGACCTACGGAGCGCGCATTTTGCTTTTCGGAATCCCCCGATGAAACCGCAGCGGCTCGACGCAATCCGGGAAGTACTCGCCAGCTCGGCGGTAACGAGCCAGGACGAACTGCGACGAAAGTTGCGGCGGCGTGGATTCGAGGTAACCCAGGCAACTTTATCCAGGGATATTCACGCGCTGCAACTGCTCAAGGGCCCTGCCGGATATTCATTGCCTAGAATTGAATCAGCCGCTGCGGCGGCAGCCGAAGATGACGATTCGCCTCCGTCGGTCGAAGAAATGATCGACAGCTTTGGTCTGCGGGCGCGGCAGGCGATGAATCAGGTAGTGGTTCGGACGGTAATGGGCGGCGCGCAGCCGGTGGCGGCGTCGCTGGACCGGGCCGGTTGGCCGGAGGTCGTGGGCACCGTAGCCGGCGACGATACGGTGTTAATCATTTGCCCCGATGTAAAGCGTGCCAGCGATATTGAGGCACGGATAAGGACATTGCTCGAGTCATGAATGAGACGGTACAGACCGCGGTCATTGGAGTGACCGGATATGCGGGTGCGGAGCTGGCACGGTTGCTCTTGCATCATCCACATCTGCAAAGCAAGCCACCAGTGTTTGCCGGGCGTGTAGACGCCAGAGACGCCGAGCGCGGCGGAGTGCCGCTGGGCGAGATTCATCCCGAGCTGGCCAACAGCCACGGCAGCGGAAAGCTGGTGCAGCAGCCGTTCAGCTGGGAACTGCTTGAAGACCTGGGCGTGGAGGTACTCTTCATGGCCACGCCGCATGAGCAGTCGCGGCAGTGGGCGCCTGAGGCGCTCAAGCGCGGCATCAAGGTGATTGACCTGAGCGGCGCGTGGCGTCTGAATGAAGCTGAAAACCGTGCCGTGTATGGGTTTGAAGACGAGGGCTCAGCGATAGCGGTGACCACTCAGGCTGAGGCCGTCTATGGTATGCCGGAGCTCTTCCGCAAGCAGATTGCCACGGCGCGGCTGATCGCCAACCCCGGCTGCTACGCGACCTCGGTGATTCTGCCTTTGAAGCCGTTGGCTTCCGCCGGTCTGCTCGATCTCGAGCGCGGCATTGTGGCCGATTCGAAGAGCGGCGTGAGCGGAGCCGGCAAAGCTGCCACAGCCAAGACACACTACATGTACGCGGCCGACAATCTTTCCGCTTACGGCGTCTTCGGCCACCGGCACACTGGCGAACTACTTGAGCAGATCGGTTTGGAGCGTGAGCAGATCGTCTTCACTCCGCATCTGCTGCCGATTCCGCGCGGAATTCTTTCTACCATCTACGTGCATTTCAAAACGCCGCAGACCAAGGCAAACGTGATGCATGTGTATCGCGAGTTCTTTGCCGGCAGCCCCATGGTGAGGCTCTATGACAACGCTCTGCCGCAGATTCAATACTCGGTGCGCACCGGCTATTGCGACATCGGCGTGCAGCTCGACGCAGGCGGCAAGCGAGCGGTGATCGTCAGTTGCCTCGACAATCTGCTGAAGGGCGCTGCGTCGCAGGCCGTACAAAACTTGAACGTTGTTGAAGGCTGGTCGGAAGCGGAGGGGCTTGAATGAAGTACGTGGTGAAGCTCGGAGGAGCAGGCCTCGAAAATCCGGCAATTCTGGATGGATGTGTGCGCGGCATTGCAGAGCTGGTGCGCGACGGCAACCAGGTGGCCGTGGTGCATGGCGGCGGAGTGCAGCTGACCAAGACGCTGAAGGCACTCGGCAAGCAGAGCGAGTTCGTCAACGGGCTGCGCGTAACCGACGCCGAAACACGCGATGTAGCACTAATGGTGCTGGCCGGCAAGGTGAACAAGAGCCTGGTAGCGGCATTTGGCGCGCTGGGCCAGCCGGCTATTGGTTTGTCAGGCGGCGATGGATTGATCTTCCGCGCCCGCAAGAAGAAGACCGATCCGGATCTGGGCTTTGTGGGTGAGATTGCATCGAGTGACCCGAAGTGGCTGGATGCAATCTGGCAGTTGAACGGCGTGCCCGTGCTCTCGTCCATGGCCCTGGGCTTTGACGGCGAATACTACAACGTGAATGCCGACGAGATGGCGGCGGCCTGCGCCATTGCCTGCGGAGCCGATGCGCTGGTGTTCCTCACCGACGTGCCGGGCGTGAAAGATGCCACCGGCGCTGTTCTCCGATGGCTTAGCATCGATCAGATCGCGGAGATGGCTAAAAACGCGGTGATTACCGGGGGCATGTTGCCCAAGCTCGGTTCCTGCCGCGAAGCGCTTTTGAATGGGGTGAAGCGCGTACGAATTCTACCTGCCGATGCTGCCGGTTCCCTGCCCGACCTTTGCAGCTCGCGCGTAGCCCAAGGCACTGAAGTGATGGTGGCCTAGCGGTCCGCAGGACAAACCGATCAGGAGAGATGGAATTGACTAAATTGGACCAGATCAAAGCAGCCGAGGAAAGGCTGCTCATCCACACCTACGACCGCAACCCGATCCTGTTTACTGGCGGGGAAGGCGTTCACATCATCGACGAGCACGGCGCAAAGTACCTTGACCTGCTCAGCGGCATCGGCGTTAATGCGCTCGGCTATAACCACCCGGTGATCATCGACGCCATTGCGCGCCAGAGCCGCGCGTTGATCCATACCTCGAACCTCTACTACCACGAGGGACAAGCGGAACTGGCCCTGCGGCTGACCGAGCGCACCGGCATGGATCGCTGCTTCTTTTCGAACTCCGGCACTGAAGCCTGGGAAGGCGCGTTGAAGCTGGCGCGCGCTCATGCGGGCATTCTGCGCGCCGAGGGCAAGCAGATCGGCACCAAGTTCCTCGCGCTCGATCAGAGCTTCCACGGCCGCACCTTCGGCTCCATGGCCACCACCTACAAGGACAAGTACCGCGAGCCCTTTGCTCCGGTGATGCCAGGCGTGGAGTTTGTAAAATTCAATGACGTCGAGGACTTGCGCGCCAAGTTCTCCAACGAAGTCTGCGCCATTCTGGTTGAAGCCATCCAGGGCGAAGGCGGCGTGCGACCCATGACGCAGGAGTTCATGGACGAAGCGCGCAAGCTGGCCAGCTCCACCGGCGCGCTGCTGGTGGTCGATGAGATTCAGGCCGGCCTTGGCCGCACCGGCAAGTTCTGCGCATATCAACACTACAACGTGCAGCCGGACATCACCACGCTCGCCAAGCCACTTGCGGGCGGCATTCCCATGGGCGCCGTGCTCTGCACGGAAGAGGTGTCCCACGCGTTCCATCCAGGTATGCACGGGACCACCTTCGGCGGCAACGTGCTGGCTTGTGCGGTGGCCATCGCCGTGATCGACGAGATCGAGAAGACCGGCCTGCTCGCGCACGTCGTCGAAGTGGGCGACTACTTCCAGAGCGAGCTGCGCAAGCTCGCCAGCAAACACGATTGCATTGTGGACGTGCGCGGCAAAGGCCTGATGGTGGCCGCAGAACTCAACTCCGCCGATCTGGCCAAGCTGACCGTGGCTGAAATGCTCAAGCGCAACATTCTGATCAACTGCACCAGCGACACGGTTCTGCGCTTCCTGCCTCCGTACATTCTGGAGAAGAAGCACGTGGACCAGGCCATCGCCGCACTGGACGAAATCTTTATTGAACACGCAGCCGCCCATGCCGCTGCAACCGCAGGAGGACACAACCGTGGCTAGCAACGCTACTCTGCAACAGACCGCTCCGGCGCTGCCGGTAGAAAAAGACCCGGACATTCTGGCAGCCGCCTCGCGGCTCTCCGGCGAAGATCTCTGTTCCATCGCCGACCTTTCGAGCGCCGAAGTGCGCGCCATTCTCAAACTCGGCCACGACGTCAAGCGCGATCCCCGCGCCTATCGCTGGGCGCTCGACGCAAAGCAGATGGTGCTGATGTTTGAGAAGGCCAGCCTGCGCACGCGGCTCAGCTTCGAGACCGGCATCAATACCCTCGGCGGCAACGCCATCTTCGTCGATCAGACCAATTCTCCGCTCGGCGAACGCGAGTCCATTGCGGACGTGGCCAAGAATCTGGAGCGCTGGATCGATGTCATCGTGCTGCGCACCTATGCGCACGACACCATTACCGAGATGGCCGCCAACTCGCGCGTGCCGGTTGTCAATGCGCTCTCCGATTTCGAGCACCCCTGCCAGGCGCTGGCCGATTTCATGACCCTCGAAGAGCACTTCGGCACGGCGAAGGGCGTCAACTTCACCTACGTCGGCGACGGCAACAACGTTTGCCACTCGCTGATGCTGACCGGTGCGCAGTTGGGCTCAAACGTCACCGTGGCCACGCCGCGCGGCTACTCGCCCGACATCGAGATCGTCACCCGCGCGCGAGAGATTGCCGAAGTGAACGGCTGCGAGATTCGCCTGACTCAGGATCCGCTGGCCGCGGCCGAAAACGCCGACGCCATCTACACCGACGTCTGCGTCTCGATGGGCATGGAGCACGAGTCCACCAAGCGCGAGCCCATCTTCCGCCCCTTCCAGGTCAACGAGAAGCTGATGGCGCAAGCCAAACCGACGGCGGTCTTCATGCACTGCCTGCCCGCGCGCCGCAACGCCGAAGTCACCGACGAAGTTCTGGACGGACCGCAGTCCATCGTCTTCGACCAGGCCGAAAACCGCCTCCATGCCGAAAAGGCTCTGCTGCTGCTGCTGTTGGGCGGCCTCAGCAACGTGGAAAAGTTTCAAGTTGTCAAAGATCAGGGGTCGGTACTGAGGTCGACAATGACGCCGGGGAGCTTTCAGACAAAAGTCACGCAATGAGTAATCTCTTCTCACTGAGACTATTCTCTGCTCACTGAGAAGAAGTGGCTTTGAAAGGGCACGGCTTTAGCCGTGCCGCAATGCAGCAGAAAGAAGATCGGGGCTTTAGCCCCTGAGGGATGTTTTGAAACCTGTACGCGAGCACGCAACCAACAACGCGCAAACGTACTTCGTTACGGCGAAGACGTGGGAATCGCGCGCGCTGTTTCGTGCCGAACCGTGGGCAAGACTTTTCTTCCAGAATCTTTTGTCGCATCGCGGTTCCTATCTGCTGCATGAATTCGTTCTGATGCCCGATCACTTTCATCTGCTCCTATCGCCGTCGATTCCGTTGGAGCGTACAGTTCAGTTCATCAAGGGTGCGTTCTCGTACCGGGCGAAGAAGGAACTGGAATCGAACGCCGAGGTTTGGCAGCGCGGGTTTTCCGACCATCGGATCCGCGATTTGGAGGATTACCAGAAGCACGTTCACTACATCCATCTCAACCCAGTCAAAAAGCATCTGTGCGAGCTGCCGTCGGAGTACCAGTATTCATCGGCTTATCCGGGATGGAAGCTGGACCACATCCCTCAGGGGCTAAAGCCCGGTCAGTATTTGCGGGTGACTAGCGGCACGGCTAAAGCCGTGCCCTTTCAAGGCACCCCAACTTCACAGGCTCTCAAGGATACGACGTTTTGAAAGGGCACGGCTTTAGCCGTGCCGCAAGAACAGCAACAACGACGCGGGCTTTAGCCCCAGAGGGACAACGACTGAGGCCTATCGAGTTCTTTTGAGATTTGCTCAGGCTGGCAGATCTATGATGGTAATCGCTCAAGCTGCCGTTCCGAATGGAACGTCGAAAACTATTCATACTTGAGGGCTTCCCGAATGACAGATTTTGCCAAGGTCTACAGAGACTACTCGAATGACGAGTTGGCTCGTCTCGCTGCCGACATTTCTTCACTAACAGAAGATGCTAAGACGGCATTTGCTGCTGAAGCTAATAGGCGCGGTCTGGCCTCTAGTGATTTTGCAAATCTATCACGAGAGCAGGCTGAATACGCTGCGAGTGTTGATAAACAATGGCGGGAGTTGAGACGAGAAGATGCACGAAAACTCGGGCGAAGATTTGTTTTTAGGCTTGCGCTCGGCATTGTCGGCACATTATTGGCTATCGGAGGGGCATTTCTTGCGACAAATTATCAATCGCACCCAACTGAACCGGCCTCAACCAGTCAGCATTGAACAACTTTCCATAGAGTCAGAAGATTGCGAACTTTAGCCCCTGGGGCAATTCTCAAGAGATTCGAAAGGAGGGATGTACGTGAAACCAATTCGCATCAGTAAAGCAGAGTTCGATCAGTTCAGAAAGCTTCAGATAGTAAAGCGAAACGATTGTCATGCTGCATTTAGTTCAAACCTTTCGGAGAACCCGTGGCCCTTCGTGACATTAGGACTTACGCCCGAGCAATTGCGTGAAAAGGTACGAAACTTGTCGCCGAAACTCGATGAAGTAGTTGGCATTTTTGTCGAACTTCGTCAATCTACATCTGGTGGAAGGTTTTTTATCGACCACGAAGGCGTTTATTGGAAAGACCGAGATAAGAACAAACACCGATTTATCGAATGGTTGTCTAATGAACCTCTTCGATCCGAAGTGAAGCCGATGCAGATAACCTACGCAGAGTACCGGGCAAGAACGGGCATCAGGTAACAAATTTCGTTTCCTGCCACCTGACCTCTGACCCCTGATCCCTGATCCCTGATCCCTGAAAGGTTTTTCGCCATGTCCGTCATTCTCGAAAATCTCCCCGTTGGCCAGAAGGTTGGTATTGCCTTCTCCGGCGGGCTTGACACATCTGCCGCCCTGCACTGGATGAAGCAGAAGGGAGCGATCCCCTACGCCTACACGGCGAACCTGGGCCAGCCCGACGAAACCGACTACGACGAGATTCCGCGCAAGGCCCTCGAATACGGAGCCAAAGAGGCTCGCCTCGTCGATTGCCGTGGCCCACTGGTGCGCGAAGGCATCGCCGCGCTCCAGGCAGGAGCATTTCACATCACCACCGCCGGCGTTCCCTACTTCAATACAACACCCATCGGCCGTGCCGTCACCGGCACCATGCTGGTGGCCGCCATGAAGGAGGACGACGTCCACATCTGGGGCGACGGCTCAACCTTCAAGGGCAATGACATCGAGCGCTTCTACCGCTACGGCCTGCTCGTCAATCCTGACCTCAAGATTTACAAGCCATGGCTGGACGCAGCTTTCATTGACGAACTCGGCGGTCGCGCGGAGATGTCTGCCTTCATGCAGAGTTCCGGCTTCGCCTACAAGATGTCCTCTGAGAAGGCCTACTCCACTGACTCCAACCTGCTGGGCGCAACCCACGAAGCCAAGGACCTGGAGCATCTGTCTTCGTCGGTGAAGATCGTCGTTCCCATCATGGGCGTGGCCTTCTGGCGCGACGATGTTGAAGTCAAGCGTGAAGAAGTCACCATCCGTTTTGAAGAGGGCTTTCCCGTCGCCCTCAACGGCCGCCAGTTCACGGACCCTGTCGAACTGCTGCTCGAAGCCAATCGCATTGGTGGACGGCACGGCCTGGGCATGAGCGACCAGATTGAAAACCGCATTATTGAAGCCAAATCCCGCGGCATCTACGAAGCCCCCGGCCTCGCCCTGCTCTTCATCGCCTACGAGCGTCTCATCACCGGCATTCACAACGAGGACACAATCGAGCAGTACCGCGACAATGGCCGCAAGCTCGGCCGCCTGCTTTACCAAGGCCGCTGGTTCGACTCGCAGTCTGTCATGCTGCGCGAGAGTGCCCAGCGCTGGGTTGCCAAGCCCATCACCGGCGAAGTAACCGTTGAACTGCGCCGTGGCAACGACTACTCCATCCTCAACACCGAGTCGCCGAACCTCACCTTTCAGCCCGAGCGCCTCAGCATGGAGAAGACCGCATCCACCTTCAGCCCGCGCGACCGCATCGGCCAGCTCACCATGCGCAATCTCGACATCACCGACACCCGCGCCAAGCTGCTGACCTACGCCGCTTCCGGCCTCATCACCCTCAGCACCGGCAATGAGATGCCCCTGTTGAGCAGCGCCCCTGAAAAGAAATAAGGACAAGGAAAACGTGTCGAACGAACAACAACCCGTCAAGATGTGGTCGGGCCGCTTCCGCGAGCCGCTGGATCGGGAATTCGAACAGTGGCAACGCTCCATTGTTTTTGACTGGCGACTGCTTCCCCAGGAAGTAGCCGCCAGCAAGGCGCACGCTTCGGCCCTGGCTGAAGCCGCCATCCTCACCGCCGACGAGCTCAAGCAACTGCGCGGCGCACTCGATAGCATCGCCGCCGACTTCACGACCGATGCCGGCAAGGCCGCCGTGCGCGAGCACCCCGACGCCGAAGACATCCACCACTTCGTTGAGGTCAAACTCGTTGAGCGGGTGGGGTCGCTGGGCCGCAAGCTGCACACCGGCCGCAGCCGCAACGAGCAGATTGCCACTGACCTGCGGCTCTATGTGCGCGATCAGATTGAGGGCTCCATCGTTGGTCTAGCCACATGGGCGGCCGCGCTGGTGGAGAAGGCCAAAGCCGCTGGTGAAGCGCCGATGCCGAGTTACACGCATCTGCAACGCGCCGAGCCTGTGCTTATTGCGCACTGGCTGCTGGCTTACGTAGAGATGGCGTTGCGCGATGCCGCGCGCCTGAAGGATTGCGCCGCGCGGCTCAACTACTGCCCGCTCGGTTCTGGCGCAGTGGCCGGAGCTACGCTCAAGCTTGACCGCGCCATCGCGGCCAAAGAGCTTGGCTTCACAGCGCCAACCTTCAATTCCATGGACGCAACCAGTGATCGTGACTTCATTCTCGACTACCTACAGGCGCTCACCTTTGTGGGTCTGCATCTGAGCCGGTTTGCGGAAGAGATCACGCTGTTTGCAACGGCTGAGTTCGGCTTCGTCACGCTGCCTGAAGCCTTTTCAACGGGCTCAAGCGCGATGCCGCAGAAGAAGAATCCCGATCTCACCGAGCTGCTACGCGCCAAGGTTGGCCGCATCAACGGCGCAGCCCAGACCGTGACCCTGCAACTGAAGGGTCTGCCTTTGGCCTACAATAAGGACATGCAGGAGACTCAGGAACCGGCATTCGCAGTGGAGTTTGTGCCCCAGATGCTCAAGCTGGTGGCGCGGTTTACCGCTGCGCTGCAATTCAACCATGCCCGCATGCACGAGGCCGCCGAGACAGGTTATTTGAACGCGATGGCTGCGGCAACATACCTTGTCTACAAGGGCGTTCCCTTCCGCACGGCGCACGAAAAGGTGGGTCACGCGGTTCGCTATGCGCTCGAAAAGGGCGTGGAGCTGGGCGCACTGACGCTCACCGAACTACGCACTTTCGGCGAGGAGTTCAGCGAGGACTTCTACACAGCGGTGACGCTTGAGGCCACGCTCGACTGCCACGACGTAGTTGGTGGCACAGCGCGTACCCAGGTGAGCACGGCGCTGGCTGAGGCTTCCGCGCGTGTGACTGCACTGCTTGGGGGCGCGGCAAAGGAGGTTGTTCATGCTGGTGCGTAAGGCACGGTTGCAGGACGCTTCCAACGTCTACGACCTGGTAAATTCGCTCTCTACCGATGGCACGCTGCTCAAGCGCAACTTTGCCGAGATCTGCGAGAATATCCGCGACTTCATGGTTGCCGAATCCGACGGCGGCATTTTTCTCGGTTGCGGCGCGCTGCACTTTTACGGGCCGCATCTTTGCGAGGTACGCTCCATCGTAGTCAAGCCTGAAGCCAAAGGCCAGGGCGCGGGCGGAAAGATTCTTGCAGCGCTGATCGAAGAGGCCGAGGAGCACGGCATCCACTCCGTGTGCCTGTTCACGCGCATTCCAGACTTCTTTTTCAAGTACGGATTTCGCACCGTGGAAGACAAGGCCGAGCTGCCCGACAAGATCTTCAAAGACTGCCAGAACTGCCCGCGTCTGCATCGCTGCGACGAAGTGTCGATGGTGCGCGGACGGATTCCCCGCATCTCCATCCTCGGTCCACGCAGCGAAGCGCAGGAACTAGTCCGTCTACTCGGATAAGCGCACCAATATTGCAACGTGTATAAAGAGCGGCCTCTTCCATGGAAGAGGCCGCTCTTTGTGTACCCGTGCGCGTCTCATCTACATTCCCTTAGCAGTGCGGCCGGGTGCCCCATGTCTGGATTTTCAGACCTGGGATAGCATGAACCCTTATTTCCCGTATGTTTCTTTCCTCAACCGCGCCGCGCCCACCGCTGCCTGTCCGTAACTCAGGCCTCCATCACCGGGACTCACGCGCTTGTGCGTCAGCACGCGAAAGCCTTCCACCTCCAGCCCGCGCCGCAGCAACGCAGCCAGCCGCCGATTGTGAAGGCAGCCGCCGGAAAGAGCAACAGTTTCAATGCCGGTCGTATCACGCGCAAGCACAGCGGTGCGAACGAAGGCCGCTGCTACCGCCGAGTGGAAGCGAGCACCGATGCGTGGCTTCTCCAAGCCTGAGCGCAGATCGTCGACGATCGCGCGCCAAAGTGAACCGGCAGAAAGAGTCGCCGGGGTGCGTGAAGACCAATCGCCGGGTGTGATGTCAAGCGCATAGGGCGTGTCAGGATCAAGCGGCTCATCCACGGCGATGCCTTCAAGTTCGATGGCAGCCTGCGCCTCGTAGTCAACAACGCGACGGCCGAGGACAACAGCGGCAACAGCATCGAAGAGACGGCCGCAACTCGAAGTGAGTGGCGCATTGATGCCGCGCTCGATCATGCGGGCAACAATGCGCGCCTCTTGCGCCGTGGCTCCGGCCAGCACGGCAATCTCCGGCGATTGAATGTCAAAGCCCGCAGCAGCCAGCGAACCGAGCGCCATGCGCCAGGGCTCGCGGATGGCAGCATCCCCGCCTGGCAAAGGCACATAAGCAAGATGGGCGAAACGCTCGAAGCCCGCTGGGCTCGTTCCAGTGAGCCCGGCGATCAGCACTTCTCCACCCCAAATCTTCCCGTCGGTTCCGTAGCCGGTGCCGTCGAGTGCGAGGCCAATCACCGGCTCCGTCATGCCATGCTCGGCCATGCAGGCTGCAATGTGCGCATGATGATGCTGTACGGCGATGAGCGGAAGGTTGCGCTCCGCAGCCCACCGCTTTGCCCAATCAGTGGAGAGATAGCCCGGATGCAGATCATGCACCACAGCCGTGGGCTCAATCTCAAAGGTGCGCATCAGGTGCGCAAGCGACTCCTCGAAGAAGTTGAGGCCGGTAAGGTTCTCAAGATCGCCCAGGTGTTGGCTTTGGTAAGCAAAACGGCCCCTCGCTAGCGCGAAGACACTCTTCAAGTGTCCACCAACCGCAAGCAGAGACAGAGCATCGAGCGGAAGATCGATGGCTAGCGGAACGTAGCCACGCGCACGGCGCACAAGTTGCGGCGCGCCATCGACAAGAGCCGCAACCGAGTCGTCGCAGCGCTGAAGGATTTCGCGATTGTGGAGCAAGAATATGTCAGCAATGGCGCCCAGGCGTTGAAGAGCTTCGTCGTTGGCAATGGCAATGGGTTCTTCGCTCAGATTGGCCGAGGTCATGACCAGGGCGCGGACCCGCGCATCGGCAAAGAGCAGATGCTGCAACGGCGCATATGGCAGAAAGACGCCCAGCCACGGCAGGCCAGGCGCAACCGATGGCGCGATTGGCGTTTGCGTGCGCATCCGCGCCAGCACAATGGGCCGCGCAGGTGTAGTGAGCAGCTTCTCTTCCGCTTCGCTCAGGCAGCAGAGTTCGCGAGCCGCTGCAAGGTCGCGAACCATCACCGCCAGCGGCTTACCGTAGCGATGTTTGCGCTGGCGCAGCCGCTCGACCGCTGCTTCGTTGGTGGCATCCACGCTCAGATGAAAGCCGCCGATGCCCTTCATCGCCACGATCTCGCCTGTCAGCAAACGACGGATGCACTCTGCGACCGGATCGGCCGAAGCTATCTCCGCACCACGTGCATCGGCAAGCCAGAGGCGTGGACCGCACACCGGACACGCATTCGGCTGTGCGTGGAAGCGCCGATTCATGGGATCGTCGTACTCGCTCCGACACTCCGCACACATCGGAAACTCCGCCATCGAGGTCTGCGGACGGTCGTAGGGAATGCGGCGGGTGATGGTGAAGCGTGGCCCGCAGTTGGTGCAGTTCAAAAAGGCGTAGCGGTAGCGCCGGTCGGTGGGGTCAAGCAACTCACGTAGGCAGTCGGCACAGGTAGCAGCGTCAGCTGGGATACCTGTTGAAACGCGGCCATGGACCTCACTCGATGCAATGCGGAAGTGGCTTTCACCTGTAACCGGAAGCGCGCGCACGGCCACAGCATCGATGCGCGCCAGTGGCGGCGTTTCAGCGTGGAGACGAATAAGAAAGGCATCGATCCGTTCACGTGCCCCCTCGACCTCGATCGTCACTCCCTCGGTGTTGTTGCCGATCAGCCCGACCAGTTCCGCTTCCAACGCGAGCCGATAGACGAAAGGCCGGAAGCCAACGCCCTGAACGACGCCTTCAACCAGCACTTCAAAACGCTCTCGGATTGGTCTGGTTTCTTCCATCAGTGCAAGCCCTTCATCGCAGTTCAGCATAGCGCATCCGGGTCCGAATGCCGGAACAGATTGCTCTGTTCTCTCAATCCGCCACAGACTCGCTCGCCCGGATGAGCCACAATGGAAAAGGAGCGTGTATGGATGCTGTCTAAATTGTCTCTCCTGAAGTTCTGCTTCGCCGTCGCCGTTGTCGGTCTCTTGTGGACCGCCATTGCGTTTGCCCAGGATTCAAGCCCCGCAACGATCCCCGGCAAAATCGACGCTGCCGTCAAGGCGCGTGTGGATGGCATTGCCAGCTACACGGTCACCGAACACTACACCCTTTTTCGCAATGACGACCAGACCCATGCCGCTGCTGAAATGACGGTGAAGACCACCTACAAACGCGAGAGCGGCAAGAGCTACGAGATTCTGTCGGAGAGCGGTTCCGAGGTTCTGCGGCGGATGGTGCTGCACTCAATTCTCGACAACGAGCGGGACATCAACAAACCCGGTGTGCGTGAAGGTTCGTTCTTTACTTCGTCGAATTATCTGATGACCGTCGAGCCGGGAGGCGTACAGCAGATTGAAGGGCGCAGGTGTTACACCATCGATATGAAGCCCAAGCCCAAGCCCAACTCGCAACATCTGGTAACAGGTACTCTATGGGTGGATGCCGCAACCGGCGAGATTGTGCAGGTGCAGGGCAAGGCGCAGAAGACCATGCCGTTGGTGACGGGCAAGCTGCAGGTCTTCCGCAAGTACACAAACGTTAACGGCTTTGCGCAGGCCACCTACGCACGGGCCGAGTCGAACTCCTTCCTGTTCGGACGCACCGTGGTCACCATCGACTACCGCGACTACCAGATCGTGCCTCGTGCCAGCCGTTGAAGGCCGTAGCAAAAATTCCACTATCGTAGCACGACAGGTCTGCACTATACTGGCCTCGTGACTCCCTGGCTTGGTGACTGGAAACTGGATGCGGCGCTCGGCTCCTGCCTTCTGCTTGGGCTGCGGCACGGTTTCGACTACGATCACTTGGCTGCCATCAGCGACATCACCGCCGTGCAGCGCAACTGGTGGAGCGGTCTGCGCCTGGGCATGACCTATGCGCTGGGCCATGCCACCATGGTGATTGCAATGGGCATAGCGGTGATCGAGTTACACATCGGCCTTCCCGGCGGTCTCGATTCCTGGGCCGAGCGGCTGATCGGGCTCACGCTCATCGTGCTCGGCATCGGCGTGGTAGCCAGTTCCCTGCGCAAGCAGGAGCACCCCCATCACCATCGTGTTGAAAGCCGCCTGGCAATCGCCATCAATGGAGTGTTATGGGTGGGTTGGAGACTGCGGCTGCTGTGGAATAACGAAGCGCAAAAACCACAGCGCTTCCAATGGATCTACACCGGTAAGTCCGTGTTTGCCATCGGCTTGCTGCACGGCATCGGCGCTGAAACTCCCAGCCAGCTGACGCTCTTCTTCCTCACGGCAAACCTGGGGGGAACCGCACAGGGAATGCTGGGCCTGGCTGCGTTTACCGTCGGCCTGGTGGCCATGAACGGCGTAATGACTGCTTCGATGGGCGGAGCATTTCGCGCCAGCGGGCATCATCCGCGCTTCTATCACGCCATCGCATGGACAGGCGCGGCTTACAGCTGCATACTGGGTTTGATTTTTCTGTTTGGAATTTCAGACAAGCTTCCTGCGCTCAGTTAGCACGTGTTCATCCTCACCCCCTAGCCTCATGCAAGTTGAGGCATAGTGAGCAAGATCACCGCACAAGACCTCTATATCGTTCATTTTTCATAGCTTGGGACGACAGTTCGCGAGCCTGCAGTCCTCGTGACACCTATCACGGATGGTTGTTGTGTTGTTCAGGTAGAAGTGAAGTGGCTTCCGGCAGGGAACAACACTGTTGTGAAATTGTCCGCCAGCCTTTACACCGGGAGGGAACCGTGCCAGCCTATACGCCCCCACCACTGCCGAGTGACGACAAAAGATGGAAGATCGTCAACGGCACCATGCGCAAAAACGGCTTTGCCCGTCATGCGCTGATCGAAACCCTTCACACCGTTCAATCTTCGTTCGGTTATCTGGACGACGACGCCATCCGCTTTGTCGCTCTCTCATTGCGCGTGCCCCTGAGCCAGGCTTATGGAGTGGTGACCTTCTACCACTACTTCAGCCTCAAGCCACCCGGCAAGCACACCATGACCATCTGTTCCGGAACGGCCTGCTACATCAAGGGCACCGACAAACTGCTGGCTGCGGCGGAAAAGAAACTGGGCATCAGCCAGGGCCAAACCACCCCGGACGGCGCGATCAGCCTGACCGCCGCGCGATGCGTTGGCGCCTGTGGCCGCGCTCCCGTGGTGTTGACCGATGGTGAGTTGGTTGGCCAGATGACCAGCCAGCAGATGATCGAGCAACTGGAAAGGTGGGCCGTTGAATGACAATTGAAGAACTGGATCAAATTGCGGAAGCCACACGAGCCGAGTACGCCAAGTTCGATCACGAGGTTAATGTTTGCATGGGCACCGGTTGCCTGAGCCAGCACTCGGATCAACTGAAGGACGCACTGGCCAAGCAGGTGGAAGCGCAAGGCAAGAATGTGTATGTGCGCCGCACTGGTTGTATGGGATTGTGTGCGGCCGGCCCCCTGGTGCTGGTGGACCCTGAAGAGATTCTTTATCAGCAGGCTCATGAAAAGCACGCCGAAGCCATTGTCGCCAGTCTGGGCGGAGAACCGGTCAAGGAACTGCAGTGCGATCTGCGCGATCACTTCGACCAGCAGGTCCACGTGGTGCTCGAGAACTCGGGCCAGGTGGATCCGGAAAAGATCGACGAATACATTGCCCGCGACGGCTATCGCGCGCTGCTGACGGCGCTCAGCGACATGACCCCGCAGGGTGTCATTCGCCAGGTGACGGAAAGCGGCTTGCGCGGTCGAGGCGGCGGTGGTTATCCGACCGGCCTCAAGTGGGGCACAGTATCCAAAGCTGTCGGCGATGTGAAGTACGTCATCTGCAACGGCGACGAGGGCGACCCCGGCGCATTCATGGACCGCAGCGTTCTTGAAAGCGACCCGCAGCGCGTGATTGAAGGCATGGCCATCGCGGCCTATGCCGTGGGCGCCAGCAAGGGCTACATCTACGTGCGCGCGGAGTATCCGCTGGCCGTTCAGCGTCTGCAGGCCGGCCTGCGCGACGCGCGACGCCGCGGACTGCTCGGCAACAACATCGGCAACACGCCGTTCAGCTTCGATGTGGAGATTCGTCTCGGCGCAGGCGCATTTGTGTGCGGCGAAGAGACGGCGCTGATCGCCTCCATCGAAGGCCGGCGCGGTATGCCCAAGCCTCGTCCTCCCTATCCGGCGGTAGCCGGCCTGTGGGGCAAGCCCACGCTTATCAACAACGTGGAAACGTTCGCCAACATTGCACCCATCATTCGCAAGGGCGGCAAGTGGTTTGCCAGCATGGGCTCGGATCGCAGCAAGGGCACCAAGGTCTTCGCGCTTACCGGCAAAATCACCAACACCGGACTTGTTGAAGTACCCATGGGCATCTCGCTGCGCCAGATCATCGAGGTAATCGGCGGCGGCGTTCCCGACGGTCACAAGTTCAAGGCCGTGCAAACCGGTGGACCTTCGGGCGGCTGCCTGCCTGAGTCGATGCTCGACATCGGTGTCAGCTACGACGCACTGCTCAAGGTAGGCTCCATCATGGGCTCCGGCGGCATGATCGTCATGGACGATACTTCGTGCATGGTGAACGTGGCCAAGTTCTTCATCGAGTTCTGCATGACCGAGTCCTGCGGCAAGTGCATTCCCTGCCGCGCAGGCACAGCGCAACTGCACGCACTGCTCAGCAAAATCTGCGCCGGCGAAGGCACCATGGAAGACGTCGAGTTGATCGAGGATCTGTGCGATACAGTCAAGAGCTCGAGCCTCTGCGGATTGGGCCAGACAGCGCCA